>Ga0181377_1000391_pt1 | contig 16589 bp, 18 predicted proteins | sample LowvirmetaG_9_FD_130160 | JGI IMG/M metagenome (GOLD analysis project Ga0181377, IMG submission 130160) | Marine viral communities from the Subarctic Pacific Ocean - Lowphox_13 viral metaG | ecosystem: Environmental > Aquatic > Marine > Oceanic | place: Subarctic Pacific Ocean | collected...
GGTGCACAAGGAACATATGTTGCTGAATCACTTTTGGAAAATTAAAATATTTTTCGTATATTAATGTTAAATTAAAAATTATGGGTATAGAAACAGGACAATCATTTCCACAATCAAGAAAATTAAAAAAAGCAGATGGTACCATAGCTTATGTATGGGATGGTAAATTACATAACTGGGATGGGCCAGCTTTAATTCCAGAGGGGAATGAAAAAAAAGCAGAATACTATTTATATGGTATGCAAAAAACAACAGAAGAATGGAAAGAAATAAGACGTCAAAGAGAAGGCATTCCATTTTATAAAAACCAATCAATGAAAAATCAACTATCAGATTATAGAAATTAAGATATGAAAATAGGTTTATGTGGTACAATGAGTGTAGGTAAAACTACATTAGTAAATGCTTTAAAAGAAACAAAGCAATTTAAAGATTATATGTTTAGAACAGAACGTTCTAAGTTTTTGATGGAACAAGGTATCCCGTTAAATACTGATTCAACATTAAAGGGTCAAACAGTGTTTTTAGCTGAACGATGTGCTGAATTAATTCAAACAGATATTATAACAGATAGAACTGTAATTGATGTTATGGCTTTTACTTTAAATGCTAAATCTATAAACCATCAGGATAAAGAATCATTTGAAACCTACGCTAGTGAATTTATTAGGGAATATGATTATATTTTTTATATATCTCCTTATGGGATAGATATTGAAGATAATGGAGTTAGAGAAACTGATGAATATTATAGAGATTTAATTGATTTTACTATTACAACTTTAATTAAAAGACATGGTCATAAAGCAGGTAAAATAGAAAAAATATCTGGATCTACAGATGAACGTATTCAACAAATATTGAATATTACAGGCCTTTAACATATTTATAATAAAACCTTATTATAATGAAAAAATCACAATTAGCATCTTTTATTAAAGAAGAAATTATATCATTACTTGAAGCAGATATCCCATCAGTAGAAGACGTTAAAGACGTTACTGCTGCTGTAAAAGATCTTAAGGATGAATTAGCAAGTTTAGAAGAAGATAATATTGAAGAAGATGCTACACCAAAAGGTGAAGACTTTTTTTATGATTATTTAGACATTGGTATGTCTTATTTAGACGGATTCGGTAAAAAACACTCTTTAGATGATAGCCAGTTAGAAAAACTAGGTAAAAAAATAGTAGATCAATTATATAAAGGTGATGTTGGTAAAGCATATGATGCCATTGTTAAAAGAGGAGCAATGAATGAAGATGAAGATAAAGAACCATCTAAAGCAGATCTTAAAAAAACAAAAGGTTTAGCTAAAGCAAAAGAAGAATTAGCTTTATTAACTCGTGAAATGAAGTCATTAGCTCGAAAGTATAAAGAAGCTGAAGGTGAAGAAAAAGAAAAATTAGTAGCTGATCTTAAGAAGAAAACAAAACTTAAGAAAGAATTAGAAGCTATTGTAGATAAATAAAAAATGTTATGTTAAAATGGTTAAAAAAGAACTATCAATTATTGGTAATTATAGGGGCTTGCATTTTAGTCTTTAGATTTTTAGATGATAAGCAAGAATATATAGAAAAATATAATTCTAAAATAGAAGCATTAGAGCAAAAAGTTGATTCATTGCATAGTGAAAATGATGAATTAACTTTTAAAATTGACACATTAAATAACCAAATAACTAAATTAGATCAACAACTTGATCTTAAAGATAACAGAATAAACAACTTAAGATATGAAATTAATACCAAGGTTGATGCTGTTGATAGCTTTAATGATAATGAGCTTGAAAGGTTTTTCACAGAACGCTACGGACAGTACATCGATTCAATTGAAAAAACCAATAGCAAAATTAGTAATTAAAGATTTAATTACGGGTGATGGAGCTAAAGAAGAATTAGTTCTTACTACTGATAAAGTTAAAATATTAGAAGAAAAAGTCATTTTAAAAGATAGTATTATTTCTAATTTTGAATTAAAAATTAATAATTTTAATTCCATTTTATCTACTAAATCTGATCAATTATTAATATCCCAAGAATTATCCAAAAAATTAGAAATAGATTTAAAAAAACAAAAAGTAAAAAATAAATTAACTGCGGGGGCAGGAATAGTAGCTGTAATAGGTGCTATACTTTTAGTAAAATAATATGTCTAATCTTAAAAAAGTAATACGATCAGAATATTTAAAATGCGCTAAAGATCCAGTGCATTTTATGCGTAAATATTGTTATATACAACACCCACAAAGGGGCCGTATACAATTCAATTTATTTCCGTTCCAAGAAAAGGTATTATCGTTATTCCAGGATAATCCTTATTCTATAGTATTAAAATCTAGACAATTAGGTTTATCTACCCTTTCAGCTGGTTATTCTTTATGGTTAATGACATTTCATAAGGATAAAAATATTCTTTGTATCGCAACTAAACAGGAAACTGCTAAAAACATGGTTACAAAGGTAAAATTTATGTACGAAAATTTACCTTCATGGCTTAAAATAAATGCTTCTGAGAATAATAAATTAAACCTTCGATTAGCAAATGGGTCTCAAATTAAGGCAACATCAGCTTCAAGTGATGCAGGTAGATCAGAAGCAGTATCCTTACTATTAATTGATGAGGCAGCTTTTATTGATAATATTGGAGAAATTTGGGCATCAGCTCAACAAACATTAGCAACAGGTGGTGGTTGTATAGCATTATCAACCCCTTATGGTACTGGTAATTGGTTTCATCAAACATGGACTAGAGCAGAATCATCTGAAAATGATTTTTTACCAATTAAATTACCTTGGTTTGTTCATCCTGAAAGAGACCAAGTATGGAGAGATAGACAGGATGAATTATTAGGTGATCCTAGAATGGCAGCACAAGAGTGCGATTGTGATTTTAGTACTTCAGGTGATATTGTATTTTATTCCGAATATATAGATTTTTATGAAAAAACTTATATTAAAGACCCATTAGAAAAAAGAGGTGCAGATCAAAATTTATGGGTTTGGGAATCTCCTGACTATACAAGAGATTATATTGTAGTAGCCGATGTATCCAGGGGTGATGGAAAAGATTATTCTGCATGTCACGTAATAGATGTAGCAAATAATGTACAAGTAGCCGAATATAAGGGTCAAATTGGTACAAAAGAATATGGGCATTTATTAGTTGGTTTAGCTACTGAATATAATGAGGCTATGTTAGTAATAGAAAATGCTAATATAGGATGGGCAACTATACAAGTAGCGATAGATAGAAATTATCCTAATCTTTATTATTCACAAAGGAGTGACTCCCCAAATGCTAGTTCGTATTTTGATAAATATCAAGACCACTCTAAAATGGTAGCTGGTTTTACAATGTCATCTAGAACACGTCCTATGGTTATAGGTAAATTTCAAGAATATATAGGTGATAAGGGAGTAACAATACAATCTAAAAGATTGATAGAGGAAATGAAAGTATTTATTTGGCGTAATGGAAGAGCAGAAGCCCAAGGTGGCTATAATGATGATTTAGTTATGTCATTTGGTATTGCTATGTATATTAGAGATACGGCATTAAAATTAAGACAAAGAGGTTTAGATGCAACCCGAAATGCATTAAATAATATAACTGTAAATAGAACAGCATATCAGGGCGGACATTTTTCAAGTGGTAATGATAATCCCTACCATATAAATACAGAGGGAGGAAAAGAAGACATTAGTTGGCTTCTTAAATAATATTTATAATAATAATACACACAATGGCAGACAAAGGCTTATTTAGTAGATTACAAAGATTATTTTCAACAGATGTAATTATTCGTAATACAGGTGGAAACCAAATTAAAGTAATTGACAGTAATACAATTCAATCTAGTGGTGAATTACAAACTAATTCACTTATAGATAGATATAATAGAATTTTTTCAACAAGCCCTACTTCACTTTATGGGTCACAATTTAATTTTAATTATCAATATTTACGACCTCAATTATATTCTGAATATGATGTAATGGATCAAGATGCCATTATAGCATCAGCATTAGATATTATAGCTGATGAATCAACTCTTAAAAATGACATGGGTGAAGTATTATCTATTAGATCATCTAATGAAGATATACAAAAAATACTTTACAATTTATTTTATGATGTATTAAATATAGAATTTAATATGTGGTCATGGGTACGTCAAATGTCTAAATATGGTGATTTTTTCCTAAAATTAGAAATATCAGAAAAATTTGGTGTGTATAATGTTATTCCTTATACTGCATATCATATTGAAAGACAAGAAGGATTTAATATTGAAAACCCAGCAGAAGTTAGATATAGATATGCTCCAGATGGTTTAGTTAATACCAATACAGGAATGTATAGAGTCCCAGGCCAACCCGGTTCTGATAACCAACCAGGTATTTTCTTTGAAAATTATGAAATGGCTCACTTTAGACTAATTGGTGATGTTAATTACTTACCTTATGGTCGTTCATATATTGAACCAGCTAGGAAATTATTTAAACAGTATACATTAATGGAAGATGCAATGTTAATCCACAGGATTTCCCGTGCACCTGAAAAACGTATTTTTTATATGAATGTAGGTTCTATTCCTCCAAATGAAATAGATGCATTTATGCAGAAAACTATTACAAATATGAAACGTACTCCTTATATAGATTCAAAAACTGGAGAGTATAATTTGAAATATAACATGCAAAATATGTTAGAAGATTTTTATATACCAGTTAGGGGTAATGATGCAACAACTAGAATTGATACTACTAAAGGTTTAGATTATGATGGAATTAAAGATATTGAGTATCTAAGAGATAAATTATTTGCAGCACTTAAAATACCAAAAGCATTTTTAGGATATGATGAAAATATAGAAGGTAAAGCTACTTTAGCAGCTGAAGATATTCGTTTTGCTCGTACTATTGAACGTTTACAACGCATACTAGTATCAGAACTTAATAAAATTGCACTTGTTCATTTATACTCTCAAGGATATAGAGATGAAGCATTAGTAAACTTTGAATTATCAATGCAAACTCCATCTATCATATTTGAACAAGAAAAAATTGAGCTAATGAAATCTAAAACTGAATTAGCTACTACATTAAAAAATGAAGGTTTACTCCCTTCAGATTGGATTTATGATAATATTTTCCATTTATCAGAAGATCAATTTGATGAATATAGAGATTTAATGCGTGAAGATGCTAAACGTAAATTTAGATTAGCGCAAATAGAAGCAGAAGGAAATGACCCTGTTGAAACAGGTAAATCATATGGTACTCCTCATGATTTGGCCTCATTATATGGTAAAGGAAGAATGTATTCTGACCCAGGAAGTGTACCTGATGGATATAATAAAGATTCTGATTTAGGTCGTCCTAAAGATAGTATTTCTAATCATGGGAAACAAGATAGTAACTTTGGAAAAGACCCATTAGGAACAAAACGTATGAAAGATACTGATAAAAATGATTCAAGGGATAGTAGAACGGATACAAATAAATCTGGTTTAAAACTTGAACAGGCCCAAACAACTTATCTTAAAAATAAAGATATGTTTAAAAATATGAATAAAAAACAATTAGTATTCGAACATGATAAGGATGATTCATCATTATTAGATGAAAACCAATTGAAGAAATAATATTCTTTACATATTTATAACTAAATATATTTTTTGATGAAAATTAAACATTCAAAGTACAAAAATACAGGTATACTGTTTGAACTATTGGTGCGTCAAATCACTGCAGATACATTAAAAGGTGGGGATTCTCCAGCTATTGATATACTTAAAGAATATTTCGTAAAAACTTCTTTGGGTCGCGAATATAAATTATACGAATCGATACTAAAATCTAAGGTTTTAAATGAAGGAAAAGCTAATATAGTAATTAGCACTATACTTGAATCTTCTAAAGGGTTTAATCGCGCTTCATTAAAAAAACAAAAATACAACTTAATTAATGAGATTAAAAAACATTATAATTTAGATGTTTTTTTTGGTGCTAAAATTAAAAGCTATAAAGAATTGGCTGCATTATATACTTTAATTGAAAGTCATAATGTAGATATTAATACTGATATTAATCAAGTTATAGATAATAAAATAACTATTTTAGAATATTTAACCAAGCACGAAATTAATACTAAAGAAGTTAAAGAAGATGTTCTTAAAGAATTTCAAACTTATGATAAAGATTTAAGAATTCTTACTTATAAAGTACTTTTAGAAAAGTTTAATAGTAAATATGATAATTTATCTAATGAGCAAAAACAAGTACTTAAGGAATTTATAAACTCCGTAGATTCTGCTCCAGGTTTAAGAAATTTCTATAATAGTAAAATAAATAAATTAAAGACTACTTTAAACGAACAAGCTAAAAATGTTAAAGATAAGGCTACACAAATTAAAATTACAGAAGTAGCTAAATATTTAGTTGAATTATCTAAAACAACTAAAGTTAATAATGATAATTTAGTTGATTTGTTACAATATTACGAACTAGTAAAAGAAATTAAAGTAGCAAATGGAGTACAAGTATAAGCTTAGCGAACAGGAACAAAGACAGACTTTAAAACCTAAAGATGTCCCATCTAGTTTACTTAAACGTATGGAAGATTTGTATGGTCCTGTTGATTTAAAAAATGATTTCTTCAGTAGTGATTTTGATACTTATTATAAAACTATAGGGGTTAATAAAGAAACTGGAGGAGTAAATCATAAAGTTATAGCATTAGCTAGTTTTGAAGAATCTCTAAAACAAATTACTAGTGCATATGAAACTTTAAAAGATTTATTAAAGGCTGATGAGGCTAAAAACGATTCTAATATTGTAGATGTATCTAAAGATATTAAGAATGCATTAAATAAATATAGAGCCCACTTAAGAAAATTTTACCCAGAACAATATAAAAAAGCTATGTCCCGAATGGATGAGGGAGAGATAGATGAAATTTCTACATCAGCGGGAGCAGGTGCTTATTTAACTAAATACGCTTTTAAATTGCCTAAAAAAAAACAAAAGGATATTGTACCCGAAGGTGATACTTACGAAAAAATGGCTGCTAAAGGTAAAAAAGCAGGCAGTTTAAAACAGGGTACTGTTAGAAAAAGATTAGGTATTAAAAAAGGAGAAAAAATCCCATTATCACTAATTAATAAAGAATTAGCACGTCTTAAAAAAATGGATAAAGATGATGATAAAAAAGGTGTGCAATTAGGAGATAAAAATCAAAAATATTATAAAGCATTACAATTATCAAAAACATTAAAAACAACAACTAATGTAAATGAAGATAGCAAAAACCCAGGAGCTACATTAGGACCTGGCCCTACAGCAGGAGAAGATGGAGTAAGAGATAATGCATATGTAAAACAATTTAAGTATAAATTAGTACCTAAAAAAAATGGCACTTATGTACAAAAAGGTTCAGGACTTGAAGTAAAAAAGCTTTATTAATATGTATAAATATAAGCTAATAACTGAACAAGAAAACAAAGTTGAACAATTTCAAAAAGAAAGAATTGAAGCGTTTGACGAACTTGAGTTTAAAATAGAAAATGTAAAAAAATTATTACGTCAAGGTAAAATTAGTACTATAAAATATTATAGAGAAAACCCAGAAAGTTTTGGGGTATTTATAGGAACTGATTTAATTGGCGATTATTTTAAAGATATTAAAACATTATTAGAAAAATAAATTATGAAAAAATCAGACGAAATATTTAAATTAGTAAATGAAAATTTAGGGTATGCAGATTTGCAACCTATAAATAATTTAGAACCAACCCCTAAAGAAGATTTTGAAAATAAATTTGCTCAATTTTTATCTGAGGAAGTTAAGGAAGAAGATGTAAAAGTTGATTCTAAAAAAGTGGCTAAATCAGTAGAAGAAATAGAAGATCATAACTATGATTATAAAGACACTAAAAATTTAGATAACCAAATTGGTCAAGAAGTACTAAATGGTGTTTATTTTGAATCTAAGAATAATCCTGATAAATCCATGGAAGAAATAAAAGAAATGGTTTCTAAAAATTTAGCTAAGGATGGTCAATATTATATAAAAAATGCTGCTTTTGGAGTTGAAGGTTTAGGATATACTGAACAAAAATCAGGAGAAGTATCTGGCAAATATGCTGCTAGTGGGTATTCTGATAAAATAAAAGAAGTAGTAAAAGAATCTCTAATGGGAGTAGTAACGTCAGGTAACCCAAATTCACTGGCTGCTATGTCAGGTCAAGTTATTAAACAAATAATGGCTGAAGAAGAAGTTGAAGAGAGCTATGATGAATTTCAACGTGATGATAAAGGAGCTAAAGGTGTAGATAAAAAAGATAAAGGTGAGGAAATGGCATTTGGTGCTGGTGTAGAAAAGGGTGAAAAAATTGAAAAGAAAAAAGAAAGAAAAAAATCTAAAAAAGAATCACTAGATAATGATTTAGCCGAAATTGATAAACAAGCTCAAATAGTAGCTATGGAAGCTAAATTAGCTAAAATTGATGAAATAATTGAAGCTAAACAAACTCGTATCAGCATGGTATCTGAAGATGAAAACTTATCAGAACTCATGGATAAGAAAAAGATGAAAGACATGCAAAAAGAAGTTAAAATCTTAGAAAAAAGAAAATCTAAGATGGTAAAAGTATATGAAAAAATGTCTGGTAAATCTTATCAAAAAGAGGGTATTGTTGATGAAATAGAAACTATTAATTAAAACAATATAATGAGTAAATCACTCTTAATAGAAACACATACTTTAAATTATAGTCCTATTACATTAACTGAAAATGTTAATAAAGAAACGGGTAATTTAATGGTTGAAGGAATTTTAGCTACCGCCGAAGTTAAAAATGGTAATGGTAGATATTATTCTAAGGAATTATGGCAACGTGAAATGGATAAGTATAATGAACTTATTAAAGAAAGACGTTCAATGGGAGAATTAGACCACCCAGAATCTTCAGTTATAAACTTACAAAATGTATCCCATTTGATTACAGAATATTTTTGGGATAAAGACAATGTAATAGGTAAAATAGAAATCTTACCTACTCCTTCAGGTAATATACTAAAAGAACTTATTAAAAATGGTGTTACCGTAGGCGTTTCATCTAGAGGTATGGGTTCATTAGAACAAAATGGTAGTGTAATGGAAGTACAAGATGATTTTGAGTTATTATGTTGGGATTTTGTCTCAACTCCTTCAAACCCAGGTTCTTTCATGCGTACCCTAAATGAAGGAAAACAAACAATTACTTACGATTATACAAATATAAATAACATAATACGAGAAATTCTTTGTTCTAAGGGTTCTTGTCCTGTTTGTTAATTTTCTAAAATACTCATATACGTATAACCGTAATACGCTATCCCTTATATAGCGTGAATTAAAAATAAATCCCTATTACGGTTCCTAATAACCGTATTTCACAAATTTAAATTTTGCGATTATGTCAAACAACAGAGATTTGCTCAAAGAAGCAATTGCTGATGCTAAAGCGGTAAAAGAAACAGCTATAGCAAATGCTAAACTTGCTTTGGAAGAAGCATTTACTCCTCATTTGAAATCTATGTTATCTGCTAAATTAGAAGAAATGGAAGAAGTTGAAGAAGATATTGACGAAGGATACGGTAAAATGTATGATGAAGACGATATTAAAAAAGAAGAAATGGACTCCATGAAATCTAAAAAAGATGACAAGATAAAAAAAGAGGAAGTAGATGTAACTGAAGAAGAAACAAAGGTTGAAGAAGAAATCAACCTTGACGAATTACTTGCAGAACTTGATAAAGAAGTTAATGAATCAGAAGAAGTAACTGAAGCTGAAGAAATTGAAGAATCAGAAGAAATAACAGAAACTGAGGAAGTTAATGAGTTAGAAGAAGTAACTGAAGCTGAAGAAATCGAAGAATCAGAAGAAGTAACTGAAGCTGAAGAAATCGAAGAATCTGAAGAAATTGAAGAATCTGAAGAAGTAGCCGAACAAGAAGAAATGGAAGGCGAAATGGAAGAAGAAGAAATTGATTTAGAAGATATGACTGAAGATGATCTTAAATCCTTTATCGAAGATGTAATTAAAGACATGGTAGAAGCTGGTGAATTGGAAGCTGGAGAAGAAATGGAAATGGATGATGAAGAATCAGAAATGGATATGGATATCGAAGTAGAAGATGAAGTAGAACCTATGATGGAAAAAGAAGAAAAATTAGAAGAAATGGACGAGGTAAGTTTTAATGAAAAAAACAACCCAACTCGTAACAAAGCTGTAGGTGAAAGAGATCCTAAAAAAGTAGGAAAATCAACTGCTGCTTACGCCATTAATGAAGAAGAAGTATCTAAAATATTAAGCGAAGTTGAAGAACTTAAAAAAGAACTTCAAGAAGTTAATCTTTTAAATGCTAAACTACTTTACACTAATAAAATCTTTAAATCAAAGAACTTGTCGGAAGACAAAAAGGTTAAAGTGTTAAAAGCTTTTGATAAAGCTGCTACTGTAAAAGAAGCTAAAGTAATTTTTGAAACATTAAATGAAGGAATTTTATCTAGGATAACAAAGCCATCAATTAATGAAGTAAAAGGTAGTGCTTCTAAAGCTATAGGAGTTGTTCCAAAGGCAAAACAGCCAATTGTTGAAAACGCTGCATTTGCGCGTATGCAAAAATTAGCTGGAATTATTAAAAACTAAAAAAATAAAATTAATTTAAAAAAACTTAAAAACATGAGTTTACAAACTTTATTAGAAAGTGCAAACCCATATCACTCAGTACAAAGCGATGCCGCTAGACTATCTGAAAAGTGGGAAAAAACAGGTTTGTTAGAAGGTTTAGGAGGTTCCCATAAAAATAATATGGGTATTATCCTTGAAAACCAAGCTAAACAACTTGTAGTAGAACAAAGTTCAACTGGTGGAGGCACGGCAGGTGGTTCCTTTTCTAGCCAAACGGCTGTGAATACAGGTGAACAATGGGCTGGTGTAGCTCTTCCGTTAGTACGTAAAGTATTCGGACAGATCGCAGCTCAAGAATTTGTATCAGTACAACCAATGAATTTACCTTCTGGTCTTGTATTTTATTTAGATTTCCAATATGGAACTGCTAAAGGAACAAGAGCTGCTGGAGATTCATTATATGGTGCTACTGGTGGAAATACTCCATTCGGTAATACGGATTCAGGAGGACTTTATGGTGCTGGACGTTTCAGCTATTCTATTAACAATACTGCATCTGTAGAAAGTGCTACTTCAGCCTCTACTGTATTAGCAGATGTTAATTATGATTCATCTGTTTCAGCTAGTGTTGCTGATGGTCAATTTATCACAATTAAAGTACCATCTGCAGGATTAGATAATGCTGATTTAGAAGGTGTAAGAGCATTCGTACTAGATTCAGGATCTGTAAATACCAATATTGCTGATGCTAGATTTACTAAATTTGACGGTACTAACATTTCTTTTGTTGTAACAGGATCTAAATTTGGTCTTGGTGTAGGTAAAACAGCTGCATCATATGCAGGTTCAGTTGCTGCTGGATTAAATGTAACTTATCAATTACAACCAATTGATAGTTCAAGAGGTGATTTTGAAGATCAAAATAATACTTTGAATGACAATAACACTCCTATTTCAATCCCAGAAATTAACGTACAGATGAAATCATCTGCTATCGTTGCTAAAACTAGAAAATTGAAAGCAGTTTGGACACCTGAGTTCGCTCAAGATCTTAACGCTTATCATGCTCTAGATGCTGAAGCAGAATTAACTTCAATCTTAAGTGAGTACATTTCATTAGAAATTGACTTAGAAATCTTAGATATGTTGATTGATTCAGCTGCTGCTGGAACAGAAGTATGGTCAGCTGTTAATAACCAGTCTGTTGTAGACAACGGTTCTAACGGTGTTGTATCTGACTTAGGTTTCTACAATAGCCAAGGACAGTGGTTCCAAACATTAGGAACTAAAATCCAAAAACTAAGTAATATTATTCACCAGAAAACTCTTAGAGGTGGTGCTAATTTCTTAGTATGTTCTCCAACTATTGGTACAGTCCTAGAAAGTATTCCAGGATTTGCTGCTGATTCAGATGGCGATACTGCTAAAGCAACTTACGCATTTGGTGTACAGAAAGTTGGTGCTTTAAATAGCAGACAAAAAGTTTATAAGAACCCATACATGACAGAAAATCAAATCCTATTAGGATTTAGAGGATCTCAGTTCTTAGAAGCTGGTGCTGTATTTGCTCCATATATTCCATTAATCATGACTCCATTAGTATATGATCCAGAAACATTTACTCCACGTAAAGGTCTCTTGACTAGATATGCTAAGAAGATGGTTAGACCAGAATTTTATGGATTAATTAAGTGTAAAGGATTAGACACTCTATAATTAGAGCTTAACTAATACTTAATAAATTAACCCGGCTTTATGCCGGGTTTTTTTATGTTTTTAATATGTATAATAAAATGCGTTATATTAAAACTATATTTATCTCATTATATAGCTATATTAAAATTTTAATGTATTTTAACGTATTTACAATGGTTTTATTCAATCAACGTGTAATCCCTAATTTCAAGAATTTATGGCAAGTAAACCCCATACGGACGATGTTTATCGTCCTAAGAGAATTCCTAAGAACCCAATTAAGTTCAAACTCCAACTTAATGATGAACAAAAAGACGCTAAAAAACACATCCTGGATAATACAATTACCCTCTTGGGAGGGGGTGCAGGTAGTGGAAAAACATTACTTGCATGTAATGTTGCCCTAGATGGTCTATTACGAAGACAATATGATAAAATCATAATAACCAGACCTACTGTATCAAAAGAAGAAATAGGATTTTTACCTGGTGACTTAAGAGAAAAGATGGATCCCTGGGTTCAACCTATTTATCAAAATTTCTTTGCTTTATACGATAAAGTTAAAATTGAAAAATTAGTTAATGATGGTAAAATAGAAATTGTACCTGTATCATTTATGAGAGGTAGAACATTTATGGATTCAATGATTATAGTTGATGAAGCTCAAAATGTTACCCATGAACAAATGGAAATGATTACTTCCCGTATTGGTTTAAGAAGTAAAATGATGATATGTGGTGATGCCCATCAAACTGATTTAAAAAAGAAAGCAGATTCTGGTTTTAAATTCCTATACACAGCAGCTAGAAAAATTAAAAATTTAGAAGCAATTACATTAATAACTAATCATAGAAATGAAATTGTTGAAGATTTATTAGATTATTATAATGAAGCTATTGATAAAGGAGCAAGTATCACTACTTCAGGTTCATATATTTATAATAGTAAGAACTAGTCTAATATTTATAAATAAAACATAATTATGGCGGATTTAAATATCTCGATCCAGGAATCAATTACGTTACCAAATCGAAATAAAGTTAATACCTTTAATAATAAAATTATTACTGATGTTAATCAAATTACTCGTAGAGTTGATACTATAGCCACAACATTTGAATCAACTGGAATTGAAATTTTAAGATTTGTAGACTCAGAAGAAAAGCAAACAGCAGGTTCCTTTGTTAGAGATGCAGTGAAATATATAAGAATTACAAATTTGGATTCTACTAATTTTTGTACTCTTTATTTAATAAAAACTGATTTAGATAATGCCTTATTTAAATTGGATCCTGGAAAATCTATGATGTTTGCTAATGCTAGTTTTGATAGTAATAATTCACAGGATTATGTAGAAGTAGGATATTTAGATGAACAGTATTTTTCATCTTTTACTACTATAGATGTAATAAAAGCTAAAGCGGATACTACTGATGTTCAATTAGATATTTTTGTAGGATCGTCATAAAAAATAATTAATAAATAAAAAGTGGGATTAATATTTAGAAACATAAAGGGATCAGCTTTAACCAATAATGAAGTAGATGCTAATTTTAGACATTTTACGGGTTCACATGAAATAAGTGGATCTTTAACAGTTGAAAGTATTTCAGGTACTTTAGTAGCTCCAACTTCATCATTACCTTTTGATTTTACGGGTTCGGCTGCTACAGAAGGAACATTTAGATTTGCTGCATCAGGAAGTAATCACTTTATTTATGCATATGTAGGAGGAGGATGGAGATCAGGATCATTATCTTAAGATAAAAATAATTTTTTTGAATATTTATAATAAAGCTTAATTATGCCCTTTTTCAATTTAGACTCATTTATTAAAGATACAACAAGCGGTTTAAATCAAACTGTATTTAATGTATTATCCGCAAGTGGTCAGTACTTTTATACCTCATCAATATTTAATATAGAATACCCAGAATTTGATACGGGTTCGGCTAATATTAAAATGGAGTTTGTACGTAGTAACCCTACATTACCGATAGAAGCTTCAGGATATGGAACGGGCTCACTTGGAACAACAGTTACAATGTCTAGTGGTGAAGAAGTTATTGGGTATGGGTTTATAAGCTCATATCCTTATGTTTATTCTCCTTATAATCTTTCTGACTCATCATCCATATCAACAATTTTTTATGAATCATCGTCATTACCTTTAAATCAATAAAATTAGCAAACTATGGGATTAACATTTAGAGATATAAAAGGCTCTGCATTAACAATAGAAGAAGTAGATGGTAATTTTAGGTACTTAACTGGTTCACATGAAATAAGTGGTTCTTTAACTATATCTGGTAGTTTATTGCCCAAAGCATCTGGCTCAAGTTTAGGTAGTGTTGAAAAACCTTGGGATGAAATATTCATTTCAGGTAGTACAATTACATTTGTAGGTTCATCTTCGGTTCAAACTGCTTCTATTTCAATGACCCCGGATTTAAGAATTAATGCAACTTATACAGGTTCTTTTATTGGTGAAGGTTCTCAATTAGTAAATATTCAACAAACTGCTATTGCTAATGCTCCCTATAATTTTACTAATGGAGGAAATGGTAATAGAATTTTATCTACTCTTGGTGAACATACTAATACTTCTAATTGTTCCACACTTGCAAGTGGATTTAGGAATACAATTTCGGATAGTTCTAATACTAGTAGTTGTCATAGTTTTATAGGAGGAGGTTGTAGAAATGCAATCACTGCAAGTAGAATAAGTTTTATTGCAGGGGGTAGTGGAAATCACATATTTAAAGGTAATTCGTATTCTCATATAAATTTTGGTATTGGCAATACTATGAGTTTTAGTGTAAACCAAAATCATAGATTTCCCTATGTACTTGATGGTACAAATAATGCAACTCAGTTAGGTTCGGAAGGACTTAACCAAATAGGATCCTTATTTAGTGGTATGAAAGGTACTACAGCTAGTACAATTCATGGGGGAATTACACATGATATTTGTAATCTTTTCAATTCAGAAATTTATGGAGGTCAAAACGGTAGAATCCGTAGTATTCTTAATACAGGATCAGCTATCCCTCCTAATCCTTCAGGTGGTCCATATATCCCTAGTTATAGTATAGGAGAACTTGGTGCTACAATTATTGGCAGCATCAATAACTGTATCCAATATACTAGTAATAGTGATCATATAGCGGGAGTTATGGGTGCTAATAACATAGTTGTTGGTGGTGGTAATTGTATATGTAATAGTGGACAAAGTACAATTATAGGGGGTGTTAATAGTTGTATAAGAGGAATGACAGTTCAGAATCTTATTCTTGGTGGGGCAATAAATAGTATTGAAAATAGTACAAGCCCCTCGGGTATAGGTAGAAATATTAATTGTGTTCAGGGTGTTAAACAAAATACAATTATTGGTGGGATAGGTAATTCAATATGTAGAAAAAATTTAGTAACTAATGAGGGAAATTCTGTCATAAGTTCTATTTCGGCCGATATAGTAGATAGTGTAAAGTCATATGTTCTTTTTGCTAATAATGCAGCTATTTGTTGTTCTTTTCTTTCTAAGATAATAGGAGGACAAGGAATTCGTTTAAACCAAACTGCTCAAGGATTTGAACCTTCTACTATGATTCGTGCAAATGCAAACACTTTTGATAGTAATAACCTATCTTATAATTATGAAAATTTTATTATTGGAGGAGGTAGAATAACGGGTAATGTTGCTCATTCTAATGTTAGATTTTCACGAGTATCTGAGGTTATGGGTAACAGTTATATGAGCACAATTCATAATTCACAACATGCTATTATTTCTAGTTCCATGTATGTAGAAATTCAAAATTCAAGATCATCTAGCATACATAATTCTCACCCTCTTGGTAACGAAAGTATAGTATGGACTCAACATGAACAAGGAGGACATCATTTTAGTGGTATATATGGGGGAACAGGAAATAAAATAAACTCTAGTTCATTTTCTTATATGATTAACACTAATAGTGGAAGTATTTCTGCAAGTAATCATGTTACAATGTTAGGTGGTGAATTTAGTAATATATCTGCAAGTAATTATAGTGCAATTATAGGAGGACAACAAAATAGTATGTCTCACGATGATTCCTTTATTATAGGATCATGCTTAACTTCAAGCTATAATTGTACAACTCACGTAAATAATATTTTTATAAGCGGTGGTTTAAGAGATTCAAGTGCAGACCTAGGTACATCTGGTCAA
>Ga0181377_1000392_pt1 | contig 16571 bp, 2 predicted proteins | sample LowvirmetaG_9_FD_130160 | JGI IMG/M metagenome (GOLD analysis project Ga0181377, IMG submission 130160) | Marine viral communities from the Subarctic Pacific Ocean - Lowphox_13 viral metaG | ecosystem: Environmental > Aquatic > Marine > Oceanic | place: Subarctic Pacific Ocean | collected 2015-12-10
TTAAATACTGGTAGAGATGAAGTATTAGAATTATTAGAAGAAAAATCATCAACTGCTGAACTATATTATCCTTCTAGATTTTTAATTAAATTTAAAAACACAGAAATTAAAGATGTTATAGAAACTAAATTAAATGGAAGTGATTTTAAAACACACTTAGAAGTATTTTCTACAGCACATAAATCCTTACATGCAAATCATATAGTACAAGTTTATGCAGTTTCTCAATCATGGGATGAAGGTACAGGTAGATTTAAAAATAATCCTTCCTCATCTAATGGAGTAACATGGGATTTAAGGACGGATACAGGTTCAAGTGCAAGAGCAATATGGGCTACTTCAAGTTTTGCTTCTAATTCTACAGGTTCTAGTTGTGATTTTATGATATCAGGAGGAGGTACTTGGTGGACAGGAACAAATTATGTAGCAGAAACATCTTTTTCAAATGCAGATAATTTAGATTTAGATATAAATGTAACTAATTTAGTTAAATTCTTTTCTGCAAGTTATTATCAAGGAGCAACTTACCCAACAGGTATAGAAAATGAAGGATTTTTACTTAAAAAACCAGAACCTACAGAATGTGATGCATCAGCTAGTTTTGGTGAACTACAATATTTTTCAGCAGATACACATACAATTTATCCCCCTAAATTAACATTTAAATGGGATGATTCATCTTATTCCCATAGTGGTACTACTTTAACTAGTGGAGATATATTTTTAGCATTATATAATAATAAAGCTGAATTCCAAAGAAAATCAAAACAACGTTTTAGATTAACTACTAGAAAAAGATACCCAGATAGAGCTTTTGTAACAAGCTCAAATTATTTAGATACAGCATATTTACCTACTTCTAGCTATTATGGTTTACGTGATGCAACAACTGACGAAATAATAATCCCTTTTGATACAAATTATACAAAATTAAGTGCTGATAATGATGGTATGTATTTTGATTTATTTATGGAAGGATTACAACCAGAACGTTATTATAAACTAATGTTTAGAGTAGATAACAATGATGGTATTAATATTTATGACGAAGATTATTATTTTAAGGTTGTTAGATAATGGGAAGAATAGATCCAAAATTAATAGTACAAGGAGAAGAAAGTTCCATTAAAATTGTTAAATTTAAAGGAAAAACTTCAGTAAACGCAGGTCATCAACATGATTTTGTTGTGTATGAGGACGATTCTGTAGAAATTTTTGAAGCATCTGTAATAAATAGACAAACAGGTCAAGAAGAAAAACACACACATGAATATTTAGGTCCCTATCCTTATGGTGTTATATCAAAAGTTTTAAGTAATTCTAAGGCAAAAAGAACCCATGAACATAAAATAGATAGTGTTTCTCATCCCATTAATTTACAAAAAACTGTTTATGGTAGAAAATCTTTTAGCGAAAATGTAGATAAAACTTTTAATGAATTTATATCTCCTAAAAATGAAATAAGTGTAGATGAATTTTTTAAACATTATCAAGAATTATTTTATGAAATACCAAAAGATGGTACAAATTCTCATAAATCAATAGTAGAACAAAGCACAGATTATATAGGTGATTTTATAGATGCTAAAGATACAGAAATAGTAGAACTTATAAATCAAGTAGTAGAATTAGAACAAAAACTAGCAGAACAAGAAGAAGCAGATAAAGAACACCCAGTATTTACAAATGGTACTTTTCTTAAAGAAGCAGATAAAAAGACAATTTACTATATGGATAAGGGAGCTAAAAGGGCAATCACAGATTATGATACTTATTTAGTACTTAAAAGAGTTAATGGTCATGAAACAGAAAAGGCAGACGAAGAAGTTTACATATTAGTTAATGAAGACGTAATAAAAGGTATAGAAACAGGACCTAGATTTGCTTCTGAAGACTTATATGGGGATAATGAACAAAGAGATAAAGCAGAAGAAAAAAGAAGAGTAGAATTAGACCCAGATGACTTCATAGCAGATCCTTCTCACTATGATACTACAAGCGATTATATAGCAGCATTAGATAGAGAAACTCGTCAGTTATTAGCTAAAGAAGAATATGTACAAGAATTATATTATAGATATAAATCTGACAGTGAAAATATATTTAATGATAGTGAAAGAGAAGAAGCAACTAGTAAGTTTAAAGAAGTACGAGAAGAATTATATGATTTAAGGAGAAGAATATTAAGATATACAGCTATATTAGAATCAGTAGATCCAGATGGAGATTTACAAAATGTAGAAATAGATACTTCACGATTAAAACAAATAGTAGAAGAAAAAATGTCAAGACCTGATACTAATTTTACTCAAGCAGAACTTCAACAATTAAGATCTAAAGAAAATAAAATAGCAAGATTCTTAGACTCACAAGGAAAAGCAACTTATGGTAGACCTAAGAAAAAAACAATATCAGGAGCTCCCTCTTCGGAAATATCAACACCATCAGGTGATTCTTCAGCAATGGAAGGATATTTAGCAGGAGCAGGCATAACAGGTGTAGGAGCTGCAACAGAAGAAGAACCTAAAAACCCTCCAGCAGGATATGTATCTAACGGAAATAGAACAGTAAAAAACCATACTATAAACGAAGCAATTAGTGCAATGAGATTAGGAGCAAAATCACCAGGAGGAAATTATTATTGGACATTAAAAACTTTACCAAATAAAATGAGTGAAACTCCAGATTTAGAAAACCCTCAATGGCAAATATATTTAGATAAACGTGCAAAACCAATCCCTACAGGAATAGGAGCAGGGGGATCAAGTATAGGAGGAGGTATAGGTATAGGTGGAGGTAATTGGGGTCATGAAGAAGCAAAACGACAAAAAATAAATATATACGCTGAAAAACCAATATCTAAATACTACTGGAGTACTTCTAAATTTGAATGGTTTGTTGTACCTGGTAAATTCCCAGGTGTAAAACCTAGAAACTGGCAAGGAAAAACTATACATAAACTTGATGGACAATAATGGAAAAGGTTACAATAAATAAAATAGAAAGATTAAAAATAGCAGATTCTAAGGGTTTAACCTCTAGGGACATTACAAGAAAATTTGGTAAATCTAATGATTATGTTGAACTTCACATTCATGATTTAGGGGGAGAATTATTAGAAACAACCCCTAATTATGTAGGATATAGCGTTCCAGACCAAATAGAAAAAAATCAACCTAATTTAACTAGTACTTTATTTATAGATCCATATCAACATTTAGAAGATAAAGGATACACGACAGGAATTTATAATGTAGCATGTAATGTTCATAGAAAAAAAGTATTTAGTGGCTTACAAGCAGATTTTAAAATCCACGAAATTTCTCCTTCAAGAACAGAATTAAAATTAAAGGGATTAGGAATTAGTGAAGATAAAGTAAAAAAAGCTATCCTTAGTTTTATATCAGAAATAGAGGAATCACTTTTTAATAAAGATTTTACACTTAATTTTGGAAATAATATAAATATTTTAGGAATTAATGTAGCATATCATAATGAAGATAAGTGTGCTTTAATTAAATTATATGAACCCTTACCTCCAGACTTAGAAGTAGGAGCAGAATTTTGGATAGTAGAAGAAATAATTGAACCTTTAGAATTTAAGGTTAATTTAGGAGAAACCCCTATAGAAGAGGGAGGTATACCTTTAAGAGGACCTAATTTTAGAATAGATACTCGTTTAAATGATTCTATTCCTTCTCAATTTAAAGTATATAATGACTTTTTAGAAAATACCCATTCAGCTTCATTATATAATGTATTAAGTCACTTAAGTGAAAGTGTAGAATTATCTATAGATTACACAAAAACAGGTACAGGATCTTTAGAAACAGGATATCATTTTGAAAATTTTACTCATTTTGGTAGTGCTGAAGAAAGATTAAAAAACTTTAAATATAAATTAGAATTATTAGAATTATATCAAAGACAAATAGATGAAATAAACACAATTCAAGGTAGTGTATCTGCTTCAGCTGCTGTTACTACTAATATAAGTTTAATAGAAACTAAAAAAGCAAAACTAATAAGTGGACTTGATAATTATGAAAAGTTTTTATACTATGAAAATCATCCATATGCTTGGCCTAAAGTCCCTGATTTTGGAATAGGTAACTTACAAATAACTGGTTCTACTTTATTACCTGAATCATTATATCTAGAAGTAGGATTAACAGATTGTGATGTATTTTTTAAACCTTACACTTTAAGACCAACTACTTCCTCTCAAGCAATAGAATGGTATGGAAGCACAAATGAATTAAATATAGATTATGGGGGACAAATATTATCTGCTTCTAGATTTGATAGAGATAATAGACATAATTTAGTAAGAACTATTCCTGAGCATGTTTCAATGAGAGAAGAAAATGCTCAATATTTAACTTTTACTAATATGATTGGTCATTATTTTGACCAAATATGGATTTATATAGACCACATAGGACAAATTAGAAATGCTCATAATTCTTTTAAAGATGGTATTTCAAAAGATTTAGTATACACTGCTTTAAGTAGTTTAGGTGTAGAAGCTTTTGATCAATTTGAAAATGAAGAATTATTTGAATATATTATAGGAACTAATAAAGCTAAATCAGGTTCTTTTGGAACTTATGATGCTCCTGATGGAACAACAATGATAACTTCTTCTTTAGTAACATGTGATAATGGAGGAGGATCAGTACCTAAAGGAGATATAACTAAAGAAATCTGGAAAAGATTATATCATAATTTACCTTATCTTTTAAAAACTAAAGGAACAGAAAGAGGTATTAAAGCCCTTATGAATTGTTATGGTGTTCCAGAAACCATATTAAATGTAAAAGAATATGGAGGACCAACAACAGATTCTACTACTTATAAAACATTTAATTACGAAAAATTCTCAAGAGCACTAGCGGGAAGTTCAGATACAGAAGGATATTTTATTAAAGCACCATGGGCATCTACATCTTCTTTATTTAATGGAACTATAGAAAGTAAACCTAATAGATCAGAAGGTAAAATCATTTTTTCTATAGGGGCAGTAAAAGAATTATTTAATGCACCTTTCCCTAAAACAGTAGAATTAACAGCTACAGATTTATCTGTTCACACATTTACTTCAAATTATGACTTTTTATTACATGAAGAAAGTGGTTTAGAAACAGCTCAAAGTTTAGCAGGAGCCATAGATGCACATCCTTTATTTTCTGCTTCTGTTTTTGTAAGAGAAGACTTATATGATCCTGCTCATGAAAAATATAATTTAGATATTGAGGTATTACTTACTCAACACTTACAAGGTGTAGATGGTAATACAGAAATTAAAGGAACATTATTTGAAGATACATTTACCCCCGCTTGTGGTAACCCACAACAATTTCCTGAAGTTGAATTTTTAACAAAAGTAGATTTTAAAGAAGGAGGAGGTATAAATAATTCAACATCAACTACAACAGTTGTACCAGGTATTAATACATGTTCAAGTAAAACATTAATAGAAAACGGAATAGCAGCAGACGGATCAGGTAATCTAATTAATAATGGATTATTCCAAGATGAAGCAGAATTCATGGATTTTGTTACAGATATAATAAATGGGTATACTAATGTAGATATTTCCCTATATAGTTTTGAATCATTAACCCCATCAGCTATTCCTTTATACTTAGGAGAATTCCAATGTAAAGGAATAAATGATTACGGTTTATTTGTTATAGAATGCTTCAAAGCAGATGATTGTGTAAATATTCAATCTGTAGCAACTCCAACAACAGTTTCTCCAGGAACAACAGCAGTAGGTACAATAACTATTCCTAACGCAGTTGGAGGAAATAATAGTTTATATGCTGGAGAAACAGTAATATTAACATCAGCAGATGGTACTGCTCATACCTTTACTTTAACAGGAGGAAGTTCAGTAAATTCTATAGGTCAAGATCTTATGAATGCAATAAATGCTGATCCTAATTTTACAGCTATAAACTTAAATTCAGTTCCTCAAAGAACAGGATATGCTTTAGAAATAACAACAGTAGCTACTGGGTCTAGTGCTAACAACCCTATACAAGGTTCTGCTCTTAACATGACAGGAGATAAATCATTTATGTCTCTAATAGTAAATGGGTTTATAGGAGGTACAGATTCAACAGGAGGAGAATCAGTAACAACATCTAATAATTCTTGTAATGCAGTTTTAGATTTTTATGTTGATGGTACTAATTTATCTTTTAGTGTTACTACTACACAATTTACAGATTATATAGTTCAAGGATCTACAGGAGATTCTACATATGACAATTATTTAGCTCAAGCAATTCCTTATGCAGCAGGTACACACATTTATGATGGAAGTGTTTATGTAACTTCCGACGGCAATGCTTACAATTATGGTCCTACTAATAGTGATTATGTTTTTTCACATCCTAATAATCAAGTTTTTGTAACTAGTACAACTATTCAAGCATCAGATAAACAAGGTTATTTAGATCCAAGCGAAATTTTAAATTATTGTAGTTCTAATTGTGGTAATGTGTCAGGTACAAGTGACGCGTGTTATACCAATTATACTACGTTTATTAACGCATTAAATGCTGATGGTATAATAAATTCAAATATACCAGGAGTAAATGTAGATACAAAATGGTCTGAATTAAAAGCACCAGATATAATAACTCATTTTCCTGCATCTTCATCTTGTGGATGTGATAATTTTGAAACAGGTGCCGTTACTACTACAACTGTTTTAACTCAACCACCAACAATTAATACTAGTATACCTTTAGGACAAGGAGCCCAAAATGGAAATTATGGAAAATTTGGAGCTAGATTTTATCCAGATACTAACTCATCTACTTTTTATAATATTCCTGCTTCAGTAAGTACTTACTTTGGGGGAACAAACCAAAACGATGGAAGGTTAAATAGCATAGGAGTTTGGGATGGAACTAATCCATGGACAGGGACTAATACTGATATGAATCCTATGAACGAATGGATAGGATTTTCAAGATGTATAAATGTACCTGCTAATGGAGAATATTTAATAGGTTTAGCAGGAGATAATAGAATAAGATTTGCCGTAAATGGTGAAATGTTAATTGAAAAAAATACAAGTAACACAGAGAATTTTAATTATTGGTGGGTTTATAAAGTTAATTTAACAGCAGGAGATAATACGATAGTTTTAGAAGGAAAAAATGATGGAAGTATAGCTTCTTTTGGATGTGATATAGTAGGACCCTTTCCAACAGGAACATTTGTTGACGAAGTTAGCTTTCAAGATATAGATAATAATGGTTTTAGTGTTAATGGAAATTATAATGTTAACTTAGAAGAAACATATAAAAATAATATAATATTTAGTAGTGGAGATGAATTAGGCCCAGGCAGTGATTCATGTGATAGCCAAACTTTAATTCAAAATACTCAGTTTGGGAATTTAAATAACGGAGGAATGTTTCCTACAAAAGCAGCAGCTTTAGATCAAATTACAAGACATCCCTACGATCCAAATGGTGGAAATTCTCAATATGTATCTTATACAGCAGCAGATTTACAAATCATGAAATTTGCAGTAGAAGGAGACGCAACACAATTAGGTCATCCAGATTATGACCCAGATGCTTGTATACAAACATTTACTATAGATAGTAACCCAATTGTTGCAACAATATATAAAATATCATATTTAGAGGGAATTAGTCTTTCTCCTAGCCAATATCCTCCATTTAATAATCCAGACCCAACAACACAATATAATGGAAACCCACAAACATATGTAAATGGTCCATCATGGGAAGATATAGAGTTAGATCCAATGATTCAATATCTTAAAGTAATTAGCCCAACTGATTTTGAAACGGATCCAGCTGCAAGTCCTAATTGTACATCTAGTATCTGTACTTATATGCCAACTCTATCAGCTGTAAACCAAATAAATCCTAAAGTACAAGTAATTGCACATTTAGAAGTGTGTTTATGTCCAGAAGGAGGGGGAGGAGAATTTAATACACAAACAAATTCATGTCCAGAAGGTTATTTATATAATGAATGTACTGGACTTTGCGAAAAAACAGAAACAATAACAACAGGTGGAGGTGAAGATGCATGTCCAGGTATGGTTATTAATCCAGTAGGAAATGGAACCTTTGCAACTTCAGTAGAATTTGTAGATTATTTTACTGATTTTAATAATGGATTTTATGGTCAAAACATTGATGAATATTATTATGAATCAGATGAACCTTTACCTTGGGGAACTTTTGTAGCAGACCAATGTACAGGATCTAATGGTTTACCTATTAGAAGAGTTGTTGGTTTTAGAAAAGACCAATCTGTATTACCTGTAGATAGTACTTTATATACAAATTATCAAACATTTGTAGATCAACTAAATGCAGATGGACACGGTATTGAAATACCTCCTACTAATTTTTCTAATTTAACTTCAGCTATAATCACATCATCCTTTGAAGGATCTTGTCAACATAAAACTTTAATTCAAAACCCATTAACAGCAGATGGTAGTTTCCCTACTCCCGGATCTGGAAATACGGGTATGGTTGATTTCTTAGAATATTACTCTGAACAAACAAATAACATACAAAGTGTAGCAATAGACGGATTTAGTTTTGCAGTAGATCCTGAAACTTTATCAACAACATCTGAAACGTGTGCAATAAATGCAGACATGTTTGTGTTTTATGATATGACTTCTATGGATGCTACTACTAGACAAACAGCTTATAGTGGTTTTAAAGCATGGCACCAAACCCAAGTAGATAATGGATATACAGGAAGAGTAGTACACATACAATTATATGGTGAACGTTGGGTATTATGGCCAGCATGGATTTTAAACCCACAAGATCCATCATTAACTAGAAATTATGATGGTTCTGAATGGTATGGTAGAGTAGGAAGCAATGCATTACATAATCAAACTGAAAATTTATCTTTTACAATTGATGATGCTATGTCAGGAGTTGATACTCATCAAAATTCAACATCAAATATACGACCTTTACAAGAATGGGTAAATGATAATAACGCTATTTTAAATGCAGATCAAGTAAACTTAGGAAAAACAATACCTACAGACCCAACAGATCCAGCATACAATGGAATCGCGAATGATGCTAATGCAATAGTGGTTTGTTTTGCAGATGAATCAGAGGGTATTCCTAATCAAGTTGATGGTATACGTAGTACTACTTCAGGAAATAATCCAGGTTCAGTAGGAGCATTTGAAAGAAGAGGAACATATCATGCCCCAACAGATACTAATAGTAATTCTCATGTTGTTGATTGGTATGAAGCAGGTTTATATTATGAAAGAGATCCATTATCAGTACTGACTATAACTGGTTTTGGAAAAGACAATAATATCAGTTTAGATTTAAATAATGTTTATACACATAATAGTAATACAGGAGTTAAAAATACAGGTACTCCTGAAGTAACAGACTTATGGAAAATAGATTATATTGAAGCTACAACTAGATTAGCAACTCATGGAGGAAATATAGCAACATTTGTATACCCTGCAAAAACAAGTCCAGGAAGATCTCACAGATCTTTTCCTTTACACGTTGCGGGTGCTATAGAAAGTGGCCCATCTAATGATGGTTTATTACCAACAGCTCCTGCATGTACTGCAGCAGATCTTAGCGCTATAACAACGGAAAATCCTTATTATTCTTCGGGATATGGTGGGTTAGACCAATTTGGGTTTGCCTATAATGTAACCGTTGTTTCTACAGCAGATCCTCTAACATTTGAAAATATTATAAATACAGATTTAACTCAATTTCTTGAGGAATCAGCAGTATGTGATTCACATACAGAAACTATATTTACTGATCCTAATATATGTGTAGATGATGCTGGTAATTACTTATTCCATATAGATAATTTCTTTATGGATCCTAGTACAGGAATTACAACTCCTTTTACCAAATATACAGATTATATTACTGAAGGTCAAAATCAAGGATATGCAATAACTTTAGGAGATACAAGATTAGAGTCACAAATAGGAGGACCAATAACAGCAGACGAATGTATATGTGCAGACGCTTGTCCTAATGATTTAGTAGTTAATGATAATCATATTATTACACTTACAGGATCTTTATTTGATCAATATAATCAACCTTTCACAGAAGGACAAACAATTACACAAGCAAATAATAATGGATTTTCTGCAACAGTAACATCTTTAGATTCAGATTCAAACGCAATAGTAATAAACATTACTAGTGGTACCTTAACATTCACAGATCCTTTAGTAGATGTAGGAACAGGAGCTCAATACCTTCCAGATCCACAAGTAGGTGAATTTATAGTACCTCAACCACAAGGAGTATTTGCAAATTATGATGAGTATATGAATTTTGTATCTAATCCTACAAATGGATTTAATCAAACAAATTTAAATACTTTAAAATTCCATTTAGTAGACCAATCATTTACCTCAACAAATACAACTGTAGAAACAGAAGATTGTTCTGTTAATGCAGATATAGTTGTTTTCTATGACCATACTTCTATGGGGGAACAAAATATAAAAGATGCTTTAAGTGCTGTAAATGATTATGTTCGCGATTTAGCTATAAATCACGGATATAGTAAAAATGTATATCATTTTTATGAAAATGATGAAAAATATGTAAGATGGGGAAGAAAAGTTTTAGATAAATTAAATGATCCAACTTTATCTAATACATTTGCATTAGAACCAGAATGGAAAGACAATGTAAATAATCAAGACACTTATGATACAACTACCCACACAGGAACTGCATTAGCACCTAACGGAAACCCATTATATTTTGGTCCAGATCAATTAAATGGAAATGTTCCAACAACTAATATGGGGCAAGGACTTAAGGTTAGTAATTTTGAAGATATATTAGTAATATGTTTTATAGATGAATCAGGATATACTAATTGTGATTATGTTCCAACTCATGCTACTATACCTCCATATGGTACTAATCCTCCTTATGGGGGAACTGAACCTACTCCTAATCAAACCACTCTAGGTACCTACACTAACTGTAAACCTGAATGGGAGGATGAATTTGGTCAACCTTGGACAACAACAGCAGCAGTTTGGCAAACAGATCATTCTAGTTTTGTATCTGCAAGTGATGCATATAAAGCTAAAGGTCAAGGAAATGCAGCATTTTTCTTATATCCAACAGCTGCAAATCCAGGAGTAGCTAACAGATCAGCAGCTCCTTCAATGTTACATTATTTAGCAGCAATAACAAGTGGAGATAATAATAATGGACTTTTAGCTAATCCTCCATTTTGTGGACATGGAGAACTTAATGGGGGTGGTGATTGTCCTAATGGAACAGATTTATCAGCTATAAGCACCTTAAATCCTTATTTTTCTACAGGATTTGGGGAATTAGATAAACATGGTTGGGGGATTAATTTAAATTTCCCAGATTTAGCTAATAATGGATCACAAACACTAGACACAGATCTTACTGCATTTGTTAATAATTCAGCAATATGTACAGAAGAAACAGTTACTGAAACCTTTACAGAAGTAGACATATTATGTACTGGTTCTTTATCAACAGACACAAATCAATATGGATTATTTACAGTTGAAGGTTTTTATCAAAATGCTTTAGTAGAACCATCATCTACAAATAATGAATATTCAACAGATTCTACATTTTATACAAATTGGTATGATTTTATAACCCAAAAAATCTCAGAAACAGGAGCTACGGGTATTGACCATTTAAATAACAATGGAGCTAGTGTTGACCTGTTTACTACATGGAATGACTTATCAAATTCAGTACAAACATTAGGTACAACTGAAGTAACAATAACAACAACTCCAGGTACACCTACTAATATATTTGATGTTAATAACACTTATACATCTACATTTAATAATAGTAGTCTTAATTCAGGAATAACAGGAAATCCTAACCAACAATTAAATTGGTTAATAGATAATGGACACGGACAAAATATAGATGGATATTATTTTGTAAATGATACAATAGATGAAACTCAATCACCATACAACACATGTACAGGAAATAATCTACCAGCAGGAGGAGGAGCATATAGTGTAATAAATGATTTTACTTTTACATGTATAAGTGGACAAGATCTTTCATCTGCATCAGGTACTTACACTTCTTGGCATACATTTATCGATACTGTTAATGCTTTAAATTTTGTAACCCAACCTGGTACACCTATTACAACTTTTAATGCAGGTTCTGCTTGTGAAACAGGTACAGACACAGGAATAAGTGGCTCGGCTTATACAAGTTCTCTTATTTATCAAGTAACTTACAATTCTGCTAATACAGGTACTAATCAATCTACATCTCCTTCGGGAACAGTAGAAGAAAATTATATAAATTATGTAGCCCAAAATCACGGAACAAGTAATTTTGATCAATATTATTTTGAAGATACGGGAACTAATGCAGGAACATGTTTATCATATTTAAAATATGGAACTGGTATTACTTTAAGATCTAATAATTCTACAAGCCATCAAGGAGCTTCATATGGTTTCTTTGGAGGTATGATGCAATCTGGTACAACTTATAGTGTTGAATATACAACTTGGAATAGTTTTATTGATGCTTTAAATGTTGAAGAACAAGCTCAAAATAAAGGTGCAAACCCATTTAGCTACACTGACACTCTTCAAGATGTATTACTTTTAATAGACACATTACAAGATAATGGAAGATTTTCATATGAAGGAACTATATCTACATACGATATTGAATTAAATGTAGAATCATGTGAATGTAGTACCACATCAGGACCAAGTACACAAGTACAACAAGACATATTTACTTACCAAGATGATATAACAGACGTATTAAATTATTTTAATGGAACTTTAGAAATAAATTATAGTGCTAATTTTATAATAAATACTACTGAAGCTACTTGTGAAGATATACCTGGAGCTCCTATAGTAACAGAAGAAACACAGAGCACAGCAGGAAATATACCTTTATATGGAAGTTTAGACGGAGGAGCTTGTGTTTGTGTTCCAGAACCAACAGGAGGAGAAGAATTAGATGGAAACGTAGAATTTGAATCATGTATTTGTTGTCCTGAATCATCATCAGTAGCAATAGGATGTTTAGTAGCAGGAGAAGTATCTAGTAGTAGATGTGAATGTTCAGCAGACACTTATGAAACAGTTATAGAATTTGTTTCAGCTAGTAGTTTTGATATAATACCATCTAGTTCTGCTAAAATGGTAGAATTTAGAATAAAACCATTTAGATTAGATAAACCAGAATATACATCTTTAGAAGCATGTTGTGATCCTATTGTAACAATACCAACGGCTTCACATTTATTTAGTTTATTTAATGAATCACAACCACAAACAACACCACATTTAGTTTTAAGACCTCACACAGGTAGTGATGTTTCTGCTTCTGATGATTTTAGAAATTTTGGAGCATTAGATTTATATAAAAATGGTTCAGTAGTAGGAAGTACAGACATATTCCCAGTATATAATGGAGCTTTTTGGAACATATTTATAGGAACTAAAGGAGAATCAGGAAGCAGCAGTGAAGTATATTTTGGAGCTTACCAATCAAATTTCTTAGGTCATGTTACTCATTTAACGGCTTCTGCTACATTTAGTGAATATGAAAGAGCAGCATCTTTTGGAGATACAGCTTATAATTTAGCAAATAATACATTACCTGCTTCAACAGCATATTTTTGTGGGGTTCCTACTACTAATAATTCATCTTTAGGGGATATAAATACATTTAAATATTCAGGTTCACTTCAAGAAATAAAATATTATGTTAAAGATTTCTTAACACATGATACTTTAACAAAACATGCTTTAGATCCTTTCCAATATGCAGGTAATACTGTTAGTTCGTCTTGGAATAATGTGTATTTAAGATTACCATTAGGAAGTAATAATAAAGTAGATTCAGCTTCTTATAATAATAATGGATTAGGAATAATTCAAAACTTTAATCCACATCCATCATTTAGCTTATATGAATCTTCAAGTATATCTAGTTCTGTAACTAATCAAGTATTTAGTGAAGTTTATGAAACACATAGACATTTAACACCAGACACTGTAGGTATTTCAACTACAAGTGAAAAAGTTAGAATAGATTCAGGTTCAGTAGATAGAGGCATATTATCGTTTGATATAAGATCAGAAACATCCACACTAGACAGACAACCATTAGATTATAATGATTTAGGAGTATTTTTCTCACCACAAGCAGAAATTAATGAAGATATAGTTTACACTTTAGGTGCATTTAGAATGGATGATTATATTGGAGATCCAACTCACCAAAGCTTAGCAGAATATCCTGATTTAGAAGAATTAAAAATAGAATATTTCAGAAAATATTTAAATAGCTATAGACAAAATATGTTTGATTATATAAGATTAATTCAATTTATAGATCATACATTATTTAAGGTAGTAGAACAATTTGTACCTGCAAAAGCTAATTTAAAAACAGGTTTATTAATAGAACCACATTATTTAGAAAGACAAAAGTTTGCAAGACAAATACCTACATTTGAAAGATTAGAAAGAGACGCAGAATTTGATCCTTATTTAAATTTAGAAGGAAAAGTTGAACAATATGAAGCTTGTGTTAATATTAGTGATTTAAATAACGAAAATTACTATGTGTGGAAAGGAGCATTAACATCAAGTGATAATCTGCATATGAGTCAAAGTAAATATGCTTCTGACGAATGTAATCCTTACATTACTTTATATGATAATTTTGATCCTTTATATGGTAATTATGTAGATTGTATAATTAGTAAAGAATATTATTATGTTTCTAAACCACCACAATTCTATCAAAATGATCCTGTAAATGAGGGTATAAATCCTAATATAGGAATAAACCCACCTAGTCCTTCAAAACCTTCGGGATATGCAGCAAAACAAGTTCAAATTTCAAGACAAGTAGGATTAACACAACAAGCAAACCAACAAGCACAACTTGGAAATACTAGTACAAACACAGGAGGAGGTACGGGAGGTAGTTATACTCCTTAAGGGAAATTAATAAAGTATATATGTATATAAAACAATAATAAATGGCACAGGCACCACAAAACGTATGGAATAATAGTTGGGGAAGTCAAACCAATAGAGAATCAACTCCTCCTTCAGGATGGAGTTGGGATTTTGGTAAAAACTATTGGGAATACACAGGGACAATCCCTACTACTCCTACTGCCCCTACGAACACATCAATATATCAAACATCTTCTATAGATTGTTTTCCAGATGTAGTTGTAAATACTTCAGGGGATCCAATAACTTTCCCTACAGGAGATCCTGTTCATATACCAGGTATTTCTCCAGGAAAAACTACACCTACACAACCAGCACCCCCTGTTTCAAACCCACAACCACCAGTACCTACTTTTGGTCAAATATACAATGTGTGTTTTAATGATGGTCTTTTAAACCAAAAAGGATGGACTAGACCTAGATTTGAAGGATGTAAATTAAGAGCTTTATATTATAATGAATATACAGGTGAAATGGATGAAGGAAAAGAAATAACTCCCATTCAAAATCCAAATTTAGACACGAGTATAGATGGTTTACAGTTTATAATAACAGCTTCTTTTCATTTAACCGCTTCTGATAATAATGAAAATTTATTAAGAGAAAAACAAATGGGTAATCCCTTTGAATTTGATGCAGATAGTGGTATAGCTTATACTTTACGAGGAGTTACAAAAAATTCATTAAGTTTTCAAACTGAATTTAGAGATGATTTAGCAGCAAGAGAAAAATACCCACCAAAATCCCTTGATGGTACTAATCAACTTTTTGGTTTTGATGGTAATCAAAGAAAACAATTACCTTTAGCTCCCTTTGGTCCTAAAATATATGATTATCCTTTAGTACCTACATCTTTCTATAAATTAAATCCTTACACTCAAGAACCAGAAAAACAAGAAAGAAAAAGAGGAGAATTTAGCTTAATTCCTACTCCTATAAAATTAAACCCAATAGATCCTAAAGGACTAAATGGAGGACCTTTCTTTTTAGGGACAGATCCAGGACAAGATGAAACTGTACCTGGAAATAATAGATTAGCTTCAGAATATCAGATTAGAACAGAAGAAAGAGAATATGTTCATCAAGGTCCTTGGTCTTACATAGATAAAACAGCAGCAGAACAGGCTTTTAAGGACGATCCTAGTCTAGATCCTAATACCAGTTTTGCAGTAGCTAATACAGCCGATTTAAGTCTATTTACTACTTGGGGTTACAATCAAACTTTTGTTTCTAGATCAGCTATTTTACCTCAACAAGAAACAGAAGGAGACTTAACATATGGTAAAAGTCCAGTAATTGAAAATTATTCAAACGCAGTATTTTTTGGAAACACAGTGTATGGTTACCAACAAAGTGACGTATTTCCAGGACCAGGTCCTGATTTTTCATATCTTAAATTAGAAAAAGCTTACGTATTTAATTCTGATGATGATGAATTTTTTGTACAAGAAATAAAATCAGAAGGAGAAGACAGAACATTCCAAAA
>Ga0181377_1000395_pt1 | contig 16551 bp, 27 predicted proteins | sample LowvirmetaG_9_FD_130160 | JGI IMG/M metagenome (GOLD analysis project Ga0181377, IMG submission 130160) | Marine viral communities from the Subarctic Pacific Ocean - Lowphox_13 viral metaG | ecosystem: Environmental > Aquatic > Marine > Oceanic | place: Subarctic Pacific Ocean | collected...
CAGCCCCAAGCAGGTGATGAGGCTTACTAGCATTCCATACTCCATCCTCAACTAGCCGAGAGATAAGATGCTTACGTCCTGCTGCCCAGCGATCAAGCATTCCTTCACGACCGCTTCTATTAGTTGTAGTAACAGTCTCGTACCATTTATAGTCAAATGAGATAGCAATATAATCAGCATTATCTGACATAAACTTATAACAATCTACAAGCTCTTGATAGGTATTACCTTGTACAACACCAATAGTAGTTCTACCTTTAAGATCAGAACCATAGTTCAAGAAGAACTTATTCCAAGAGGACATTGTACCTTGCGTATCTTCGAGAACATCAGGAACAATATAGAAGCTAGGATTAAGCTCGGTAATGTACTTAATATACTTCTTAGGATCAAAGGATTCTCCGAGCTCGAAGATTGAATTATCAAGCAACACCTCACGGCCGGAAGCAAGCGAACGTTTAAAGAAGTTATAATAATCGGGCTGAGTCTCAAATAAATGGACAAGAGCATAGTCATAGTCGTTATAAGATTTAGATTCCTCAAGGATACTAATGGGTGATTCATGGCTTACTAGCATACCTTATTATAAGATGTACTATTTAAGAAATCAAGCAATATTATTACTATTGCAAATTAATATTCTTGATTAAATATACGTATATGGCAACAATAATAAGTTCAGTGGGTAAAGTACTCAATGCAGCTAACGGTAAGGTTGATTCGCTTACTTCTATTGCAAAGGGAGCTTTGTGCTTACCCTCTATTCTTAAAGGCCTTCCTGGATTAGGTAAAAATCTAATTGGAAGTCTTGTAGGTGGTATTGGAGCTGGACTTGAAGCTGCAGTAGGTGAAATAGCCAATCTCGTTACAGATACTATCCAAGATTCGATTGAGGCAATTACAGGAGCTATTACAGGTGTTGTTGATACTGTTATTGGTCTTGTAGCAGATGTAGCTGCTGTAGTTACAGCTGGTAAGAACTTTATATCAGGACTTAAAGATGCAGCTGATGATGCAATGGATTTTGCTTCAAAAAAAGAGAATTGTAACTTTGCTGCAGCGCAGTTAATGAATTGTATTGTTGGTGAGGCGCTTGATAGTATTAAAATTAAAGATGTAAAGTCTATCAATGATGGTGTAAGCTCAATAACTGATTCTGTTAATAAGGCTACAGGAGCAATTACTAGTACAACCGGTTCAATTAACAAAGCAGTAAACAAACATTCGCAAGAAATTAACAGAGCAGCGAAGGTAATTGAGAAAGCAAATATTTTTTAATATGAATAATTCATTATATATTGGAAAGGTTATACACAACTGCGATACATTATCCAAAGAGGATGGTAAAGCAATGGGACGCGTCAAGGTATATATTCAAGGAATAACACCTACAGATGGAGAAATCTTCACACAACCAAAAGGTACAAACGTAGAACATACTTTATCTGTAGATGCACAGTCAATTGTAGATACAGAAGTGTATGCATATGTTATGCAACCTATTATGGGTCCTGGTACAATGGGTAGATATAACGCTACAAAGGACATATTTAGTGTAGCTGATAATGTGCCAATTGAGAGATTAGAAGGTGTACCAGCAGCAGAAGGATATGTAGCAAAAAATACAGACGGGTTTACAGGTGATTCGCCGTCTACTGCGGGGGTTAACCCAAATGCTTATGCATATGTACCTGATAATAGATCAAATGCATTTAAAGGAGCTCTGTCTATTCCTGGAGTAGGTACAACTGTTGTAGTTGGATTTTTGTATGGTAAAGAGCAGCAGCCTATTGTGCTTGGAGTTATAGCCGGGCAGGCAGAATTTAACTCCATTCATGGTGATGGTGTACAACCAAATGTTCCAACCGGTGCATATGAAAGTATTAAGAGAGGTCAACCACCTGCAGCTGAAATGATATCTACAAGGGGTGAAATTAGACGAGCGACAAATGCTGAGTAGTAGAAACCAAACATAAATAGAGATGAGTATTGATAAAAAGATTCAAGCAGATGGTGAACACATTAAGGAGAGAGGTTTAACTGTTGTTGCTAATTCACCTGCAGGTGCAATTGTATTAGATGATAATACAACAGAAGAGCGATTACAGTTAACTCATTCTTCAGGTTGGACGCAGGGAGCTAATTTTAACACATCATTTAAATTTTCACCTAACAACGATCAAGAAAAGATTAATGGTGACAAATATAGTACAACTGCTGGCGATTCATTTACAAAAGTACAGGGAATGTCGGAAATGACAGCATCCGGTGATTTAACCATTATTACCGGTTCAGACGAATTTTTTAACAACCCGATCGCTGATCAGTGGATAGAGTCTCAGCAGGAGATTGCAGCAGCTAAAGCTGGTGGTGAACTCGCAATTGGGGGTGTTGGTAATAATACTGGATCAGAATATCCAATGAACGGTACTTTATCTGAGGATCCAAATTCTGATGTAGGTACAGTTGAAGGAGGTAGTTTTGAAACCAACAAAGCTCAGGATAATATTGATACTCTTCTTGAGAAAAAGGGTGGTGAGCTAGCAGCTATTGAAAAAGAAATGGGAGTTGGTGGTAGTATTAAAATGATGTCTGCTAAACACCTTTATATGCATGCCGGTCCGAAGCCAATTACTAACGATGCTGGTCTTATTGTAGAAAATGGTAGAGCTGTTACACGTAAAAAGGTTATTGAAAATGGTAAGGTGGTTGAAAAAAAGACTGGTACTACATTATACGAAAGTAAAGATACATCTTCAGCCGTACCATTTGGAGATATTCATCTTGCAGCTGGTACAAAAATAAGAGCAACTGCAGGGTCTGGTGGTATTGGTTTAAATACATCAGGTGACGCTAGCGTTTCATCAAGTGGCAGAACTACTATTGGAGGAGCTGAAGTAGCTATTGGCGGATCAACTAAAAATAATGTAGGTAGAATTACTCTTAAAGCAGACAAAGATGTATTTATTCAGAGTCAAGATATATTAACAATCGATGCTGGTGATATTAGTGTTGTTGCAGATGATGGACAAGTTACTATAGATGCACCTCAAGCAGTATTTACAGGTAATGTACATATTAAAGGCGATCTAATTGTTGAAGGTAACGTATTTGTTAACGGTGGTACAGGTATTCAAGTACCTAATGGCGACGTTGTTGCATCTGGAGTATCATTAGTTAATCACACTCATACAGGTGATAGTGGTGGTGGAACAAGTCCACCTAATTAATCCTTAAACATAAGTAACCCCCGATACAAATTAATGTAAAGGGGGTTATTAAAATTAGAGGATTTCGTCAACAAGACCAAGCTCTTTACATGTCTTTGCATCAAACCAAAGATCATGCTTAAGAATCTCATTGAGCTTCTTCATAGGCACATTTGTATACTCTTTGTAGATGGACTTAATAGTCTCCATCAAGTGCTTATTGTTCTCCATATCATCTTCAAGTTCTGTATACCGCCCATACATTCCAGAAGAGAGTTGGTGAATAAGCATCTTTGAGTATTTACCAATAAAGCGCTTCGTACCAGATGCAGAGATCATTGTAGCAGCTGAAGCCGCAGCACCATCAATATAAGTATGTACATCAGCATTAAGATTGCGAATAGTATCTACAGTAGCTAGTCCAGCAAATACAGATCCACCGTAAGAGTTAATACGTAAATTAATAATAGGGTTAACATCTAAAAAAGCTCCGGATACTTCAAGCTTCTTATCTACAGCATATAATGTAGAGTTAAGTTCTAAGGCATTTGATTCAGTTACATCACCGTAAAAATAAACATTATTTTCGATAGCTCTGATGGCTCCACCACCTCCACCGCCAACGTTCATTCCACCTGAACCTGCAAGTAAAGCTTCTAGAGCCGCGGCTGAGGTTTCTGCACCTCCTTCTTCTGCTGTGTTATTATATTTCCATTTCATATATGATTTCTCGGGTATCCTTTAGTATCACCAACCAATAGTAGCGCTATATCTCGTCTCGCTTTAGACAAGATCATTTGCTCTTTGGCTGATAATTCTTTCTTCAATTCAGAGAAAAAATGGATACTAAGCACACCAATGTTGCGCCATCGTCCATTTGATCTCAAGATGGATAAGTGATTGCTAGCTACATCATCATCTTCCAGTATCTGGAAGTATGCTGTCATACCATACATATCTCTATCCTCTTTAATTGTAAGATATAAATACCGATCATCAACTAATTTCTTTAAAATACTTCCCATTTTTTCCAGCACGAAGTCAGGCTGGTTAAGCTCATTATCAACACGACGACCCTTCTTTTTAGTAGCCTCGTAAACAAGCTTCATCTTCTGTGTACTAACACCTGTATGGTATTTACCACCGTTATGAAATTTGTGTATAAGCACTCTATCCGCACCAGAGATAGCTTGCAAGAGATATTCTATGTATCCTTGTACCTGACTCTGCAATTCTAGAGCAGTGCTGTTAATAGGGTCATTAGGATCTTGACGATTCGATCTCTTAAAACGCTTCTTGATACGCTGAGCTATAGTTACACGTGGCTCATCACCATTCTTAATAGCACGCTTAATAGCCCACCTATGTCTTAACCACATACCTAAAAAAGGTAATATGATAATAGTTAAGAATTCATTGAATATATCCTCAACCCACTCAGTGAGATCTACCAGTAGATCTACAAACAAAAGTATGAGTGACGAAATATAAAACATAAACTAGCCTACATTAATATTTATAGTCTAGCCATTAGGTTAAGTCAAACCATGTGTGTTTATTTTATCCCTCACAAGAGGAGCACTCATTAAGAGATCTAGCAAGCTCTTGAGCTGGGTTAGCACTACGTTGATAATATAAAGATTTAATACCATTTTCCCATGCCCATACAAGGAGTTCGTTAACTTCCTTAGGTTTTGTATTGGGTGGAACCATCATATTAATGGATTGGCCCTGATCAATGTACTTTTGACGCTGTGCAGCTTGAATAAGTATCTCCTTTTGACTAATCTCACCAAAGTTCTTAAATACTTCCTTCTCATGATCTGTGAGGAAATCAAGATGTTGAACTGATCCTCCCTTCTTAAGTATACTTCTCCATGTAGGATTATCATTCTTACCATATACTTCAAGTACTTTAGTTAGTTCAGGATTCTTATATGTGAACTTACCCTTTGCGAGATCCTTTGTAAAGTAGTTACTATTAAGAGGCTCGATAGATGGACTTACCTGTCCTAAGATGAATGAAGAGGATGTAGTAGGAGCAATAGCAACTAAGCAGCTATTACGTAATCCATAGCCTTCCATAAGAGCAGGAACACCATACTCAACAGCCATCTCCCTTGAAGCATTTACTGTACGCTCTTGTATTGTCTTAAAGATAACAGAGTTCTGAAGTTTAGCTTCCATAGACTCAAATGCAATACTCTCTTGCTGTAGGAATGAATGCCAACCCAATACACCAATACCCAATGCTCTCTGCGTAACAGCGAACTTATGAGGCGCTTCCATATTCTTAATACCTCTTGTCTTGTTAATGAATTCAGTCATTACAGCATCGAGGAAGTATGTTAAGGTCTCAATAGCATCAGTATCAACTATTTCCGCCCACTTTGCGAGGTTAAGAGAGGATAGATCACATACAAACGACTCATCTTCCTCTGTAGAGAGGAAAATCTCTGTACATAGATTAGAAGCATTAATACGCTTATTCTTATCTTTATATACTTGTGGGGCATTATTGTTGGCATTATCTGAAAAGAATAAGTAAGGATATCCTGACTCATATCGTTTCTTAATAACACTACCCCAGATAGCACGCTTCTTTTTATCACCAGCTATCATTTCCTTCATCCACTCATCGCTGATAGTAACTCCAATAGATAGATCTTGAATAGAATTACCTTCACCACGTATGCCTAAGAACTCTTCAATATCACCATGATCAATAGGAAGATATGCTGCAAAAGAACCTCTCCGAACATTACTCTGTGAAATGTAGTTAGTGAGAGAGTCAAATACTGTTAACTGGTGATGAACGCCTGTAGAGGTACCTCCGGTTGAGATCTCAGCACCTCGACAACGAACATCACCGAAATATGCAGAAGTACCTCCACCTACCTTAGACATTGTGCCAACCTCAGCAACCTTACCGAGAATTTTCTCCATGTCATCAGGAATATAAGACCCAAAACATGAGATGGGCAAACCTCTATCTCTTCCGAAGTTAGACCAGATAGGAGAGGATAGAGAGTAAAAACCTCTATGCATATAGCTAATAAATTTCTCAGCCCAACCTTCTGTACCGAGATACTCTTGCGCTTTGTATGCTATATCTTTAATACGCTGTTCAGGTGTCTCACCTGGTAGTAAGTATCCTCTTTCAAGAAACTTACGACTATCTTCATTCAACCAATAAATATCACTCATGTTACTAAACCTTAAAATAAATCATCTTCATCAAATGACTGACTCTTCTTTGAATACTCAACTGGACGTGAGTGGAAGAAGTCTGTCATATTGTTACCGAGGAGCTCTTCCTCGAACCACATTGTAGCCTCTAAAAGACTATTATCAACTTCAAATACAGGTTTAAATCCAATTTGTTCGAGTGAAGAGTTAATTCTATTTTTGATAAACTCTTTAACAGTAGGAGCATCTAATCCTGGCTCTTGAATACCATTAATCATCCAATCAACAATCTTTGCTTCAGAGTTATATGCTTCAACAGCTTCACCACGAATGCGCTCTTCTAATTCATCATCAAAGAGTTCCGGTAGCTCTTCACGTATTGTATTAATAATCTTTACACCAACGAGAGCGTGGATGTTCTCCTCATTACGAGTATATTTAACTTGCTGGTCAGTATCCTTAAGCACATTCTTATATCTTGCAAACCAGTTAATAATATAGAACTGAGAGAATAGAGATACATTCTCGATAAGCAAAGTAAATAGTGTTAGTGCATACAAGTATTGCTTCTTTGAGCTACTATAAAACTTATGTGTGTACTTACGTAGATAATTAACTCTACCTTGAATGAAGTCGAGCTTGAGGTTCTCTTCAAAGACATCTTCCATCTCAAGTACAGTTAGAAGTCTTTCATAAGCATTATTATGAATAACTTCTGTATTAGCCATAACATAGCCAAGATCTTGAAGGGAAGGGTGTGGAAGATTCTCACCAAGCTTAGCCCAGAAAGTCTTAACTGCTACTTCTATCTGACCAATAGCAGATAGAACTCTTACAATAATTTCTCTTTGTTGGTCATCAAGCACAGTTTTAAACTGCTGCACATCTGATGTAAATGAGAATTCTTTATCTGTCCAGAAACCATTGTGCATTGACTCAATGAACTGTTCAGTCCATGGATAAAGGTTTGGCTTACGAGACAACTGTTCGTCGAAGATAGACATAATGAATGTATTCTTTTTAAGGTTAATATGTAATTGTTACCTTATTAAGTAAGCTGATTATGCCCTACACTTTTTTTAGAGTGAGAATCGACGGGAGGATTATGACAGGGAATAGTTAAAAGCTTATTCATATGTTCTAATTCTATTTATGTACGCAGCTACGGCTGGATCAGATTTATGTGTAGCAAAGTTTAAAGTAGCAGAAACCCTCTTACTACGACCAGAAGATGATACCTTATGAAACTCAATAAGCTCCTTTATATCTTCAGAATCAGCACATGGTACGGAACTCTCGTCAGCATTTAGTATGTTTCTTATCTCTTGAACACTATAACCCTTATTGAGATATGTTCTAGCTTTACGAGTGATGAAGTACTTCTTTAAACTATCTTCACCATTATATTCAGTTACCTTCTTTTCAAAGTAATCCTTTGAAAATGTATATCCATTACCAGTTACCTGACAAATTATTTTACGAGAGCTCATATTATATATGTATTATAACCTACTCCCATGGAAAATCCACCCATGTATGGTCAGCTAGTACAACCCCATAATGATCTACTATCTTTGTAGCTCTCTTCTCTGCAAATATAGCAGCATAACGAACATAATCAAATCGATCACCAATCTGATCTTTCATGAAATTAATAGTACCACCCGTATCAACCTTATCATCTACAACGAGAATACGTGAGTCAGCTGGGAGAGAGTCAAAATCAATACCTTGCGTTACTTTCATTTCACCTGTTTTAACATCCCCGTTATAAGATGTAACTCCAAACGCTAGCATCTGTGCATCGAGGATATAAGATATGATTTTAGCAGGTAAAAGCCCTCCTCTTGATACTCCAATAACGTGAGTAAATGTACGTCCATTCAATTTAAATCTTAAAGCTAATGCTTTAGAAAGAAAGTCTATTGTTTCATATTCAACTTTTCGCTTTTCCATACCTAATTATAGATGCCATTTAAGCATAATCAATTAAATAATATTATATGACACCTAAAAGTTTGCATGAACTCGCTCTTATTGTCGAGATGAATTACGGACAAACATCACCATCTAAAGCAGGTGGTCAGGTAGATTCTGTTAACAGTAAATACAGTTATAGAAAAGGTCAAATGTTAGCACCTGGGATTGGTGGTAGGGTAAACGAAATACCACAAACAGTATCTCCTATCGAATGTGAGGAGACAGACCCAGTTATTGCAAAGATTACAGAGCTTGAGAAAGAAGCTGACAAACATGGTCAGCAAAACACTTTACAAACGCTCCTAACTTTAAAAAAGTTTATTACAGATCTTAATAAGAGTGAGAGTGAGCAGTAATCAAATACCGTCACCGTCTTGATTCTCTCCTTTATGCTTATCAGAGAAGCAAGGATATGCTTTATTGAGAAGAATCTCCGTAACAAGATGTAGAGTATAGCACATAATAGCGCTATAACATGCAAAAGGGAATATCATTGTACATGATCCCCACCATTCACTCTTAGTTGTCTGTAGTGGTACTAAATGAAAAGGTGAGAATGCCAATCCACACCAGAAACCAGTACATAGGGGGCAAGTAATTAATGTTCGAAACCACCTAAACTTTTGCATGAGGTAGTTGCGAGGTTTATTGAACACAGAGCCATACATAAGGATATAGCATAAACCATATGTAGCTAATGTGAGAACGAGAAGGTGATCCAATCTATTCATTTAACCGTTAAGTAATTGACGCTCTTCATTGATTGTGTTAACAGCGTCACCCATAAGAGCAAGTTCTTCTTGCTTGACGATAATTTTATTACCATCATCATCTGTAACTTCAAAGCGACCATCTTCAAGCTTCTCAACTGTCGGGCAACCTTTACGACCACAACATACACGCACTTTATTTTCTCCTTCTGATTTAATCATATTTTTCTAATTGTTAGTATAACTATTTAATCGCTCGAGCAAGAGCTTCAAGAACTTTCTTTTCTGCTCTTTTATCTACATCATCTTTTCTACCAGGTGATACATCGCGGTGAGTTGTAATGGTAGAAAGATCTTTAGGCCATCCGTACTTATTAAGACGTTGAGCAATATATTCTACAGCTGAGTCTACTTCCGCTGTTGTAAGTTCGCGTGAATTTGTATCACCAGTAAACGCTAATCCAAGCATAAACCCATTACAGTGCTTACGACCTTTAAAGGAAGAGCGACCAGCATGCCATGCACGGTCGTTATCATTACAGAATACAGTCCGACTACCATCAACATTGATAAGAGTATGATAAGATACATTTGACTTACTATTAAGTATCCAAGATATACCACCTTGATAGCTACCACCGGAGTGATGTAGGATAACCCCTATTGGTGAAATTTTACTTGTACTCTTATTTGGTGTTGATTTAACTGTTTCGCTAAATGTAGGTGCCGCTTTCTTTTTATTAAAAAGGTTTGCAAACCATAACTGCACCTTATTTTTCTTTGCCGTTGGTTTAACTTCTTCCTTCAATGCCGCTAATATCTTATATGCAGTATTCCTTCCATATATACCATCAGCTGTCGCTCCAACAAGACGTTGTATTTGTTTAGTCAATGTCTTAAGATCACTCATGAGTATATTTATGCGGATAGTTCTTGAAATCTATACATAAGCACCATAAATATTATTGTTATGACAGATATTATCCTTAACTTCCTTGAAGGTCAAGAATGGTGGGTATGGGTTGTTGCTGCAATTTCAGCTGCATCCGCATTCACAGCCGTTACTCCAACTCCTGAAGCTGACTCTAAGTGGGCAAAGGTATACGCAGTAGTCGACTGGGTTGCACTCAACATTCTTAAAGCAAAAGACAAGTCCGAGTAATTCATGTTATCTCTTTTAAAGACCTTGTTAGAGACTCTTAACTTATACTTTAAGTTAAAGAATAAGAGCTTCTATACAGATCTTTTAGAGACATCGAAACGTAAACAGAAAGACCTAATTAATGAAATTGAAAAGCTACGTGCTAATGGTGACAGCGACTCTACTGATAGGGCTGACTTCTTGCAGTCAGAACTCATCTCCGAAAAGCGAGACGCTAAACATTTTTCAGCCATCTACGCTCCATCTGAAAGCGGGACAGCCAGTTCAGACTAAAGAAGGTGTATATACACCTGAGACAGATGAAACATGGCATTCTGATAAACGTTATAGGGAATTAGAAAGACAATTATTTTTTAGTAAATAAAGCAAAAAGCCGCTCCTAGAGCGGCTTTTTTTTGGTTAGTAGTTTAATTAATTTGGATTAGGAGTAAAAGCATCTTGAATTAAACTCCATGTTTTTGACTTCATAGAATCACGTGTATCCTGAGGAAGCTTATTAAACAACAAAACGCATGGTACAATAACAATTGCTAATTTAAAAGCAAACTTAGTTAACGCCCATAGCATCTTTGTATGCCATACTCCAATATACATCATATCATCTACCCGTTAGAACGACGCGCTCCGCGTGAACCTTGACCACGACTCTTCTTAAGCCAGTTTTTGGATTGTTTGTTCTTCGCTGCACGAGTTTTGGTAGTAACTCCCTTGCGGCGAATCTTCGGCTTCTCTTCTGTAACAATTGTTTTCTTCACAAAGTCATTATAACCTATACAAAGAGGTAATCAAGTAGAAAGCCGTTATATTAAGGCACGACTCTTATATAACGGCTTTCTTTTTGTCCTAAGGTGTGTATACTCTATGGCATACGGACATATACATATTTATCAGCTAACCGCTGTATATCAACATTAAATAATAATATGAGCGAAGATAACTTAAGTAAGGAAATAATATACACCACTACCCCAGATTCGAGTACTATTACACGAAATGAGGAGTGTGCGTGGAATACATTTAAAGGGGCTACAGCTGTAGCAGCTGGTGCTCTATATCAAACCTATTATAGTTATTCTAAAAAGTGGTGTGGCTTTAGTGGTGTTGCACTTACTAAACGCCATGTTATGTTCTGCCAGCATTGGAGTGGGATGAGTGTTGAAGCTCCTCTTGGTAATTTGAATCAAAATGTATGTGGTAAGTTTTTATTTGCAGGGCGTAATGGAGAGAAGCATACAGCTTATGTGCCTAATGTCGAGCCGTTCGGTAAGCGTCTCGGAGCTACAGATTTGAGAATTGTACAATTAGCAGAAGATCTACCTGAATGGGTTGAAATTGGTGTTGTATTAAGTCAAGAAAACTTTGAGCATCTTATGCCTGGTGGCTCGAGCTCACCTAAAAGATATCCTGTGCTTAGCGCTCCGCCACGTAGATATAATTTCTCCAAGCATGAATATAGAGGGTACCGATCAGTAGATGCTCAATTAACTGACCGCGGCCCAGTAGGTAATGGTAGCTGGTCTGGCGTGTCGAGTAGTGCTCATTATAAAGACACTAAACGTGAAAAGCTATATCAAAGCTTATATGGTGGTGATTCTGGTACCCCACAGCACCTTCTTGTTAATGGACAGTTATTAGTTATCGGTACTACTACATGGGGTGGTGGAGGCGGCGGTCCAATGCTTAGTGGTGAGCATGAAAAGGTTCAAGATATTATCAATGAATTAAGTGAAGCGCATGACTTAAATGCAGATGATTATAAGCTTACCCTTTCTGACCTTACTACAGATGAGCTAGATATACAATTCGGTCAAGATTATGATTATGTTACTAATTTCTACGGAGCTCCTATAATAAATGGTACTCCACAACCAAGTAATACTCCACAGCCAAGTAATATACCATCACCAAGTATATCTAACCCTAGTACATCACCAAGCGTTACACCAAGCATATACTCATGCGCATCACCAAGCTCTTCAATGCCTTCACCAAGTATATCTAACTGTATAATATCATGTGCATCTCCTAGTCCTACACCTAGTTGCTCTCAGGTAGTATGCTGTTCTCCAAGTCCTACACCAAGTTGTTCTATGGTAGTATGCTGCTCACCTAGCCCTACACCTAGTTGTTCTATGGTTGCTAGTCCTACACCTAGTTGTTCTATGGTTGCTAGTCCTACACCAAGTTGTTCTATGGTAGTATGCTGCTCACCTAGCCCTACACCTAGTATGTCAATGCATGTATGTCCAAGTGTATGTGTACCACCAAGTACAACACCTAGTATGTCAATGCATATATGTCCTAGCCCTACACCTAGTGCACCATATATAAACCCTTCTCCTACACCTAGCGCTTCAGAGAGTAGATTTAATCATGCTCCTATATCTAATCCAAATAATAGACCATTAGTAAAGTCAAGACTTTGGCTTCCTAAATGGCTAAGAGATATCTTTTATGCTATATTTGCTAGTAGAAACAAATAACATTTATTAATACAAACAAAGACCCTATGAGCTGTTATTACTCATAGGGTCTTTTTTATTTAAAGTGTTTATTAATTAGTCGAGTCTGAGCTTAAGCTCATTATGGAGATTAGAAGCTAATTCAATAATATCCCCAAGCTTCTCATAAGCCTGCTTATCTAACATCTCTTGACCTCTATCTTCAACAAGGCCGTAAATAGCATTAATGCTTTCTTTAGCTTCTTCAGCCCTCTCTCCGATCTTTTTGGTGATAAAATTGATGTTCGCATCCATACGGCTTTCAGCATCCTCTTCTGATGTACCACCAAAGTTATCCATAAAGTCGTGCAACTGATTTTGAATCACTTTACCAAGCTCACCAGCTCTTTTAGTAACACCAGGGCTTGCAGCTGCAGCAGCAATCTCACCAGCCTGACTAAGATTAAGATTAACCTTAGCCATATGGCTTTCAATCATCTCGATAGGTTCTCTATCTAACTCTTCAAGGGTCATATCATCAGGATTCTCACCCATTATAGACTCGTATATTGTATTAAATTTTGCTGTCATAATATTGTAGTTATAAATATTTTCTATATGTTCATAGTATCTTCTGAAAGAGCATCTGGCCTTCCAATTAGTTTAGCAAACTCACGAATCTTTGCTTCATTATCTGCCGACCCTTTACCTGTTTCATCATCTAACTCAACCCCTTCACCATAGTCGAGCTTAAATAGATTACCTTTAACCTGACCAGCCTTGATATTTGCCTCTAATGGGTTACCTTGCTTATCTTGTGCATCTCGTGTATAAAATATACATTCAAGTGGAAGATCTTTATATCTAACCTGAGTTACTTCAGTGCTTACCGTATGTGGTTTACTTTTAAAAATCTTAACACTGGGATTCTTACCTGCAAGCTCCTCTAACTTTGCCCTAACATTAAAGTCAGTTGATACTGCTCCAGTCTTTGGGTCCTGAACTTTAAGTGTTTTTTTAAGGTCAGTGCCTGATGGTGCTACTGCATCCGCAGCATTTTTATTACCCCTACCAAATAAGCCTTTTACCTTACCAAATAACCCCTCTTCATATATGCTACCATATGCTTCAGCGAGCAATTCATTCTCCTTCTTGTTTCTCATAGATACTATTATTTATACCAGAGGTACAGATATACAAGAAAAAAAGGCCGAAGGCCGTCCGCCGCAGTAGTAATATGCCGTAGGCAAAAAACAGAACACCGGTTACATCAGATAAGCAGTATACTCTATCCTAATACACACACGCACACGCACATTAGCACAATACTATATCTCCTAATACTATAGTCATTAGAATACCAGATATTTTGGTCTTAAAGACCAACTCTACTGATAGATCTAATATAATAGGTATAATCAGTATAACGGGTATAACGGGTATGGCGGTTGGCTACTGCGTAGAGCTATGTTCTATACTTTGTTCCTCCGGAGGTATTAGATACAGTAAACCTCTGATACTACTTGTTGCCAATCTGATTCGGAATCGAGAGGTCTTATAGGTGGAGTATCAGAGGTTCGATGCAACACTGAGGTATGGGAAATAATGAAGATGCCATCCTCTAGCGCAATAGTACTTATACCCTAATGAAAAAGTATCCAGAGTGTTTTGGGGATTTTTGCTAAAAAAATTGTACCCATGGCATATAAAGGGGGTTTTGAAACCAGTCTCTCTATAGCAATCTGGAACGCTACAGGTCTCTATAGACAACCCTCTCTCTGTAGCACCACTCTCTCAGTAGTGGGGAGTGTCTCTTATGAGCACTTTATATTATTTGCTACCCTTACCATCACAACAGTAGCACTTTATTTTAACCCTACTACGACTACCATCATAATCAATATCAGTCTCAATATGATATCCTTTACCGTTACATACGTGGCAGGTGTTATCTTCTTCTTCTTTATTAAGGTAACCAACACGCCAACCTAATGCTTCTTTATTCATAACTAATTATAGTTGAGTTCCTTCTTTAATATCTGTAGCAGCATCCTCTACATCATCATGTAGATTAGAATCAATATGCTCTTCAAAGGCAGCACGTGCATAATCAATTGCAAGGTTAAGAGCCTTTCTATTACAGTTGTACTTCTCTTCAAGCTTCTTAAGGTCGCTTCCAGTAAAGGAGATGGTCATTTTCTTTTCAATCATAACTAATTATATCTAAGTTCCTAATAGCTCACATCACTCATCAAACACTTCAGATTGTCTCTAATATCTTCATACACACACAACCTCACATCCTCTTCAGTATAATCATCTACTCCATTCTCTTCCCAACTCTTCTTTACCTTCTCAGTCCAAATCTTAATTAGCTCTTCTACTTCTTCCATACCTTATTATATTATATTTCCTTTTAACCTCTCCCTCTCCTAAAAAGGAACCACACTCACAATCTCTTCTCTCTTTACACTCCAACCTTCCTTACCATCAAACATCGCAACCTCCTCATCATCAATAAACACCACACTACCCTCTTCACTATATACTTCTCCATCCTTATCCTTACACTCAACATAAATCCAATCTCCCTTAACAACCACTTCACCTTCAATTTTAATTTCTTTCATACCTAATTATAGTTGAGTTCCTTATGCCCAATTCAATCTGTCATTAGGATGCATCTCATCCTCTTCTTCATCTTCATCATTCAACACCTTCCATACCAACTCTTCTAAATCATCTCTATCCATATTATAGATCTCATCTGAATCAGAAATGATAACGTACGTTCCATCATCAATAGACATCTCTACCTCTTCATACTTACCATCATACTCTTTAATAGCTTCCAAGTACTCATCTAAGATATGCTTGATAGTCTGCTTCCAATCTCTTCCAATTACTTTAACGTTCATCTTATTTTCTTTCATACCTAATTATAATGGAGTTCCTTTAGTGCTTATCAAATGACTCAACAGCAGATACTTTCTGAATCTTTACAATTCTTTCCTTAAGCATCTCAATAATCTTATCATCATACTTAACGCCTTCACGAATACAATCCATCTCTAAACCACTCGCAAGGTAATCAAGACAAGCATTAAGTCTTCCGTAAGCGTAAGGGTAGCATATTTCTTTCTCTTCCATACCTAATTATAAAGGAGTTCCTTATTACTGCCCCGTGATCATATCCAGCACCTTCTCGTAGAGCGCAGGTGATTGCTCCTTCACTCGCTCAATCACATTAATCGCCAGGGTGATCTCTCCCATGTGCACCGGCTCTGTCACCGGTGAGAGGTTGATCTGATCCAAGCGGTCCTTCAGCAGTATCGTCTTCAATGTCTTATTTTCTTTCATACCTAATTATAATGGAGTTCCTTAAAACTTAATCTCAAGCTTCTCATCAATCTCATTCAACTCTTTAAAAGCAGCTTCTAACTTCTTCATCTCTACCAACCACTCCTCATCTATCATCAAACCTTCTTCCATATCCTCTTCCATATCTAACACATAATCTGATATCTGCTCTAACGTATCAACACCTACACTCACACCAGCTAAATCATTTCCAGTCCATCCTTCCCAAACATTCTCAAATACATCAGTATCGATATTTGTATCTTCAGCCTTAATAGACTTAACAACTTCAATCTTCTCAATCATCATCTTAATCTCTTTCATACCTAATTATAAAGGAGTTCCTTAATCCATGTCTCTCAAATTCTCAAGAGCAAACTCTCTCAACTCCTCCTCGGTGTACACATCACCATTCTCATCCCACTCTTCTCTAATCGCTTCAATTGCTGTTTCAATATCCATAATCTTTTCTTTCTTCTTTTTAATTATATCAGAGTTCC
>Ga0181377_1000398_pt1 | contig 16454 bp, 23 predicted proteins | sample LowvirmetaG_9_FD_130160 | JGI IMG/M metagenome (GOLD analysis project Ga0181377, IMG submission 130160) | Marine viral communities from the Subarctic Pacific Ocean - Lowphox_13 viral metaG | ecosystem: Environmental > Aquatic > Marine > Oceanic | place: Subarctic Pacific Ocean | collected...
ATTTTCACTTATCCAAAAATTAGTTTTAGCCCAACTTTTAGTTATTATTTCTAATTCTTCTAATTTATTTTTAAAAAAATGTTTAGGAAAAGTACTTTTTTCCCATCTTGTAAGATTATTATTTAATACAACTTCTACTAAATAATTTTTATTAGTGTAAACACTACATTTTTTTAGGGATATTAAAGTTTGTTCTAACTGATCAATTTCTTGGGGTAGTATGTGAATTATTATACTTACCATGAAATTTCCCAATCCTTAAATTCAGCTGCTATGCAATCAATTTTATAATCTTTTCTTCCACCTTCATTTTCTTGGATTTTATTCTTGGCAGTATTTCTTATACCATTTAATCCATGTGTTAATCCTAAATTACCATCCCCAGTTCCAGCCCTGTATTTAGTTTCATTGTGCCAAATATGAAGATTCATTTGGGCTAAAACTACTATTGCTCTAACATCTTCTCCAGTTAATGTAACTTGTTCATCTTTGATTATTTCTCCTATATCATGAGTTATTTCAGCTATTTCTTTAGCATATTCTTCTTTATGCTCAGTAATAAAAACTTCTTTCAATTGAACAATAGATAATCGATCTATTAATTCTGATAATGTTGGTAAATATTTTCTACTCATATTAAATGTTTCTAAATCGTCTGTAGCCAGACCATTTTACTCTATTACTTTTACCCAAATATCCTAATTTACTAACCTTATGATTAAAATCATTTCTAGTTTCATTAGTATGGGGATTTCCGTTTTGTTGTTGATCTTTCATTTTAAAGTGTGTTATAATAATTATTCTGTTTAATTTGTCTCTCTATATCTTTTGGGTGATATAATGCAAATCTCTCATCTTCATGTAAATCTGAATAGGTATTATAACCTTCTAACACTTCATGTACTTTATTTACCCATTTAATTTTTGGATGGTTTTTCCAAATTCTCCATTGAAAGTCAGGCCAATTAACCCAACCCTTATCATTTACATTCCACCTCCACTGTCTAACATATTCTTCAGTTAAACCATATACTGTATTAACCCTAGGTACTCTAATTACCTCATTTTTAGGATTGCTTAAAATAATTTCTGGGAGGTATTTAATTAAATCTTCATGTGGTATTTCATCTGCATCAATTTGAAATATCCAATCACCATCACATATGCTAGTTAATTTATTTTTCCAGTCAGCAAAATGACCATTAAATTCACCAGGCACCCAAGCAAATTCCCCATTGATAGATTTTGCTCTTAGAAATTGTTCTACTCCTTCATCACCATTGTTAATGTCATATAATACAACAACACTATCTTCCGGTCTTTTATTTTTTAAAAGAAATGGTATGAGTTTTTGTATTTCTACAAATTCATTACATACAGTAATTGCATAACTTATTTTCATAATTTAATTTTAGATTTGATTAAATATACGAAAAAAATATTAGGTAACCTACTTTAAATAATCTTTTAATTTAACTACTGGTTTCCAATCTAATACTCTTTTAGTTTTTGAAATATTAGCCCTAGTATATCTACTTTCACCAATTCTTTCTGGTATATGAATGTGTTCACCACCTATCATTTTTACTAAATCTAATATACTGTAATCTTTTCCAGTTCCAACATTATAAATTTCACCAAAACCCTTATCTACTTCCATTGCAGCTAAATTAGCACTAACAACATCTGCTACATTTGTGTAATCTCTAGTTTGTAAACCATCTCCAACAACAGTCATTTTTTTACCTGCTGCTTTTTGTTTCAAAAATAACCCAATAACTGGAGCATATTGTCCTTTAGTACATTGTCTATCCCCATATACATTAAAGTATCTAAAAGTAATTGTTTTTAAACCAAATAATTTAGTATACATCTTACATAATTCTTCTCCTGCTACTTTAGTAACTGAGTAAGGGTTTAAACAATCATTAGGCATTGTTTCTTTTAAAGGTGGGGTATTAACTAATCCATAAGCTGATGAAGTTGATGAATATATAACTCTATCACATCCAGCTTCTCTTGCTGCTTGTAATATATTACAAGTACCATTTACATTAGTTCTAGTAGCAAGTGTTGGATTTTGAATTGCAGGTTGGATTCTTGATTCTGCTGCTAAATGAAAAACAACATCAATATCTTTAAAAAGATCTTTAATTAGGTCATAGTCTCCTATGTCAAATACCCAATATCTTACCTTTCCTGATTCATTAAAATAAAACTGTTCATGTGCATCTGATGATTGGTTATCTATTACTCTAACTTCATCAAATTCTTCATTATTAACTAAAGCATCTACTATATGGGATCCAATAAATCCATTTCCCCCAGTAACAAGAGCTTTTTTATACTTTTTTTTATTTAATTTTCCAATATTTTTTATTTTACTTAAAATTCCCATTTTTATTTATTTATTTATTTTAATTTTCTCCTTTAAATACCTCTATATAATCTAAGGCTTCCATAAAATCATTATGTGGATATCTTTTTTCAGTTGTCATATCCATTCTCCATTCATAATACTCTCCTTCTTTATTAGGAATAGGATATTTTTCTCTATCTTCTTCTTTAATTTTTACTGCTTTTACTGCTGCCCATTCATAATTATTTTGTGAAGGAGTTTCGTTTACTACACCATGATCTCTAGCTGCTGCTGCAAATACCATTCCTTGTTGGGGTAAATTAACAGTTTGGGGCATCCACACCATACCTTCATCATCTTCACCTAATAAAGATTTATACAATTCAGGAAGAATTTCTATTTGTTCTTCAAAAAACTTTTCTCCCTGTTTCATTATAGATGATGTTTGAAAACCACAACCATAACAAGAGTATAATTCTATGCCATTTACTTCATGTTTATAACAAGCATCACCACCACATCTATTACATTTTACTAATTTATCTTCTACCATTTTATACTTTTTTTAATTTTGTTTTTTTAGGCATTTTAATTTTATCCATTCCTGGGAGTTTTAATTCCATTTTTTTAGGTAAAATAGGAAGGGAAATATTAAATATTTCATCAATTTGATCACACATTGCTTTAAAACTAAATTTATTTTTTGATATTTTAGTTTGACGCTTAGCTTTTGTAACCCAATCATTATAATTTTTGAAAGTATCTCCTAATAAATAATTAACATCATGTAAATTAGGTGCAAACCATTCTGATTCTTTAAGTAACATATTAGGAACTAAAGAAGATTTATGTAACGGCTCTAATTTTCCTCCAATATATGCCACATCTCCTTCATTAAGAAAATCTGTATGTCCTGACCAAGCTGATGTTATAATTGGTTTATTTAGTAAACTAAATTCTAATAATGGTCTACCAAATCCTTCACCTCTAGTCAAACAAACCATTGTTTTCACTTTAGGATGATTGTATAATTCATTCATATCAGTATTAGATAATTCACCATGTACTAAATAAACTGTAGGTAAATCTTCAGATGGTATTGAATCTTGAATCATTTCAATTCTTCTCATAAGTTCTGCTCTATCCATATGACTCCCTCCTACAACAGCTGTTTTAAGAATTAGTGCTGGTTTTTTACTTTGATCTTTAAATTTTTCATAGAAAGTTTTTACTAATAATCCAACATTTTTTCGGTCATGTCCTAATTCACCATGCATCCAATGTCCAACAAATAAATAAGCATAATCCTCTGGGATATTATTTATATTATTATATAAGTCTTTATTTTTAAATGTTTTTATAGGTTTATAAACATCCAAATTAGCTCCTTCAATTAATACTTTAATAGGCTTTTCTAATTTTACAATCTGTCCATTTTCATTTTCTTTTTTAAATTGGCAAGTTTCAAACACCCTTTTTGAATGTTCTGAGGATGTTAAAATTAGATCCATACGATTACATCCTTCAATCCAACTACCATCACAAACTGTAGTTTCAATTCCTGCTGTTAAACCAATATTATATTTACCTACGGCTTGAAACTCATTAGGTACTGTAATTTGACACCAATAATCAGGTTTTTCCGTTAATTGTGGAATTATATGTTTAGATAAAAATCCCCATTCTTTTTCATTATCTTTAATAAAATTAAATGAAGTACTACCCCATCTTTGAGATAAGATTTTTACTTCATAGTTATCTGATTCAATGACAGCTTTAACGAAATCTCTAGCTCTAGCTCCATAACCACTATATGTGTCAATAGGACAACTTACAATAAATGTATTTTTCATATTAGTATACTAATTTATGATTTAAAACTCTGTTATTTTTATCTTTATCACTTGTAAAAGTAAATTTAGATCTAGGTGTAAATGTTTTAAATAATTCATCCATCCCTTTTATTACTCTACCAGCCATTTTTTCTGATGTAAACCCTGCTTCTTTGCTTAAAGCCCACTTCATTCCTTTATTACCTATTCTTTTTCTTTCTTTATCTCCCATATCATACATAGCTCTTATTTGTAATGCAGCTTCTTCAGCTTTACATCTATCATCATAAATGTATGGTGTTTTTGGAGATCCTACTAGTGACAAATTTGATGGGAAAACTGGTAAAGCCCATTCGCCACATTCTGTATATGTTTTTTTATGATTAGAAGGAACATCTGGATTTGGTGTATACCATTTTCCCTTATCATCAATAAATCTCATTTGGTCTTGCATACCACCTGTTACATTAGCAATAATAGGAGTTCCTGTAAGTAAAGATTCTGTTAATGATAATCCCCAACCTTCAGCTGAAGATAGTAAAATTGTAGCATCAGCAATATTATACAACAATGCCATTTGTTCTGTTGTCAGTTTATTTGATGATATTCTAATATTATGATCTTTTTCAGGAAACAAAAATTTAATTACTGCAGGTAAATCTGTACCATGGTCATCCACAGGATTAGTATGTAATACAAATTGACATTTTTTTCTTTCATCTTTAGATAGACCATCTAAAAAATATTTCCAAGCTAAAATAGTATCAGGGATACATTTTCTTCTAATATTTCTAGAATTAAAAAATAGAGTAAATCTATCTTCACCCATACCTTGTGAGACATACTGATCAATTTGTTTTAAATCTTTATTATCTTTATCTATTGGTTTGAAGATTTTATGATTTAAACCGTGAGGAATATATTTTATAACTTTAGATTTTCCATCTTCACCCAAAACCATTTCATTAATGTTTTTAGTTTGTTTAGATATTCCAAATAAAGCATCACATGAATTGTAAAATTCTTTATTATACATTGGAGCTGGAAGGTCATCCCAAATATTTAAATACGCAATTGGGATATTAGTCCTAATTTCATTTTCAATTTGAAATAACCATTCAAAATATCTAGGATCTGTAATTAAAAACAAAGCATCTATTTTTTCTCTACGGATTACTTCTTTTAGTAAATTAGGATCTCCATAACCATCACAAGGATAAAGTTTTACATATGAATCATTAATTCCTACTATTCTATTAGTAGCTTCACTTAAATCTTGAATTTGTCCTTTATCAGGGTGTTTAATTGCTCCTGCTAATTGAATCCAATTATATCTATGAGAAGTATTAGTTACTATCTCTCTTCCAATTTGAGCTACTCCTGAGTGGACCCTTATATCGTCTGTTAACAATAAGATATTTTTTCTATCTTTTTGTTTAATATAACCTTCTTTCATTTAAAAACTTTTTTAATAATTATTATTTTTCTAAATTAACTTGTGAATTTATTTTTTTTCTAAAATCTTCATCAGTTAAATATAAGAATAAAGATCTATCTGCTAATTTTTGAAAACTAAATTTTCTTTTTACACATTCAATTTTAAAATCTTCAAATAAATCACTTTTTACTTTTACACTAGTTAGTGTCATTTCTTTTGAACTTGCCATAATTTTTATTTTTTATATTTGTCTATACATATATGTAGATTAAAAATTCTTACCAACTGCACTGCATAGTTCTTCATTTTCTTTAAATGGACAAAAGGTACAATTCCATTTACTTGGTTTTGCCATAAATGTAGTATCCTTATATGACCCATCCAAGTTAAAAGCTTTATTTATAAAATCATTTAAGTTTTTAGTTGCTTTATTAATTTTTACTTTGCCAGAAGCTGGTGTAAAAGTTTGGATTCTTTTTTGAGGAAATTCCCCATCCAAATATACTTTTCTTCTTACAATAAAAAATTCAATATCAATATTTCCAATTGGAATATTATATTGTTTACTAAAAAAGTACTTATATAAAATTAATTGAAATTGTTTAGATTCATCCTTTTTAGCATATTTATTCCATCCTTTAGTTGATGTTTTTATATCAATTATTTTAAATGTATTTGTAGGTTCATGGTACATTACAATATCTAAGTAACCCATGTATTTAACGCGGTTAAGACGCAAATTAGGCGCAATAACTATTGGCACCTCACAACCCACTAAATACCATCCTTTTTTACTAAAATGTCCACCTTTCTTCTTTTTGAAATTTTGAAGAATAGCAATACCATCATCATAAAACTCCCTTAATTCTTCTGGGGTGCTAAAATGTTTATTTTTATTCTTTTTATAATCTTTAGCGTAACATTCTCTTAATGTATCTTCAAATAATTCTTCTATATTAATTCTATCTGCCTCAGCACCACTTTTATCATACATTACATCTAAATAATGTTGTAAAACTTCATGTAGAGCTGTTCCAAATGTCATATGAATGCTTTGTTCACTAATTTTATGACCATCTCTATACTGGAGAGACCATTTTTTAGGACACTGGGTAAACATAGATAATTGCGAGTAGGAAATATTTTTTTCTACTGCAAAATTAAGAGGTGTAGGTGGATTTTCCCTAATATCTCTAACTATAATAGGAATCTTCTTTTTAGCCAAAATTTATTTTTTCCACTTATTACGGCCTACTAAAAGACCAATAATTCCGTAATTAGCAACATCTAAAAATGTATCTTCCATAGCTTCTCCTTTAACATAATTTTTACCATTAGTAAGTAAATTTCTAAGTCTACTAATTTTATCAGTAAGTCTAATTGCTAACCCAGTTAATGAAAACTTTTTATCAGATTCATTATTTAAATCCCCACCTAAAGAAATATTATTTAACCCATAATCCATATGTTTAGCAGCAAACATTTCGTACATTTCTAATTGAATTTTTTTAAATTCTGCTGATAATTCAGGATATTCTTTTTCAAATACCTTTACAGCAGTTGATGAAGTTGTACTTTCTAGTATTTTATTTTGTGATGGTGTTCCATCTTTAATAAAAATTGGTTTTTTATTTTCGCTACTTTTAGCATCCATAATTTCTCTATCACTCATATCTTCGTAGTATTTTTTTACTATATCACTCATTAATAACTTCTTTAGTGGGTTTATTAAAATATTTTTCTAATGTTGCTAATCTATCATCGGCATCCACTAACATTACTAATGCTTCTTCTGCATTTTTATAGAAATCTCCAGTAGAATGATCACCAATACCAACTGCATTATTAGATAACAATTCTAGAGAAAGTAATGCTTTTGATTTATCAGCTAATGCTGAGTCTTTTAGCATATTATATACTTGTACTATCATATTGTTTTAATTAATTTTTTGATTTCTTTATCTTCTAAACCTACACTCTGTAGGATATTTTTAATTTCAGGTTTTCCTAATATTGGAATATACAAACAAGATTCATTAAATCCAATCTTAAAATAATTAGCTATTATTTGAGATAATTCTTTTGTATCTTTTTTGTTTTGATTTTTAATATACTTGTTCCATATTTTCTTTTTAGGAAGTACTTCTTTGTAAAAATTGTAAAGACCTTCTTTATCAGTTGGAGGAAATTTTTGTGCCAAATTGACAACATCAATATAACTTTTATTCATAGATAAAAACCTATGAACCATATAAGAATTCCACCCATCCCAATCTTCTTTTTCAAATTGGGTGGATGGAGTCTTCTTAACAGTTATTTCATTCAACCAGTTAAATACAGTCATTAAATAATATCTTCTTTATATTCTTCTCTCAAATCTGGGGGTAAAGTTAAACCTACAATTTTTTGTGTTTCAGCATCATAAAATACTGGAATAGGCATTACCGCATCTTCATCTGTACCTGCTACAAATTTAGATACTTTTCTTAACAATACTCCTTGTTGAAATATTTTTTTCCCTTCTGGGGTTTCGAATGGTGTAGTACTCTTTAAGTCTACTTGAGGGGGCATTTGTTGATTACTCATTTTTTAATTATTTATTTGTTATTAATTTAATTTAATTAGTTGGTTAATTAAGGCCATACAATTAATTTCTTTATCAATTCTAAAATTAGATTGATATGAATATTCATTTATATGAAAGGCAACCATTCCTTCTTTTCCTGGGGCATATTCTGAAGATTTATCATATAATGTTCTATATAATTCTTCAAAATCCTTTACATTAGCATTTGCTATAATTTGTCTTATTTTTGTCCAAGATTTTCCATTTGATAATTCTTTAAGAACTTCTTTAATATAATTAGATGATACTAATGCAGTTGTATCTAAATTTAATTTATTATCCGTTGTAGATACTTGTATAGTATTAAGCATCTTACGTACATCAGGATAATTGTTATCCACAATAATTCTTAAATCATCTTCAACAGTATAAATATTTTCTCTCTTAACTATTTTTACTAAATGTTTAAGAATATCTAATTTATTAGGGGGAACTACTTTTAATGTTTGACATCTTGACTGTAAAGGGTCAATAATGCGTTCTATAAAATTACAAGTTAAAATAAATCTTGTTGTACGTGAAAATGTTTCAATTACATTACGAAGAGATGCTTGTGCTTGAATAGTAAGAAAATCTGCCTCATCTAAAATAACTACTTTAAGAGGTTTAAATGACATTGTACTAGCAAACCCTGATACTTTGTCTCTAATTGTTTCAATTCCTCTTTCATCTGATGCATTAATGTAAAGATAATCACAATCAATATTCTTAACAATTAATTTTGCTAATGTAGTTTTTCCAGTTCCTGCTGGGCCATAAAATATTAAATTTTGGATATCATTTTGACCAATATAACTTGATATTGATTTTTTAATATTTTCATTACCTACATAATTATTTAAATTTGTAGGACGATATTTTTCTACTAATAGTCCGTGATCTTTCATAACCTAAATATACAAAACATTTATTAATTTACCAAACTTAGACACCTTGTCTAAATTCACCATATAAAGAATACATTTTTTCTTCTTTTGGTTTTACTTCTTCTTCAGTTGCATGAATAGCGTATAACTTGCTTCCCATAGGATCTAATCTATACTCTCCTTGAAATCCAGTTTTATTTAAATATGCTTCTAATGCTTCTGTTAAAGTAGGCCATACTTGTTTTTTTGGATCTCCAATAAGTTCCCACCTGTCTCCAGGTGGTACTCTTGTTGCGATCAATTCATTATGTTCATTTATTACTGTTTCCATATTACATTCCCATTTGCATCATTTGTGATGGATCCATTTGTGGTTGAGAACTTTCTTCTTTAGGTTCATTTACTACTATACATTCTGTAAGTAATACTGTTCCCGCTACAGCTGCTGCATTTTCAAGTGCTACTCTTGTTACTTTAGTAGGATCTATAATACCAGCATCTTTCATATTAACTACTTCTGATGATTTAAGATTATATCCTGCCCATGTATCATTACCTGAGTCAACTAATTGATATTTACCTAACATTTGAGCTCCAACTGAATCGTATCCAGCATTCTTAAGAATTTGTTCAAATGGTTTACCACATGCTTTATAAACAATTTCAGAACCAATGTCACATTTATCAATAGATTCTCTAGCATATAAAAGTGCAGCTCCTCCTCCAGGAACAATGCCTTCTTCAATTGCTGCTTTTGTAGCATGGAGAGCATCATCTACTCTGTCTTTCTTTTCATTCATTTCGATTTCAGTAAACCCACCTACATGAATGATAGAAACCCCACCTGCAATTCTTGCTAATCTGGTTTGTAGTTGTTCTTTTTCAAAATCACTATCTGCTGATTCAATTTGTGATTGAAGTTCTTCAATTCTTTGATTAATAGCATCTTCATTACCTTTACCATCAATAATTGTGGTCTTTTCTTTTGTAATAGTTGCTGTTCGAGCTTCACCAAACCAATCAAATTGGAATTTATCCCATTTATGGCCTTTTTCTTTTGAAAATACTGTTCCACCAGTCATAATAGCAATATCTTCCAAAATAAGTTTTCTTCTATCACCAAAATCAGGTGCTTTAACAGCACATGCTTTAATAGTACCTCTACCTTTATTTACAATAAGAGTAGCTAATGCTTCATTGTCAATATCCTCAGCAATGATAAGTAAAGACTTATTATTTGAAGCACAATTTTCTAGTAAAGGAAGTAAATCTTTTACTGCTGTTAATTTTTGATCAACAATAAGAATTTGAACATCTTCTAATGTACTAGTCATTGTATTATTATTAGTAACAAAGAAGTGAGACTTATATCCTCTTTCAAACTGAATACCCTCAACTGTTTCTAAATAAGTATCTCCTGATTTGCTTTCTTCAATATGGACAATTCCATCATGTCCTACTTTTTGCATTGCAGTAGCAATCAATTTTCCTACTTCAGGATCATTATTTGCTGATATAGTTGCAACTTGTTCTAATTGATCCTCAGATGAAATATCTTCTGCAATATTCTTTCTAAGACTGGAGGTAACAGTTTTAACAGCATTATCAATTGACCTTTTAATTTCAACTGCATTAGCTCCATTAGCTAAATGTTGAAGTCCGTCTTTAATCATTTCTCTAGCTAGCAAAGTAGATGTAGTTGTACCATCACCTGCTTTATCAGCTGTTTTAACAGATGCTTCTCTAACTAGATTCACACCTAAATTTTCAACTGGGTCTTTTACTGCAATGTGTTTTGCTACTGTTACACCATCTTTGGTAGATTGAGCTTGTCCATGTTCTTTTTCAATTACAACATTTCTACCATTAGGTCCTAATGTTGATACAACAGCATCTGCCAATACATCAACTCCTTTTACTAATTTTTCTCTCCCTTCAGGGCCAAATTCTATAACTTTACTCATTGTTTAATTCTTTAATTCTTTTTCTAATTTATCCATTTCTTCTTCACTAATTAGATGATTTTCATCTAATGGTTCTGTTTCAGTTAGAATTTCTTCAACTTTAACTTCTTTTTTTACTTTTGCTAAAATTTGATTTTCAGGTCCAACGTAAAATTCTTCACCATTATGTTCTAACTTAGTGAAACCTTGGGTAGGAAGAACAACTATATCACCTACATTAAGAGTAGTTTCAATAAATGTCCCTGAAATTGTGTGTTGACCAGGTCCAACTGATATAACTTCACCATGTTCATTTTTGTCTTTACCAATATCTGGTACCACAATTGATCCATATGTTTCCTCTACTTGTTCTAGAGGTTTTACTATAACTGCATTAAATGTTGCTTCTAAATTCATAGTCCTTTATAATTTTGTAATTTTTTTAATTCGATTAATAATTCGTCCCATCTTTCAACATATTCTCTAATACTGGTATAATGTTCTTTCTCATTATTTAGTTTTTCTTTAGCTACTTTTTGTAAAGCTGCTCCAAAAGAACTATAATGTCCTTGTGGTTTTTCATAATCTTTACCTTCACTACCTTTTTCTAAATATTTTGCTTGGGGAGTAACAACTTCATACACAGTATAACAATGTGTATCTTTTCCTATAAAATAGGGTTCTAATAGGGGATCTGTGATTTTTGCCATATAACTTTTTTTTTATTTACATTAATATACGAAAATTAATTAGATAAACCAACCTAAAGGGCGAACTTAGATTATAATAATTAATTAATTTTTATAACTTTTGGTGCTGCTTCTTTAGCAAATGGAACTGTTACTACTAACAAACCATCAGTAAAATTAGCTGCTGCTTTAGTTGGGTTAAATTTAGTTCCTAATTTATAAGCTAAATTAAAAGAACGTTTTGCAATCCCTCTATGGATGTATTTCCTGTCAGGATCTGGTGTTTTAGCTTTATCATAGCTAAAGTTAATAGTATCACCTTCTAACTTAACTTCAATAGCTTCCTTAGGGATGCCAGTGCAAGCTAACTCAAAGGTTAGTCCTAAATCATCTTCATAAATGTTAATCGGGTATTGTTGTTTGGCTTGTTCAGCCGGAATAAATGAAGCTTCTGCTTCAAATAAATTACGAAATAATAGATCAAATGGGTTTATTGATCTTTCTAAAATGTGTGTATTCATATCACTTAGTTTTTGTGCTGTCTTTAGATCAGCGGTTAATAATAAAATAAATAACTTACGCCCTTAGGTCAATTTATTCTCTAATACATATATTAAAAATCAGTTTCTGCTTTCCTTACCATAAAATATTCTGAAGAAATTGAATCTGTTTTAAATTTCATTTCAATTAATCCCATTGTACTAATATTTAAAGTTCCTTCTTCCATATCTTTATTAGCATGAAGTATTGTTTTAAATGTATCTGAATTAAAAGGGATTTTTAAATTTTGTTCTGTTATATCTCCCATTATTTGGTATGTGATTTTATTATTATGTCCCGATTCATCTCCAAAAATAAATTCGCAAACATTTTCTCCATCCAAATTAGTAGTTGTTGTTACAAGCATATTATCTACTTGAGATAATGCACTTTTAGCTTTAATTAAATTTTCAATATCTTCATTTGTTAAATTTAACTTTACTACAAATTCAGGCATATTAACTGTACCAACTTTACCTATAAGTAATGCATCAGATAAAGCATATGTTAAGTTAAAATTTAAATCTGATATTTTTAGTTTTGTAAATATCTTATTTGTTTTTTCTAGTTCTAGAAGTAAATCTCCATTACAAATACTAACTAAACTATTTAATTTTTTAGTATCATAAATTGCTAATGTGCTATCTTCTAATACAAAATCACTACAAGTAAGTTTACCTATAATGTCTTTAGTCGGTGACATAAAATCAATTTGTAATGTGTTATCTTCTATAACCCATTTTACTGCTTCATTAACATTTAAATAATATTTGTTAATTACTGATTGTAGTTTTTGTTTATTTATCATATATTGAAAAACATTTGTTGATAAGGATTTAAATTTAATGTCCAACCTAGATCATTATAAAATCCTTCTAATTTATTTAATAGTATTGATTCAAAAATTTTCTTTCTATCTGCATATTGCTCAATGAATGTATGAATCTTTTCTGGTAAATCCCACTCTAAGAAAGCAATAGCATCAATTTGATATGGGTTTGGTTTAAGATATATCCATTTAACTTTACTACCTTGAGTAATATAATTATGGCTTTTATTTAACCCCCAAAATTTAAGTAGATCATTATAAATAATAGTAGCTTTAACTGCTGCTGGGGCTCCTTTTCCTATAATTGAAAACATTTCTCCTGCCCTAGCTTTACGTTCTGTGTATTTATTTAACTTTTTAACTGATGTAGGATTACCTAACTCAGTAAGTGGAATTGTTCCATCTAAAATTTGAGTTTTAAATTCCTTTAATCTATTATCTATTTCATTTTGTTCTGCTCCTTTCAAAACATCAACTAGAGTTTTATGAAAAAATTTCCCTAAAACAGGTGGAAAGTTTGCTTTTTTAAATTCAAGACCTTTAACATCAAGTGATTCTTTTACAATACCTTCTTGTTTAGTAATCCATTGAGCATAACGTCTTGTAGCTCTAAAATAAGCTGAACGAATAACACATTCGGTTTTCATTTCTAATCTATGTTTTCCTTTAGCATTAAAACAATCTGTAGCTAATGAATCATAAGAATCAGTAATAATATCTTGATACTTAAGAGCAACTTCTTCTAATTTATTATCTTTATCTTCACTTGACATTTCATCAAAATTAGAATATAAGTGTCTAAGTAAAGGTTCTGCATGAATATAAATTGAATCTGTATCTGAGTATGCCACATAATTTGTGTCTTCAGAATCACAAATCCACCAAGGAGTATCTTCTAAATGTTTCATAATTCTATTCCTTCTTTAATAACTTTATTCATATGCCTATTAGCTGCTAATGCAGATTCTTGTATAATACGTTGTCCACTAAGCGTTATAGCTTCAGATAATATAACATTCCCATAACGGAATGATCCAAGAGCTGTAGCGCCATATAATGAATTAAGCAAAATTTTCATAGTATATTGTTTCATATGAAAAGCAGCACCTGATTCTTTATCTCCAGATTTATATGCTTTTTTCATTTCATTTTTATACTTAACTCTTTCATCAAACCATTTTTTTAAAATAGTAGATAATACTGATTCACGATCTGTTGAAAACATAACTCCATTTGCTGATATAGATAAGTCGTTTTGTTCTACCATTGCAACAATTCTACCTATATTAACTTTTGTTCTATTTCTTTTTAAATTTTCAACAATTAATTCTTCAGCATAATCTCTACATTTTAAATCATTTAAACCTAAACGGTTATTTCTATCGTCAGCATCTATAATCCTTCCAACCATTGTTTCTTTACCAATATTAATAGTCATAATAATTGAAGGGTATAGTGATGTTAAATCTTCATCAAAAACATAATTATAAATTCCTGCTTTAGGACAGAATAAATAACCACCAGCATAATTCTTTTTAGAAATTGGATTACGTTCTTTTGCAGGGGGTATAATGCCTTTACTCAATAAATAAGCTGAAATAGCTCCATCTTGTGTTTTAGTATTAGCATAAACTTCACTATAGTTATGTTTACCTTTATGAGCCAAATTCTTAGTTAATGCTAAATAATCTAATTTTTCATCTAATTTTTTTAATATCTCAACATCAACAAAGTTATATTTAATAAATTTATGAATATCAGTTTCAAACAATTGATCAAGATTACCTTCATATTCTATTTTATTCATCCCTACATATTTTTCCCCAATAGCATCTAACCTCATAGAAGGTTCATCTGCCCAACTGAATTTTTTGTGTAGTCTCATATAGTCTAGAGATTCGACTCCTGCTATTTGAATATATTGATCTTTAAACCAAGGTGTTTCTCTTACATAACCTATTGGAGATAAATGTCTTGCAAATTCTTCCCCTAAAACATTACACATTCTATAATATAAATAAGGAACATCAAAATAATCACTATTCCATCCTACTATAATATCAGGATCAATTTCCCTAAATCGTTCTAGAAATTTAGCTAATAATTCTTCTTCAGTAGCACAAGGTATAATTTCTTTATTTTTAGCTTTAGTACGCTTTAATTGGCCTTTAGAATCAAGAATTACAATAGCCCATTCATCAACTTGTTTATCATACCAAGCAATTGATGTTACTTTTTTAGGTGCTGATTTTATATACTCTTCAGTAAGAGCATCTCCCATTTCGGTTTCAATATCAAAAAATACTTCTCTATGAGTAGTAGAAGGCTCATCATTTATTCCATATTTTTCTACCAAAAATTTCTGGTAAGGGGGCATATCATGAAAATGAAGTTTAGGAGTATCATTCCTATAATTTTTTATCCTTTTAAGAGGTTCACCATTTAGCCCCATATATTGAGCATCTGCTTCATGACATTCAATATAAGCTTGATTATCCCATTCTACTTTAGAATAACCCTGATCTTCCCATAAATGTATTAAAAACTTATTATCTTTAAGACGTCTTGCAAATGCCTTTTTATACATTCTTTATTTCTTCTTTTGTGAAAAATTGTTTAAGATCTGGTCTATAATAGTTAACATTTTTCATTACTTTTCTATCACGTGTTCTATAGACAATATAATATTTACCAACTTTTTCATAGTGACACGGTTCCTTTTGTTCCTTTGATCTAAGCTCCACGGTTGCTTGTGCTTCCTCTTCGCTTGAACAAGCCTTAGACATATTCGACCCTTGTACTTCTTGATACGCTGGCCATATCTTATCCTTAAGACCATGTAACATAGTTCCGTTACCCAACGAAACATAGGCAATGTCACATAAAGCATCAAGAACCTCAACAATATCTCCGTTTTCACAGGCAACTTTATATTCTTCAAGCTCTTCAAGGATGAAATCATAAACAAATTGCCACTCCTTTTTTTCAGGTATTGTAGGTTCATAATTATTTGGTTTACCCATAGTGGCATTAAACTCTTCTACTTCATTTACAAATGGAACATTTCCATTTTCTTTTGAATTATACGCTTCAAAATCTTTTTCTCTATTCATAACTATTTATTTTTATTATTTACGAAATATGAATTAAACTTGACCAGGTTTCATGAGAAATATCACTACTAAATTTACTATCAGGGGCTAAAATAACTGATATAGCATCATGTGAGTGAAGTGATTCTTGGTGTGAACAAATTATTCTAAAATCTTTAATTCTTTTATCTGCATTAAGTTGCTCATACAATAATCTAGCTGCATCTTCTACAAATTTAA
>Ga0181377_1000400_pt1 | contig 16413 bp, 16 predicted proteins | sample LowvirmetaG_9_FD_130160 | JGI IMG/M metagenome (GOLD analysis project Ga0181377, IMG submission 130160) | Marine viral communities from the Subarctic Pacific Ocean - Lowphox_13 viral metaG | ecosystem: Environmental > Aquatic > Marine > Oceanic | place: Subarctic Pacific Ocean | collected...
AGAGGGGCCCGCGGTGCAGCCCCCGAAGGTAGAGATATCGCGGAAGTAGTTCAGCGGGTCGCTGGCGTCGTCCTTGAACAGGTTAAAGACCTCTTCCGTCGTCACCAGACAGGCAATCGCCGCATAGCCCGAGGCCACACCCTTGGCCATCGTAACCATATCGGGCTGGACGCCGAAATGCTGGTAGCCGAACCATTCGCCGGTGCGCCCGATGCCGCAGACGACTTCGTCGATGTGCAGCAGCACGTCATACTTGCGGCAAATCTCTTGCACCCGTTCCCAGTAGCCGTCCGGAGGCGTGATAACACCACCGCCCGCCGTGACGGGTTCAAGACACAGCCCGCCCACGGTGTCGGGCCCTTCGGCGAGGATGATCTTCTCGATCTGATCCGCGGCCCAAACGCCGTAGTTATCCTCTGGCGCGCCGTCTTGCTCGAACTTGCGATACTCCAGACAGTGGGGGACGCGGACGAACCCGTCGGTGAAGGGGCCGTATTGCGCATTGCGTTCTTCCTGACCGCCCGCAGACAGACAAGCGATGGTCGTGCCGTGGTAGTCGCGGTCGCGATACAGGATTTTGTGCTTCTTGCCGCCATAGCGTTTGTGGGCGATCTGGCGGATCATCTTGAAGGCTTTCTCGTTCGCCTCGGAGCCGGAGTTGCAATAGTACAGGCGGCTCATGCCCGGCATCTTGTCGATCAGCTTTTCCGCAAAATGCGACCCCGGAATAGACCCGGCAGACCCCGCAAAATAGTTCAGCTTGATCAGCTGGTCGCGCACGGCGTTGGCAATGCTTTCACGGCCATAGCCAACGTTGACGGTCCAGACACCACCGGACACCGCGTCCAGATGCTCTTTGCCCTTTTGGTCCCAGACACGCATGCCTTTGCCTTCGACAATGATCCGTGGGTCCGTGGTTTCATAGGCTTTGTGCTGGCTGAGGTGGTGCCAGATGTGCGCGCGATCTGCCTCGACCACACGGGAGATATCGTTTTCGCTAAATGTACCATCCATGTGCGTGACCTTTCCGAGGTTGGGATTGGGGGCGGGTGGCAAAGCACCCTGTTTTCAAGGCCCCATCGCAAACGCGCCTCGCGTCTGTTTCGGCCCATGTGCAGTGATTGTTAGGAGCAACTTCCCCCTCTGAAAAGGAAAAACCTGCTACATTGGGGGGCGGGACGGGGAAGATAGACGCAAAAAGGGCCGGAATTGATTAAAATTCCGGCCCCTAAGCGATTGATTGATCTGTATTTCCCCGTTTTTAGACCGGGGGTAGGTCTTGCGGCTTATTTCGGGCGAAAGCTCGACTTGCCGCGTTTGGGGGCTGCATCGCCGCCACCGGCTTTGCCCGAGGGTTTGCCGCCCTTGGGTTTCGCACCCAGTTTGCCCGGTGGGACAAAGCGCTTCGACGGGTCAGCGGCGCGGGCCTTGAACGGTTTATCCGCTGGTTTGCCATCGCCACGGGGGCGGTCCGCCCCACGATCCGCTGGCTTTTCCTTTTTCCAGACTGCTTTGGCTTTGGGCTTGCCGCCGGGTTTGTCAAAGCTGTCGGGCTTGCCCGCAGATTTGGGTTTAGGCGTGGCTCCGGGCTTCATCGGAGACCGTTCGGTTTTGTGCGACTTGGGCGGGCGTTCGCCTTTGGGGGCTTTGGGCTTGTCAAACTTCGGCTTGTCGCCGCGAGGTTTGTCGAACCCTTTGTCGGGGCGCGGGCCGCGAGGTTTGTCGTAGGTAACCGATGCTTCTTCGGTGCTGGCCGCACGTGGTTTGCGCGGTGCACGTGGTGCGTCGGGGTCATAGGGTGCGCGGTCGGGGCGTGGGCCACGATCGGGGCGCGGGCCATTGTCAGAACGGGGGCCGCCACGGTTCGGTTTGGGGCCACGGCCGCCGGGCTTGGGCCCGCGCGACAGATCGGGGGCCTTGTCCAGCTTGGTCACAACCGCGCCGTCTTCGACCTTCATGTCGGGGCCAAGCGCGTTGGTGAATTTATCTGCCGAGGTCGCGAGGATCTCGACAAAGGTATGGCTGGGCTGCACGCGGATCGCGCCCACGTCATCCTTGGTCAGATCGCCCATGCGACAGATCATCGGCAGGATAGTGCGGGGTTCGGCGTCATCATTGCGCCCGATCGAGATCGAGAACCAGACCGACGGGCCAAAGTCGCCACGGGGGCGTTCGTCGGCAGGGGTGCCGGGCTCTGCCAGCTGCTCGGGCGCGGACTGGCGTGCACGGTACAGGTTCACAAAGGCCGTCGCCAGTTGCTCGGCGCTGAACTGTTCGACCAGATTGGCAACAAAGCCCGCTGCATCATCGGGGATCGGGTCAGACCATGCGGAATCGGCCAGCAAACGCTTTTCGTCTTCGGCGTTAACTTCTTCAGCAGAGGGCGGGTTGGCCCATTCGACCTTCAGCTTGGCGCCGCCCAGCAGACGGTTTGCCTTGCTGCGCATCTTGGCGGGAACGATCAGCGCGGACACACCCTTGCGACCGGCACGACCGGTACGGCCCGAGCGGTGCAGCAACGTGTCAGAGTTCGACGGCAGATCGGCATGCACCACCAGTTCGAGGTTGGGCAGGTCGATCCCGCGTGCGGCAACATCTGTCGCGATACAGACGCGCGCGCGCCCGTCGCGCAGCGCTTGCAGCGCGTTGGTGCGTTCGGATTGCGTCAGCTCGCCCGACAGCGCCACGACCGAAAAGCCGCGGTTGGTAAAGCGGGTGGTCAGGCGTGCGACGGCGGCGCGGGTGTTGCAGAAGACGATGGCGTTTTTCGCCTCGTAAAAGCGCAGCACGTTGATGATCGCGTTTTCAGTGTCGCGCGGGTGCACGTTCAGCGCACGGTATTCGATGTCGGCGTGTTGTTTCTTTTCGCCCACGGTTTCGACGCGCTGCGCATCACGCTGGTAGGATTTGGCCAGCTTGGCGATCGCCGCAGGCACGGTGGCCGAGAACAACAGTGTGCGGCGCTCTTCCGGCGCTTCGGAGAGGATGAATTCCAGCTCTTCGCGGAAACCCAGATCAAGCATCTCGTCCGCTTCATCCAGCACCACGGCACGAATGTCGGACAGGTTGATGTTGTTGCGTTTGATGTGGTCGCACAGGCGGCCCGGTGTCGCGACGACGATATGCGCGCCACGGTCCAGCGCACGACGTTCGGTGCGTGTGTCCATGCCGCCAACGCAGGTGGTCACGACCGCACCGGCCTTGCCATAAAGCCACGTCAGCTCGCGGCTGACCTGCATGGCCAATTCGCGCGTCGGTGCGATGATCAGCGCCAGGGGCGCGCCAGCGTGTCCGAATTTTTCATCATCGCCCAAAAGGGTCGGTGCGATGGCCAGACCAAAGGCCACTGTCTTGCCGGACCCCGTTTGGGCTGACACCAGAAGGTCGGCTTCGACCAGATCTGGGTTGGTAACCGCCTCTTGGACGGGGGTAAGCGAATCATAGCCTTGGGTGGCAAGCGCGTCTGCGATGGTTTGGATCAAGGGATTGTCCTGTCTGAGAAAATGTCGCGCTACAAATACGCGCGTCGCGGCAAAAGCGGATACGCCAGCCACGTGTTGCGCCCGTCCCTAGTCGGTTGTGACGCAAATGTACATCTCTTTGTCAGATGCGCAGGGCAAGGCAGCTATGCTTGCCCGTCGCTCTTTCAGGCGCTGACGGCATCCCCCCAAGCGGACATCACCTCTGTCACGCCGGTGTTTTCGTCGCCTGCGCGCCCGACAGCAGAGGGGCAGGCGAAGTGATAGGGGAAGATCGTGCGCGGCGCGGTCACCACATTGTCCAGCGTGTCGTGCAGCGTCGCGATCACCTGCGGCGGCAGCGCCTGATCCACGATGGTCACATCGGCAAGGCTCATATCCGTGCGCGGCGCATGAAAGGCGGCTTCCAGATCCATCCCGTAGTCCAGCAGCAGTGAGGTCAGTTCGACCACAGCGGGCATGATCTTGCGCCCGCCAGACGCCCCAAGCGCGAATTGCGCACCGTCGGCACGCTCCAGCAGGGTGGGGCACATATTCGCAAGGCAGCGTTTATTCGGCCCAAGCGAGTTCGGCTTGCCCTGTTCAGGGTCGAACCACATGATGCCATTGTTCATCAGGATGCCCGATTGGGGCAGCATCATCCGCGAGCCAAAGATCGACAGCAGCGTTTGGGTGACGGCGACCATATTGCCCGCCGCGTCAACGACGCTGAAATGTGTGGTGCAGGACGGGTCGGGTTCATGTTCGATATCGCCCATCGTGTCATAGCGTTCCTGGTTGGCCTGCCGGATGGCACGGTCATAAGCGATGAACGCTTCGGCGTCGGGGGCGTCTGTGCCAGGCTGCCACGCGGTCATCAGATCAAGGGCGCGGCGCATGGTCGGGCCAGCGGTCAGGGTCGGTGTGGCGATGACCTCGTGCCCGCGGTAGGCATAGTGCATCGCGTCGACCAATGTCGCCTGATACTGCGCCAGATCCTCGGCCGTATGGTGCCCGCCCGCGGCTTGCAGATCGGCGACGATGGATTGCGCCAAAGGCCCCTCGTAAAACGCGCGCGGTCCGTCCTTGGCGACGGTGCGCAGCGACGCGGCAAGACGGCTAAGGTCGCATTTCGTCTGGCCCAAGGCGGTCCAGCCAGAGGATTTGGGAAAGCCGTCTTCGTCCAGAAACGTCTCGGCCGAGGCGGGGAAGGGGGCGAGGTCTTTGGCCGAACCACCAAGGATCAGCTGCGTGTACCAGTCAACAGGAAGACCATCATCGGCAAGCTTGATCGCAGGGGCCAGCAGATCGGCCCAAGGTTTCGTGGCAAAGCTTTCATGCGCCAGACCCATGCCAGCGACCTGACCGGGAATGGCAATCGCCTTGGCCCCAAAGACATTGCGGTCTTCCAGCACCGAAGGCCAGGGGAACAGATCGCCCGCCTTGCCGCCGACGATGGGATAGTCCGCGATATCCAGCCCCTTGGGGGATTTCATCCCGAATTCGATGACCTTGGCCGTCTTTTCGCCCGCCATGCGCACGACCATAAAGCCGCCGCCGCCCATACCGCTCATCCAGGGTTCAGCCGCGCCAAGCGCAAAGGAGGTGGCAATTGCCGCATCCACCGCATTGCCGCCCTGCGCCATGACATCCGCCCCGACCTGCGCGGCAACACGGCTTTGCGAGGCGACGATCCCCTTGCGGCTGCGGGTCGCGGGTTTGGTGATCTGCCAAGAGGCATTCTGCTGCTGGGTCATTGGGGGCATCCTGATGTTTAGATGTGCCTACCCAACGCCAGTGTCAGCAGATTTGCAACCTTGAGGGGCACCGCGGCCCCATTGGTCAGTTGCTTTGTGTCGGTGCCGCTGAAAATGCGAACACGGGGGGCTGCGTCATCTCGTTCGACGGCGCGGATTTCGCGTCGGGATAGATGAAGCCGTTGATCGGATAGACGCTGCCGTAGGACCCGGCCTGGCTTTCAAGGCGCACATCGGACCAGTCGTTCAGCGGAGATACGTCTTGTACGCTCATCCCAAGCGAGATCTTGTTGCGCTTCCAATTGGCGTGATCGACCTTGATCTCGCGCGGGGAAACGACTTCGGAGACGACGGCAACATGGCCCATAGGGTTCCGGCTGGTGCCTTTGAACGCCATGACCGACCCGACGACGGGTTCTTTGCCGCGCTCGTACAGGCCGTTGGCTTGCGCCCACCACGTATTGGCATTGCCGCGGATTTGAACGCCGCTGGCATTGCGTGCGAAGGGCACGCACCAGACGCGCTGACCTTTGGATTGCAAAACGCGCACCTCGCGGATTGCCATGGCGTGCAGGTCGGGGTTGATACCCGCCTGACCAATGGTCTGAATTTCAGACGGGCCGCGGGCGCAGGCTGCTGTCATCAGCAGGGCCACACACAAAAAAGGAATTCCGACTTTCGATGACCACTGGCGTTTCACGCTCATTTATCTGTCCTGCTGCCCGTTTCACTCACCTTACTGTCCCAGTAAAGTCCGGCAGACATTCCGCGATTCTCGGCCAAAAACAAAGCGTCAGGATTTTTGTGGGCAAAATTCCGCCGCTATTATTGCAAATTGTTAATTTTCGGGAACCGGGCGGAGGCCGCCGATTTCGACAATCAGGTCCAGCAGCTCTGCCACACCCTTATCGTGTTTCATCTCGGCAAAGAGATAGGGCAGATCGCCGCGCATCCGTTTGGCGTCACGGTCCATCACGTCTAGCGACGCGCCCACATGCGGGGCGAGGTCGGTTTTATTGATGATCAGGATATCCGACTTGGTGATCGCCGGCCCGCCCTTGCGCGGGATCTCTTCGCCCGCAGCCACGTCGATGACATAAAGCGTCACATCCGCCAGTTCGGGGCTGAAGGTCGCCGACAGGTTATCGCCACCGGATTCGATGAGCACGCAGTCCAGATCGGGGTGGCGGTCGCGCATTCGGGCGACGGCGGCAAGGTTGATCGAGGCATCCTCGCGGATGGCGGTATGGGGGCAGCCGCCGGTTTCGACCCCGATGATCCGGTCCTGCGGTAAGACCTGAAGCCGCATGAGCGCTTCGGCGTCCTCTTGGGTGTAGATATCATTGGTGATCACGCCGATCGACCAGCGGTCGCGCATGGCACGGCACAGGGCGGCGGTCGTTGTCGTCTTGCCCGCGCCAACGGGGCCACCAATGCCAATACGAAGCGGTCCATGGGGGGAGGTCATGTCTGGAACATCCTTGAGTAAAGCGTTTCATGTCGCATCGACGCGATATCGGCCAGAAAACAGGCGCTGCCGATGTCGTCGATGGTTTGGCTCAGGGCCAGCGTCACCGTTTGGTGGCACAGCGGGGCAAGGGCGGTGATCACCCGCTGCCCGTCCGTTTGCCCCAAGGGCACCGCGCGGATCGCGGCAGACACCAGTGCGCTGACGAAGGCGTGCAGGAACAGCTGCGCGCCTTGTGCCACGGGCAGCCCCTGCGCCGCGCAGGCCGCGCCAAAGGCGACGGGCAGCGTCAGATCGGGGAGGCTATGCCCCCAGACGTCATTGACCACCCGCACAAAAGCCGCGCCCTGTTGGGTCATCTCGGTCAGCCGCTCTGACGAGGGGGCCAGCGCGCGCGCCAGCGCATCCACCTCGTCGACCCCCTTGCCCGCAAAGCCAGCGTTCAGCAGGATAGCATCGGTCCGGCCCGCACCGTGGGTGATGATATCCGACAGCCACGCCTGAAGGCTGGACGCATCGTGAATGGTGCCGTCCTGCACGGCCATTTCCAGCCCGTGGCTATAGCTGAACGCGCCGATGGGAAAGCTGGGCGACAGCCATTGCGCGAGCGTGATCAGGGCTTGGGTTTGCATCGTCCGGCGGGCCTAATGTGCGTGGCTATGGGTGCGCCCGTGGCCATAGGCACCGCCCTCGGGAATGAACGGTTCGGACACATCTCGCAACGTCGCGCCGAGCTTTGTCAGCATGTCGCGGATCACGTGGTCGTTCTGGATCAGCAGGCGGGCGGGTTCAAGCTGGCAGGGGCAGTGCCGGTTGCCGATATGCCATGCCAGCCGCACCAGATCGTCGCCGGTGATTTCCAGCAGGGCTTCCTTGGCCGCGATGACCTCGATGATCTGCCCGCCTTCAAGCTCGAACGCATCGCCGTGGTTCAGCGATTCCGTATGGGCGAGGTCCACGAGGAACCCGCGATTGTGGCTGGTCAGCAGGCGTTTGCGGCGCAGGAAACGGTCGTCATAGGTCAGCACGCAGCTGTCATCCGCATGGTCCCACTGGCCGTGGCGCTTGATCGTATGGGCGGGGGGAAGGTCGGTCATCTAGGGGCCTCAGAACATAAAATAGCGTTGCGCCATGGGCACGGTTTCGGCAGGCGCGCAGGTCAACAACTCGCCGTCCGCGCGGACTTCGTAGGTTTCGGGGTTCACCTCTACCTTGGGGGTGGCCGCGTTGTGGATCAGATCGGATTTGCCGATGTTGCGGGTGTTTTGCACGGCGATGGTCTGTTTGCGCAGGCCAAGGCTGTCGCGCAGCCCGTTCGATTGCGCGGCTTCCGAAATAAAGGTCACTGCACAATGCTGCAGCGCGCTGCCATAGGCCCCGAACATCGGGCGGGTATAGACCGGCTGCGGCGTGGGGATCGACGCATTCGGATCACCCATCTGCGCCACGACGATCATGCCGGACATCAATACCATTTCGGGCTTCACGCCAAAAAAGGCGGGGTTCCACAGCACCAGATCGGCCTTCTTGCCCACTTCGATCGACCCGACCTCGCGGCTGACACCATGAGCGATGGCGGGGTTGATCGTGTATTTCGCGATATAGCGTTTGACGCGGAAGTTGTCGTTGTCGCCGGTTTCTTCCGGCAAGCGCCCGCGCTGCTTGCGCATCTTGTCAGCGGTTTGCCATGTGCGGATCAGCACCTCGCCCACACGTCCCATGGCCTGACTGTCAGAGGCGATGATAGAGAAGGCACCGATGTCATGCAGGATATCCTCGGCGGCAATCGTCTCGCGTCTGATCCGGCTTTCGGCAAAGGCGACGTCTTCGGGGATGGATTTATCAAGGTGGTGACAGACCATGAGCATGTCCAGATGCTCTTCGAGCGTGTTCACCGTGAAGGGGCGTGTCGGGTTGGTTGAGGACGGCAGTACGTGCTCTTCGCCGCAAATCTTGATGATGTCGGGGGCGTGGCCACCGCCTGCGCCCTCGGTGTGGAAGGCGTGGATGGTCCGGCCTTTCATCGCGCCAAGCGTATGTTCGACAAAGCCGGATTCGTTCAGCGTGTCGGTGTGGATCATCACCTGCACGTCCATATCATCGGCGACCGACAGGCAGCAGTCGATGGCAGCAGGTGTGGTGCCCCAATCCTCGTGCAGCTTCAGCGCGCAGGCCCCGCCGTTCACCATCTCGACCAGTGCGCCGGGTTGGCTAGCGTTGCCCTTGCCCGAGAGACCGATGTTCATCACCACACCATCCATCGCCTGCAACATGCGCCCGATATGCCACGGGCCGGGGGTGCAGGTGGTGGCAAGCGTGCCATGCGCAGGGCCGGTGCCGCCGCCAAAGCAGGTGGTCACGCCGGAATGCAGCGCGTCCTCCATCTGCTGGGGGGCGATAAAGTGGATGTGGCTGTCGAAACCGCCCGCGGTGAGGATGCGGCCCTCGCCTGCGATCACCTCGGTCCCCGGTCCGATGATGATGTCGACGTTTGGCTTGGTGTCGGGGTTGCCCGCCTTGCCAATCGCCGCGATGCGCCCGTCCTTCAGCGCGACATCCGCTTTGTAGATGCCCGAATGATCCACGATCAGCGCGTTGGTGATCACAGTATCCACCGCACCGTTTGCCCGCGTGACCTGCGACTGGCCCATCCCGTCACGGATCACCTTGCCGCCGCCGAACTTCACCTCTTCGCCATAGGTGGTCAGATCGCGTTCCACCTCGATGATCAGATCGGTGTCGGCCAGTCGCAGCCGATCCCCCGTGGTGGGGCCATACATCGCTGCATATTCAGAGCGGGGGAGTGTGGTGGTCATTATGCGGGTATCCAGAATGTGCCAAAGAAATAGATTGCCATGGTAAGACCCAACGACATCATCGCGATCACTCCCCAAGTGAAGCGTCGCATATGCCGGGCGAGTGGGCTCCTTTCGGTCTCTTGCATATGCACGAGGCCTAGTACCTTGGAGTGTTGCTCAATCAGCTTAACATTTTTCTGCAGTAGGCCCAGATAGTGCTCGAGGGCGTAGATCCGATAGATAATTATGACTGAAGAGACAGTCAGAACTACCGATAGCCACAAAGCGGTCCCAGAGTCTTCGATGGTAAAGATGTACGACAGCAGAGCGAACAGCGCGACTAGACTGAAGTATTCAAGCTTGTCGCTATGGCTGTGGTTCTGTTGAATTCGATCATAGCAATGCTTGAGCTCTTCGATCAAAAATAGGTTCTGATCGGTAACTGATATATTCTCGAACTCGCGTTTATACATCACCTTTGGGCTTTTGTTCATCATAACGCGCCCATCACTTCAGCGTTGAACCCGTACACCTTGCGGTCGCCCGCGAGCGGGATCAGCTGCACCTCGCGGCGTTGACCGGGTTCAAAGCGCACGGCGGTGCCGGCGGCGATGTCCAGCCGGTGTCCACGCGCGGCGGCGCGGTCAAAGTCGAGCGCGGGGTTGGTTTCGGCAAAGTGGTAGTGGCTACCGACCTGCACGGGCCGGTCACCGGTATTGGCAACCATAAGGGTGATGGCTGTGCGATCGGCGTTCAGGGTGATGTCCCCCGCGGCGCACAGTACCTCTCCGGGGATCATTTGCGCGCCTTGCGAGGGGCCTTGACCCGCCCGCGCAGGGCGATGGCCGCGGCGGTTGCGATGACGGCGAGGCCCATGAAGACAGGCATCCATTCGGCCCCGTGAGGGGCGATATGCACACCGGGGTGGGCAAGGGCAGGGCCAGCCATCAGGGCGGCGGGCAGGATCATCAGATGTTTCATAGCAGGGGCCTTTCTTGCGAATGGGGTCTAGCGGATAGGGTTGTGCACGGTGACCAGCTTGGTCCCGTCGGGGAAGGTGGCTTCGACCTGCACGTCGTGGATCATCTCGGCGATGCCTTCCATACAGTCGTCGCGGGTGATGACCCGGGCACCGGCCTGCATCATCTCGGCCACGCTGCGGCCATCGCGCGCGCCTTCGACGACGGTGTCGGTGATCAGGGCAATCGCCTCGGGGTGGTTCAGCTTGACGCCACGGGCCAAGCGCTTGCGCGCGACTTCGGCCGCCATGGCGATCAGCAGTTTGTCTTTTTCACGGGGGGTCAGCTGCATGTCAAAGCATCCATGTTTTAGGAGGGGCCGCGCCGTGCAGGCGGGCGATGATCGGCACCAGAGACTGGCGCAGGATGTAACTGTCGGGCGCAAGGAGCCGCGCATAAAGCACGCCGTCGCGGATCAGGCTGGCACCGGCGCTGGCAGGCAGCAGCGCGCGCAGAGGGGCAAGCAGCGCTTCGGCATCGGGGGCGGCGTAGATCACGCTGGCCATGGCGCAGTTGCCGCGCGCCGTGGCGGTGCCTGCAAGCTGTGCGTCGATATCGCCGGACAGACGCACGGCATCGGCAAAGATATGGTGCCCGTCGCGGCGGATCGTGATGTTGTCGGCAAAGCGCGCGTCGCGCAGCGTTTCGCCCATGGAGACGCGGCCAAAGACCAGCGGCTCTACGCCGAAGAAACAGGCGTCGCCCGTCAGGTCCACCTCCAGCTTGCGGCGCAGGGCGGAGCCGTTGAACAGGATCGTTTCCTGCGGCAGCCAATCGACCCGTGCCCCCGCTTTTGCATCCAGCCGCGTGGTCATCTGCGCCATCGGGCCGGGTTGCGCCAGATAGACGCGCTCGGCCGCTTGGCTGGTCAGGGTCAGCCGGCTGCCCGCACCCGCCGTGGCGTTGATTGACAGTTCATCGCCGCCCGTCATCCCGCCCGAGGTATTGAGGAAAACCCCCGTCAGCCCGCCCGCCGCCGCGCGCGGAAACAGCGCTTTGAAGCAGCCTTGCTGGTAGAGATCGCCAATCACGGACGCGCCGCCATAGGTCTTGCTGCTGATGCACAACGCCCCGCGGGCGCGGGGTTGCATCGGCACGGCAACGGCCTGATCGGTATGGGCGGCGATGTTGATGGGGGGCCTCGTCCAGCTGAAAATAACTCCCATCTGGATAGCGTGATTCCCGACGGGTGCGATCCGAAACGGGCATTTTTGGCGCAATTTCAGGCTGTATCTCGACGGCTGCCTAATATTTGAGCATATCCCGTCAGGGGCTTTGACCCGCAGCCGTGTCGCGGGTCAAAGCAGGTGTTTACAGGTCTACCCGTAGAAATACTTGGGCAGATAGGTCGCGATCTCGGGGATCAGAATGATCAGCAAGACCCCGATCAGCGTCACGATCACGTAAGGCGTCACAGAGGCATAGATATCGCCCATTGTGACATCCGGCGGGGCCACCCCTTTGAGGTAAAAGAGGTTAAAGCCGAAGGGCGGGGTCATATACCCGACCTCCATCATGATGATGAAGAGGATGCCGAACCAGATCGGATCAAAGCCATAACTCTGCACAACGGGCAGGAACACAGGCAGGGTGATCAGCATGATCCCCACCGGATCCAGAACCATGCCTAGGATGAAGAGCACCGCCAGCATGAACACCAGCGACCCCCAACGCCCACCGGGCACAAGGTTCATCATGTCCTGGATCAGGCTTTGGGCCCCAAGCGCGGTATAGGCCGTGCTGAAGGCGTGGGCCGCGAAAAGGATCCACATGATCAGCGCGGTCAGTTTCAGCGTCGCGACAGAGGCGTCGCGGATCACGGCCCATGACAGTTGCCGGTTGACGCCCGTAGCGACCATTGCGCCAAAGACGCCGATGGCGGCGGCTTCGGTCGGCGTCGCGTAGCCGCCGAAGATGGCCCCCAGCACGATCACCACGATCAGGATCGGCAGGATCACCGCCTTGAGAGACCGCAGCTTCTGCCCCCAGTTCGCGCGTTCCTCTTTCGGGAGGGCGGGGCCCAGTTCCGGCTGCATCCAGCAGCGCCCGCCGATATACACGGAGACGAGGAAGAACAGCAGCAGCCCTGGCCCGATACCGGCGGCGAACAGACGCCCGACCGACACTTCGGTCAGCAGCGAATATAGCACCATCAGGATCGACGGCGGGATCAGGATGCCCCAGCCCCCGCCCGCGTTGATCGCCCCAAGCGCGAGCTTCTTGTCATAGCCGCGTTCCAGCATCTTGGGCAGCGCGATGGTCCCCATCGTGACAACCGCCGCACCCGAGATGCCCGACATGGCGGCAAAGATCACGCAGATCAGCACCGTGCCGATAGCCAGACCGCCGCGCAGCCCGCCCCACCATTCGTGCATCATATCGTAAAGGTCATTCGCGACCCCCGATTTTTCAAGCAGGATCGCCATGAAGACAAACAGCGGAATTGCCATCAGCGTGGGGGATTGCATCGTCTCCCACATTTTGGAGGCGAGCAGATAGAACCCCAGATCGCCCATTTCCGCATAGAGGAAGATGACCGATATCCCCCCAAGGGCAAAGGCCAGCGGCGTGCCGAGCATCACAAACAACAGCAGCGCGCCAAAGAAAAGCATGGTCAGGATTTCAACGCTCATGACTGGCCTCCTGCGGCTTGGGCGGCTTGGGTGTCGCCGGTGGCCGGTTGTCCAAAGATCGCGGGATCATTGGGCAGCCCCATCAGGGTGCGCACATCGGCCCAAAGGCGTACGAAGCCCTGCAACAGCAGCAGCAAGGCGGCGACAGGGATCAACGATTTTGTCGGCCACAGCGGGGCCTTCCAGACAGAGTTCGACCGCTCCATATCCGCGATGGCCTCGGACGCGATGTCATAGCCTTGCCACAGCAGCACGCCGACAAAGATCAGGAACAGCGGCCATGTCACGATGTCCACCAAGGCTTTGCGTTTGGGGGAAAACTGGCCGTAGATGATATCGACGTTCACGTGACCGCGTTCGGTCAGCAGATAGCCGCCCCCGATGATCGCATAGACACCAAAGATCAGCGTCGCCAGCTCGGCAGTCCAGATCGCGGGCTGTCCAATCAGATATCGCATGACCACATCGGCCAGCAGCAGGGCAAAGATGATCAGCACGCAAAAGCTGATCCAATAGCCGATCATGCGGTTCAATTGCGTGATGAAGCGCGCAAGTTTAAACAAAACGTTTCTCCCTCAAGACATAAAAGAAGCCGCCCGAAATGCAGGGACATGTCAGGCGGCTACATTGATTTTCACTGTGGCATCACCGGGGTTTAACCCCCGGATCAGGCCCCTAGAGGTAGCCGAGGTCGGTCATCAAGGTTTTGTAGATATCCGCCGCCTTCGCCGCGCGTTCGCCTTTCTGCGCCTCTGTGTCGAGGATCTTGGCCGAGGCATCGGCAAGGATCGCCAGAACGTCGTCGGGCAGTTCGGACACCTCGATATCGTTCTCGGCGATGCCCGAAGAAATCGCGATAGCTTCGGCGTGCTGGTATTCGGCCGACCGCTGGAAGAAGCGCGTCTCCATCGTGTCGAGCAGGGCAGTGCGCAGATCGTCCTCTAGCCCGTCGACGGCCTCCATATTCAGGATAAAGGCGTCGGTGGTCTGACCAAGCGCGGGTTTGTAGTGGTATTTGCAGACCTCCCAGAGGGACATGGATTTCGCCCCGACGGCAGCGCCCCAATGCGCGCCATCCACAACGCCCGAGCTGAGCGATTGATAGAGCTCGGACCCGGGGATGTATTGCGGCGCGGCGCCGGCGGATTGCAGGTAATCCAGCATCGTACCCGACGACCGCAGCTTGAGCCCTTTGAAGTCTTCGGCGGATTCGATCTTCTTCGACACGACGATTTCGACGGGCAGGACCTTTTCTGTCTTCATCATCACGCCATCGGCGTTCAGGTCTTCGTTCACCAGCGCCTCAAGGCCAAGGTTCTTGACCGCGTGTTCCATTTCCCAGGCCTGACGGAAGGTGCCGGGGATGCCGAACAGGAAGGACGCGGCCTGCGCCTGATCTTGCACATAGGACGGGCTGACCGTCCCCATCGGCACCACGCCCTTACGCACGATATTGTAGATGTCGGGGCCTTTGGCGAATTCGCCGGCACCCAGCAGATCCATTTTGAACGCGCCTTCGGTGCGCGTTTCTAGCACTTCGGCCAGTTTGCCAAGGCTGTCGGTGAAAGAGCTGGACGCTTTGGGCCAATGCGCTTGCACGCGCCAGTTGACCTTGCCCTGCGCGATCCCTTTGCCGACCAGCGCCGGTGTCGCCAGCGCGCCAAGAGCAGCGCCGCGCAGCATGGTGCGACGGTTCATATTGCCTTTTGTCATTCTATTTCCTCCCAGAAACTTCGGTTTCTCTTATCTGCGCGGCACGGGTTGCGCAGGCTCCCTAACGTCACCTTCACGTATCAATTGGGGTAGGTCAAACGGCTGTTAGCGATAACGGTTAATAATTCTGACATTTGTCAGTTTTGTGAGCACGGATTTGCCCAGCTTTCAACCTGTGGTCCTTTGGCCGCGATCTCAGGTTACGAATTGCTGGCGGTATTGCGATGGGGTCACCCCCTGCACGGTGCGGAAACGGCGCGAGAAATAGGACGGATCGGCGAACCCCAGACGGTAGCCAACCTCGGCCACCGACAGACGGGTGAAGGCCAGCATGCGGCAGGCTTCCTCGACATGGCGGGCTTCGATGTAGGCGGTGGCGGACAGCCCCTTTGCCGCGCGACACAAGCGCGACAGATGTCCGGTGCTGATCCCGAGGGTGCTGGCAAAGTCCTTGGCTGTCCAGCCGGCACTGTCGGGATCGCCGATAAGCTGGTCGAGCCGCGACAGGCGATCATCCTGAGGTGCGTCGTTGCTGCGGTTTTGCGTGGTCCCCCATGCCGCGATGCTGGCCAGAACCGCATGCCCCAGCCCCACGGCAATCTGCGCCCGAAACGGTGCCCCCGTCTGGGCCGCCACGGTTTCCAGCTGGGTCATCAGCGCGATCAGCGGGCCCGCGGCGCGACCAACCGTCGGCTTGGTCAGCGCCTGTGCGACCTCGGCATTGACGGGCCCGATGCTGTGCAGGATCGCAATGGGAAAGGATTGCACCATGCCTTGAGTATTGGGAGCGAAGTCGAAACTATGCACCATGCGGGGCGGGATAAAGACGACCGATCCCTGCGTCAGGGCAAATCGGTCGCCATCGATGTTCGCCGTGCCACCCCCCGAAAGGATGTAGAGCACCTGCGCCAATTGCGCGTGCCGATGTGGCGCGATGTGCCACGCGTGATCCGGTGCGCGGTCCTTGATCCGTTCGCAATGGAGGACATCGGGAAAGCCTTTGGTTTCGCCAAAAAGCGCATAGCTGGGGATCGGGGAAAGCTCTGTCATGCACGGATTGTACCAGCAATTGCGCTAACGATCCATTCATCATGCACGTTCCGTACAATAGGTTAACCCGAAAATCGGGCAGGGAGCAGCTATATGAAAACCGAAGTCGTCATTATTGGCGGCGGGCCATCGGGCTTGCTGCTGTCGCAATTGCTGAACGACGCAGGCGTCAGCACTGTCGTGCTTGAAAGGACCACCCGTGAACACGTGCTGTCACGTATCCGCGCGGGCGTGCTTGAGGACGGCACAATGAACCTGCTGCGCCACGCCGGTGTCGGTGCGCGGATGGACCAGCAGGGCCTGCCGCACAAAGGCTGCTACCTGTCCGACAACGATCTGATGGTGCATATCGATTTCCACAAGCTGATCGGCAAGAAGGTCATGGTCTATGGCCAGACAGAGGTCACCCGCGATCTGTACGACGCACAGGACCGGATGGGCACCACGATCATTCACGAGGTCGAGGATGTGGTGATCGACGGTGCGGACAGCAATGCGCCCACGGTATCCTTCACCA
>Ga0181377_1000401_pt1 | contig 16402 bp, 18 predicted proteins | sample LowvirmetaG_9_FD_130160 | JGI IMG/M metagenome (GOLD analysis project Ga0181377, IMG submission 130160) | Marine viral communities from the Subarctic Pacific Ocean - Lowphox_13 viral metaG | ecosystem: Environmental > Aquatic > Marine > Oceanic | place: Subarctic Pacific Ocean | collected...
ACTAGGTTATATACCTATTCAAACCGTTTACAACGCACAAAAAGTTTATAACAATGTGGGTAGCACCATTATTCAAGACGTATCACAAATACAAAGAAGTATATATGGCGATATGGCGGAAATTTATTCCGCAATCACATACGGTAGTCACCCAACACTAATCGTGGATTCTACAACTGACCAATTGAATGACGGTATGGTAGGCGCAGAACCCGGGAGTGTGATCCGGGTCGAGGCAAGTCTTACAGGCACACCTAGTTATGTTTATGAGTTTGCAAGTCCTCAGTTAGATGCAATAGACAGTATCAAAACACTGGTAGACAGCAAAATAGAAAAATTAACACAAATAGCAATGTTGCGTAGTGAGGACTTAATCAAGAGTTCACGTAGTGGCGAGCAAATTGAAGTATATGACGACAAATTAGCCGCACTAATACGCAAAAAAGCAACAAATTTAGAAAATGCAGAAGATAAACTGTGGAATATATGGTTTGACTGGACTAACATGTCAAAACCACAAGACTTCGGTGTAAGTTATAACCGACAGTTTAACAAAAAAGCATTAGAACATGAACTAAGTGAAATAAATTTAAGTATGAATGTGTTAGAGAAATATGAAAACATGTTTAATACAGGACCAGAAGAATTTAATACAGCAGAAGCGGCAGAGGCCCGTGCTATAGAGTTAGGAGGCAGTGGATTCCACAGTCATGCAGATCAAGAGGGTAATGTTATATACATGCCATTTGCTACACATGATGCTTTCGAACAAGCAACAGGCCAAAGTGCAGATGCAGAATTTAAGAACGAAATGCGAGACAAGATACGCATGAGACTTACGCAGTTGTTGTCAGCCACAACTACTAACGCAGGTTTCTAAATATCTTGATTACCCAAACCTTAGGGAGTAAACAAGGAGAAAAAGATGAGTGATGAAATCACAAATGATACTCTAGTTGCAGGAGAAAATGTGCAAACAGCAGGAACAGATGCTGAAGCGGATACAAGTGTATCGGCAAAATCTGAAACGGATGTAGCGGAAACGTCTACTCCAAATGTAGAACATAAAGACGGAAAGTTGTTTGTGGACGGTGTCAGAGTTTATACTCGAGATGATACTAACCGCATAGCCGCAAAAGCCAAAGATGAAGCCACAAGCAGATTACTTGGCGAATTAGAAGTTGAAAGTTTAGACCAAGTCAAAACAGTTGTAAACCAGTTAAGGAATACAACGTCTGCAGAAGGCGAAAGTTTAAATGTTGATAGTCTAAGAGATGCTGTTAAAAAGAAAGAGCAAACTGTAGAAGAACTAAGAGCAGAACTTAATAGTGTAAAAACTAATTTTGCCCTTAAAGAACACTTAGGAACGCTCAAAGACAACATGCCAACTAGTTGGAATATGGATCAAAAACAGGCTGTAGTTGATCTAATGAAGGCTAGAGATATGTTACATTTGGATGGAGAGCAATTTGCCATTAAAAATGGTGAAGACTATATTACTACTGACGGTGAAACACCCGATTATAAATCAGCAGTAGAAGTAGTAGGTAAAACATTAGGTTTACCATTTGCTAAAAAAGGAGTTGCTACATTTGACGCAGACAAACAACCGGCAGATAATACCTCTAAAAAGGGTATTGATGAAGCAAGAGTCAAATCAGACCCTGCTTACAGAGCCGCGTATGTTAATGTGCGAAACTTGAACGGTAGTCTTAGTAGAGGTGAAATATCCGATAAAATGATTACTGATCAAATGAAACGATTACAAAAGACATAAGTTTTTTGTATTTTTAACTATAAATTAATAATAATTTCAAAGGAGAAATATTATGGCGACTACAACATCAGTAGCAAATTTATATGAGGACGTCGTTGCAGATTTAATACCGTATTACGATAATTTTGTATTACTTCCAAATCAGGCATTGATTCAAAACTCATATAACATCTCAGGTGGACTAGGAAATCAAATGAATATCCCAGTTACCAACGCATGGACAACAGGCGCAACTATCGCCGCTCATGCAAAAATAATCGACACAGGTGGTGACGATCAAGCAGATCCAGTAAATGACTTTGCACCTACTTCAGTAACTTTAGCAACAACTAAAAAAGGAACTGGAACATTAGTAGCAAACGAAGACTTTGAAGACGCAGGTTACAACTCAGTAAGAAACTCAGTAGTAACTCGCCTCAGCAGAGCGATTGCCCAGAGCACGGACAAGGAAGGATTTAATGTCATAGGCCACAACTTACCAGCGGCTATGACTAACCTTGCAAACGTAACAGTAGGCATGGACGGTTTATCAGCAACTGCAAACGTTGGTGCTTGTGAACTTTCATACGTAATGAGCCCAGAGGCTATGGCGTATGCAACTAAAAGAGAACCAACTGTTAAGATGTTTGAACAAATTAACAGAGACCAAATTGAAATGGTTGCTACACTAAGAAATGGATTTAAACAAGTTCAACCAACATTCATTAGAGCAATTGCCACTAAAGCAGGAATCAACCAAGCCAACGCGGCTTCTCTTGACTTCTTCTCTACATCAGTTGCAAACTTAAGAAATGCAAATGCACCAACAGACGGCTTCGGCTTCTATGCGGCAGTTGTAACACCAGGTGCAGAATTAGCCTTGTCTAAAGAATTGAACGGCGTGGGCGGTATTTCTAGTGGATCAATTGGTAGTGTATCACAAGACCTTGCAAATGACGCCTTACTTAAAGGCTTAATTGGTCAAGCAATTGGTTGCACATTTGTTAGAAGTAATAACACACCTACAGGATTAGCATCAGTATAACCCTATAGGATTTTAAGTATAAGAGAATAATATGGCATTTATAACAGTAACAGGGAATGTAGTAAGTTATGCAGAAGCATTGGACGTCAGAGATAAAGATCAAAGACTGTTTGAGGCTAATGAACTTGACTTCACTAACGTGCCTGACACGCCTGGTAATTTAGACAATTATATAGAAGATCTCACAACCAAAGCAACCGACCGTATCAATCAAAAGATTCGAGCAAGTGCTAGGTGGAGAGAGTATTTAAATGCAAGAGGAAGTGGTTTCAGCAATGATAACATTCCTGCATTTAATCCTAATCTAATATTATCTAGAAAAGCCGACGTGACGGACATGTGCTGTTATTATACCCTCAAGGAATACCTTCTACCAAAAATTGCAGATTTCGGTAACCCGGAGTCTTCAGAAGTGCAGAAGATTCAATACTATGACAACAAGTTTAATGATATATTTTCAGAATTATTAGACATGTGGGACTGGTATGATTTTGATTCGGACGGAACTGTTGAATCTGGAGAGAAGATGGTTAGTTTTCAACTAAACAGACGCTCCAGAGGACGTAAAGCAGTCACAAGGGTAAGATAATGGCAGTTAGAGATACACTAAAAGCAAATTTAGACATCACACTAGCATCTACTTCGGTAGGTGTTAGTGCTGAACTTCCGTTCAGTAGTGCTAATGAGCCTCTTTATATAAAAAATATGAAGAAAGTGTATTTAGGTGAAGACAATATTAGTAAAACAGAGTTGATACAAACTTTGGATAACAATGATGTTGTGGAAACTGAAACTACAGTAACGGGTTATTTGGCAGTTGATGCCAAAACTCAACCAACTGACATAGATACTATAACAACATCTATACTAAACAGTAGACTAAGTGTTACTGGTCAACCGACCAGAGAATGCGAAATGACTACTGCATTAGAAGATGATGTGTTAATTTATACTTTTAATTTTAATTTTATTACCGTATAACAAAGGAGAAACCAAATGGCAATAATAAACGTAAGTGCAGGTTCAGAAGCAGTTTTATTCCTCGGGGATTCAGCCGCTAATGCTAACATAGCCGGTGCAAGTGGTCTTTCTATACCAAGAATGCAGGACATAACCCTGAACAATTCCACGGGGGTTTTTAGATTTAAAACTCTCGATAACACGGCTGAGAGTGCAGTAACAACACCAGCAACAAACCAGATTACTCTGAACGTTGTTGTTGATGATGCGGCTTTCTTTGGCACAGGAGCGGCAGTTGATACTGTTGTTTCTACAGGATTGTTTGGTTGTAGTAAAAACAAAACCAGAGTATTCTTCAATGCTGGGTTCCAAGGAACCGACAGTGGAAGTAAATTCTTATCTGGTAGTGGTTTTATAAGTGGTCTTGCTCCAACAGTAAACATGGATAGCCCAGTTTGGGTTACACCAGTTACTATTGAGGTAGACGGAGACTTTGCAAATTCGGCTGTTAGTTAAAACTAACTTGCTAAACTAAAAAGCATGTATAGGGGCATTAATTTGCCCCTGTATTTTAGAGGAAAAGAATGTTAAAATCAACAACAGTAGACAGATATAAACAGTGGAAAGAACATGCAAGTTCTAGTGATAAATTTACTTGGGAAGGTAAAGGATATACTAAAGAAGAATTTGATGCTCTACACTTTGGTGGAAGTCAAGAAAAAACACCAGAAACAATAAATACAGATATAGAGGAAAAACATGAAGATTTGGAACAATCACTCGAGACTGGAGATACTAGTATCGATTGAAGCCGAGATGGCTAAAGCACAGAATGAAATAAAATGTGCATATAGAGATGTAGATAAAGCATCAAACAGGATAGCATTTGTAAATAGTGCTGTTCAAAATTTAAAAGAACGTCTAGCAGACGATAAAGATATAGATTTATAGGAGAAAGATATGAAATTAAGTGAATTATCACAAAAACCCAAACTAATACAAATCCTGATTGAAAAGGATACAATCGTTGAAAAATACGGTGAACCATTAGAATTCCACATATACGACAGACAACCACTTGACGTGTTTACTAAATTAGCAAACGCAAAAGAGGATACTGTAGGTGTGACTGAATTAATCCAGGAAATGATTTTAGATGAAGAAGGCAATCCAGTTGTGCAAGATGGTAATGTTTTACCATTAGATGTCATAATGGAGGCAGTAACACTGATAACATCAGAGTTGGGGAAGTAACAACCCACAAAATAGTGGAGGGGTCTGCGGACACTAACAGTATTTTGATGGTAGATGCAATAGCAAAACGTTATGGTGTTTTACCAAGTATGTTAATAGCAGAAGGTGATACATTTGATTTAATGGTTATGGATGTAGCAATGAGTTGGGAAATACATATGAAGAATAAACATAAAGGCCAACATCAACAAGACTATGATCCAGAACAATTACAAGAAGTAATGGATAGTGTAAGGAATAAATGAAAATAACAGTTGACATAAGCGAATTTACCGAATTAATGAATGATTTGAGAGAAACGCCGAAATCAATTATGAAACAATTATATCCTTATTATGTTAATAAGACGCCTATAAGAAGCGGAAACGCTCGTAATAGAACAAAGTTAGTAAATACTACTATTAGCAGTAAATATCCTTATGCAGGGCGATTAGACGAAGGCTGGAGTGCTCAGGCACCTTCAGGTTTTACTAACCCTAGTATAGATCAATTAGACCGATTATTAACTAATAGAATCAAGAGAATATCATAATGGCCAAGTCAATAGAAGTAGCATTAAAACTAGATAACGGTAAGTTTAACAGAGAAATTAAACAAAGTCAAAATCAGGTTAAAAAATTAGGAACAGATGGTTCTAAAAGCATAAACGGCTTAAGAACAGCATTTGCTGGATTATTTGCCGCTATAAGTGTAAGAGAAATTACTAGTTTAGCAGATCAATTTACTAATTTAAATAACAGGCTTAAGGCTGTTACTACAAGTCAAGCAGAAGCCAGTAATGCACTTAAACTTGTAAATCAGGTTGCAGGAGAAACACGTAGTGATATTAGTGCTGTTGCTAGTTTATTTGCAGATTTAACAGTTGCAACAAAAGACTTAGGAACTAGTCAAGAAGAAATAGCACAGGTTACTAAAGTATTCTCACAAACACTACAAATATCAGGTGCAGATGCAGGTGCGGCCGCTGGTGCTATTAGACAGTTTGGTCAAGCATTAGCATCCGGTGTCTTAAGAGGTGATGAATTTAACAGTATAGCAGAAACAAACAGTTTCTTCATGTTAAAATTTGCTGATGCAATTGGTAAACCTTTAGGTGAATTAAGAAAACTAGCGGCTGAAGGTGTATTGACTGCGGATATTATACTACAAGCAACAAGAAAAATGGCATCTGAAGTTGACGCAGACTTTAGTCAAACAGTTGCTACAGTAGGCCAAAGTTTTAACGTATTAAGAACTAGTTTTGTAAACTTATTTGGTAGAATAGAAGCAGACACAGGTGTATTTGAAAACTTGTCAGCCTCAATTATTAAATTAGCAGATTCTATAAATGGTGTTACTACTAGTAAATTATTTGAAGGTTTAGAAAATTTAGCCTATATAGGTGGTATACTTTTAGTTACATTTGGTTCTAGGGGTTTGCTAAAATTATTAAATGGTGTTTCAAAGAACTTTATTAAATTAGGAGTAATAGTAGGTGGAACTGCAACCACATTAACGTCCTTTAGCAGGATAAGTGCCGCTGTTAAAAGTGGATTAAGTGGTTTAATGGCAATATTTACTGGTGCGGCCATGGGAGGACGTATTGGTGCTTTGGGTAAAGTTATTGCTAACATAGGAAGAATTTTTGTAAGATTCCTAGGTCCTATAGGCGCAGTTATTGGAGCATTAGAATTATTAAGTTTTGCTAGTAAAAAACTTGGTGGCCCGGACTTCATGGCACCCGCAAGAGAAAAAATTAAAGGATTTACAGCAGATTTATTAGGTTTAGAACAACAAGCAGAAGAAACAGCAGAAGCAATAGATCCTAATAATTTAATTCCAGGTAGTCAAGCACATAGTGATTATTATAATTTGTTTATGGACCCTCCAAGTCCAGATATGGGTGAGGACGATACAGATACACCTATAAAATTACCTACAAAACAATTAAGTGCATTAGAAAAGTTTAGAAAATTAGTTGACAGTAGTTCACCAGATTTAGAAACATATAAAGAATTACTTAAAGAAATAGATGCAACATTTAGTGATCAAAGCACTATTGCCGCAATGGAAGAAAGAGCAAGTGCTATAGATGATTTAACAAATAGTTACAGTCATTTATTCGATCCTTTAGAAGAGTTTAATGACCTAATAGATATGGGTGTAGATACTCAAGCAGAATATAATACATTACAAAAAGAACTAAACAGATTAATTGAATTAGGTATTTTTAACATAGAAGATTTAGCAGAAGCACAAAAGAATTTAGATGATGCTTTTGGTGAAAACGAAGGTTTACAAAGTTTTATTAACACACTAAACCAAGCAACAGATACACTTGCAGATGATTTAGCAACTGCAATGATTGAAGGTAAGAGTGCAATGGATAGTTTTAAAGGATTTTTTAAGACATTAGTAACACAAATTATAGCAGATGCCTTAAAATTATTATTAATAATACCAATATTAGAAGCAATAGGCTTTACAACTACAGGTGGTAGTATAACAGGATTAAGCGGAGGTGGTTTCCTCGGGTTGTTCAAACAAACAGGTATAGGTGGTGGTAACCTAATGGCTAACAGGCCAGTGCTTGTAGGAGAATCAGGACCGGAGATATTCTATCCTGCTAATTCAGGTAGTTTACAACCAAACGGAATGGGAACAAATGTAACATATAACATAAACGCCGTTGATGCACCAAGTTTCCAACAATTAGTAGCACAAGATCCAGAGTTTATATATGCAGTAACTCGTGCAGGGTCTAGAAGATTACCAGGAGTATCATAATGGGATTGCAAACAATTATAGACAAAACATCTTTTCTAACAATAGATAAGAGAAAAGGTGCAGGCTTTACAGTAAGTCGTAGTGGACATATAAAAACAAGTGTGCAACAAGGTTCACTGTATAGATTTACAGTAGGAGCACCAGCAGGATTAAAATATTCTGATAATAGAGGTTTATTAGAAACTTTAGATTCACTAGACGTGACAGAAGAATCAAATGTTGATATAGGTGATACAAATACTAATTTAAGTTATATTACAGAAGTAAAAGGCACAATAGATTCACCAGACACAGGTGCTGGTTTAGTTATGGTAGGGCATAGTGGTAGTGATCTATATATAAATTTTAGTGGTGCAACAGGTTCAGGAACAATTTTAAAGAAAGGTGACTTCATACAACCAAAGGGTAACACTAGCACATATAGATATCCTTACCAAATTACAAGTGACGTATCAGCAACTGCAAATGCTAATGTTACAGTATCAGTTCATAGACCTGTGTTAGAACAAGACGGTGTAGCACTAACAAGTGGTGGTGTTAGACTGGGTCAGGACTGTAGATTTCATTTAATTTGTGCAAATATGCCTACATATAGTGTAGTTCCACATGATATTATAGAATTTACAAATGATTTTGAACTTATTGAGAGACTTACATAATGACTACTGCAATTACTAGTGTTCAAGCAGATGACATATCACATGCTTTGTTTATAGAAATGCAAATAGGTGCAAATGTTCATTACTTTTCAAATGCATATAAACCTGTAACTATAGGTTCAGATACATACTCAGAATTAGGTAGTTTTTTAGGTGTAGAAGATTTTTCAGACGATATAAGAACTACAGAAGGTGATGTTACTATAAGTTTAAGCGGAATACCCAGTGATCAGGATTATTTAAGTTTATTTTTAGCAGAACAAATAAAAGGTGGTAATGTCACTATAAAAAGAGGATTTTATAACTTAACTACCTCTGAAATAGATGCTTCTCAAGTTTTTACTCGCTACAAAGGTGTGATTACTAATTTTAGCATACAAGATGATGCAAACAGAATAAAAAATCAAGAAACTGTAACTATAAGTGTTACTACTAGTAGTATAAACACAATATTAAAGAATCAAATATCAGGACAGCGAACAAATCCAGAAGAACGTAAGAGATTAGTTCCTGGCGACAAAATTTTTGACAAAATACCAGACTTATACAATACAAGTTTTGACTTTGGTAGAGAATATTCAGCAGGAGGCGGCTATGGCGGAGGCGGTGGCGGCGGAGGCGGTGGCGGCGGTGGAGGCCGTAATCGTAGATCTGCTACAATAGAAAGATAATGGAATATACTATAAGAACACCCAGTTTTGCTGATTACGACAGAGTAATGGAGTTGCTTATTGAAATGGCTAACTTCAATGAACTATCAGAATTGCATACACCCAAGTGGACTGCAAAAAATGAGAAAGCAATAGCAAACTTAATAACAGAATGTGCTAGAACAGGTATATTTTTAGTAGGTGAAGTAGATGGTAAAATAGAAGCAGTAATAATTGGTGCTATTTTTCCAAATATTTGGTTACAGGATGTTAAATGGTTACGAGAAATAGCATTTTGGGTATCCAACAAAGCCAGACACACCAAACTAGGGTTTAGAATGGTAATGAAGTTTAGAGATGAAGCAATAGAAATGAAAAATGTAGGATATATAAATAATTTTGTAATAACAAGTCTAGAAAAGTTACCTGTAGAGTATGAAAAGTTTGGTTTTCACAAAATAGAAACCAATTATGCGTGGAGTAAGTAATGGCATCAGCAGTAGTTAAATTTGTATTCGCAGGAATTAAAACCTGGTTAGTCAATGCTGGTGTAGGAGCAACAGTTAGTGCCGTTATAGCCGGTGTTATAACAGGTGGACTTGCAATAGGAACTGCAAGAGCATTTGGTAGCATGTTGAAACCGGATATGCCGGGCGTAGGACCTAATCAGGGCACCAGGATTCAATTAGCACCAGACACTGGTAATAAACTACAAGTATGTTATGGTAATGTGCTTACATCAGGTCCTGTGTGTGATGCTAACATATCTAACAGTAACAAAACAATGCATTTCTTTATTGTGTTATCAGAAAAAACAGATACAGGAACATTTACAATAGGAACTAATGGTATACGATTTGGTGATAAGAAACTTGTTTTTGGAACTGGTTCAACAGCACATCAAATTACAGGTGTATTTGACGCAAACGGAACAGCAGAAAATAACTGGGGCACTAAAATCCGTGTAAGAGTATATGCAGGCGGAACAGCAAGTAGTAATCAAATATTCCCAGTTCCAGGTGGTGGTGTAACAGCCGCGGCGGCAACTACAATGATGCCACATTGGGACACTACAACAAATTACAAAGCAACAAATTTAGTATTTGCAATGGTTGAAGTAGACTATGATGCAGAAGAAGGATTGACTAATATGGACGCAATGACATTTGATTTGCGTAACACTTTGAGATCTCCTGGTAATGTTATGTTAGATTACATGCAAAACTCTCGTTATGGTGCAGGTATAAACAGTGATTTAATTGATAGTCCAAGTTTTATAGCATCAGGAAACACTAGTGTAGGTGGTTACAGTGATGAGAGCATAAGTTTTACACAATTTCCTAGCACAGGTGCTACAAGACCAAGATATGAAATTAATGGTGTGTTGAGCACATTTGATGATGTTAAAACTAACATGGATAAAATTATGATGAGTTGTGGTAGTTTCTTATTGTTTGATGGCAAACAAGGAAAATACAAAGGCTTACCAAACAGAGTATATCCAGATCAAGCAAATTGTTTTGTTGCAAACGACAATAACATATTAAGCAAAATACAAATACAAAACACTGACTTATATCAAATGTATAATCAAATTGAAGTAGAATACTTTGATGAAGACAGAAGAGATCAAAAGAATACAGTTTTTATTGAAATACCAGATGCAGATAGAAATACTGGAGAACCAGATAACGAATTAAGTTACAGTATGGACATGGTAAACAACAAAGTTCAAACTACAACTCTAGCAAACATAGATCTTAATCAAACACGTTTAGATACTGTTATACAGTTTACAGGAGATCACAGTTTCTTACAAGTAGATGTAGGTGATGTTATAAAGGTCACAAACAGCACATATGGATTTACAAACAAGTTATTCCGTGTAATGAGAATAAAAGAAAAAGAAAATGATGATTCTACACTAAATTGTGACATAATAGGATTAGAATATGCAGATACTGTATATGGTGAACTAGCAGTAACAACTGATGCACCGTTTGCCAATATAAGTATACCTACATTACCAGTTATAGGTCCTATAATGATACCTGGTTTATTTAGTGGTGGATATGGTAGTATTACATTAGACGAAGAAGCATTTGGTGGTATTATTAGCAGAGAAGCAATGGCTAATTTAAGTATTGGTGGACAAATAGAAGATAAACCGTCTGCTAACTTGTCAAACAATGGCGGTAGTTTTAGTAATACATCAGGTAGAAGTGCAATTATACCAGTAAGAGCATTAGACTTTACAGCAGGTAATGGTATCGAACCAGGTGATTATTCCTTTATGGCGGCAGGAGCACCTATAGGCACAATGCCAGGTAGTGGAAGTGCTAATTTTCAAATGGTAGCAAATGTAAATATAGTATATGCAAATGGCGATGTGCAAAATCAATTCTTTGGAACAGGTATAACAGCATCTCCAACTATACCTAGCACATTAGAAGCAAATAAAAAAATAACTATAGGTCCTAATCCTGTTTCAGGTAATGTTACATTAGAAGCAGAAAACACATTAGCACCTGCAGGTGGTAATGTTGGTTTTAGCCATTTAAGATATGATATGGTAAGGTTAACTAAAGGAGATGTATTCTAATGGCGCATTTTATATTTTATAATACAGTTACAGGTAAAATTACAAACAATTTAAATTGTAGTGTTACAAGTAAAGACATAATGATTTCTGAAAACACTAATTTAGGTGCCTTAGAGGGTGTATGCCACGATATAGAAAACAATATGGTAAATGTTAGCAGTGATCCTCATGTAATCGAATCAAGACCTGCAGTAGCAGTAGATGTAACAGAATATTTAAGAAGACAAAGACAAAATTTATTAGTATCTAGCGACTGGACGCAAGCCGCAGATTCTCCAATGACAGACACAAAGAAAGCCCAATGGGCAACATACAGACAAGCATTAAGAGACTTACCAACTAGTTCTAGTAGTTGGACAACAATAGAAGATATAGTTTGGCCTAGCAGACCGGAGTAATGTATGAGTAGACAAAGCAGAAGAATAGGATTTTTTAAAAATAAAAATGTAGTTGGCACAGGCACAACATTTGTTGCTTCTTATAATATTGATTCTCAAACATTAAGTAATAATAATTTAACTTATACTATGGCCTTTTCTAGTAATTTAGATGCAAATACTGTATTAGATTATGAGATCAGGCCTCTCGGTTTGTCTAATGCACAAATAAGCAGTCAAATATACGGTGGTAATTTAGGTAATGTAACATTAGACTCAAACGGTAATGGTAATGTTTCTTTTACAATTAATGTATCTCCCGAAGCGTCTGGAGGTGGTAATGCAACAGTTCAAGTATATGTAAAAAATCCTTCCAATAACGAAGACTTATTTAACACAGCAGGTATTACATTTAGCGGCACAAGAGGTTACAACATACAATTGACTCCGCTTGGTAACTACACACCTACATATTCAAATGTTACAATATCATTTACAGATTACACATTAGTAAGAATGGATGTAGGATCAGGAACGCAAAGAAACTACAAATTAGATCCTTTAGGAACAGTTAAAAGTTCATTCTGGGACCAACAATATTTCATTACAGCAAACCAACCTAATGTAGCAATTGAATCTATGGTTATAGGTGGCGGTGGTTCTGCTGTTACAAACTTCAATCTATCTGATAGTTGTGCTGGAGGCGGTGGTGGAACTGTAAAAACAGGCAGTGGAAACATTAATACTATACCAGGAGCAAGTGGAACAGACAATTTATATACATTTAATATAGGCTCTAATGGCAGATTTACATGGGCATTTGACCATAGTGCAAATATTAGTTATTCTTTCCGGACAACCGGTGTTGATGGACAAGAAAGTTATGCTTTTGCGAATAGTGCCTTTCAAGTAGGTGGTGCTAACTCAGGACCTCGACCAGGTGTAGGAGAAGGCGGAACTTCTAGTGGTGGTAGAGGTGGTGCTAACGGAGGTGCAGGTGCTAGAGCAGGTGGAGGCGCTGGTTCAGGTAATCCATTTGGTGGAGGCACAAGTGTTCCAGGAACAGGTGGCTTTAGATATGAAACAGATTTAAATGACAGAAATCCTGCATCAACAGGTAATGCTACACATGGTGGTAATGGTGATGATGGATTTGTAAGCAACTTTACAGGAACAAGTATTACATACGCCGCAGGTGGTGGAGGAGAAGGGCATGAAAGTTCAAGTTTTAATGGAACAGCAGGCGCAGGTAATTTAAATTATGGTAGTGGTGGTAGTGTAGCCAGTAACGGTGGTGCTCAATATGACAGAACATTTACAGATTCACAACCTGGTGTAATTTACTTAAAACACTTGAAAAACGGTGATAGACGTATCTTCTTATAACAGAAAAATATGTCATTTGCATAAATAGTATTACAATGGTTAGTATGCCTCAGTATATTAGCAAGAACCTTAAGGTTACGATCTACAGATATTTAAAAATACCATGTAAGATCAATAACTTACAATAGAAATGGAGATGTCATGTCTGGAAGATTGTTGGACTTTAAATCATATGTTGGAGGGGCGGATAATGTTCAAGTTATCGAAATGTTTCCCACAACACAAAAAACTTTTACTTATAACTATGCCGCAAACATAAGTTTATATAACTTTGAAGCAGATTATCAAACATTAGTAGTGGATAGTCTTGCGTATGATCGTATCACAGGAGATCCAAATTTTACAGACAGTAATATTATAGGTTCTTTTGCTAAGGTAGAAGTAGGTAATGCTAACATAGTAGTAACAGATGCCGCAGTAGGAACTGTTGACTTTACTATACCAGCACAAAGATATACAGGAAATATTACACCAAGTGCAAGAACAAATGTGCCTATTACTGTAGTAGGCTTTACTTGGACTAATACTGAAGTTACTCCTAATGTTACAGAAACTCATAGATGGGCAGTAGTAGAAAGATATGAACCAGATGCGCCTATAGGGAATGTATTAGCATCCACAGGCTTTGTAGCATTAACATAAGGAGTAAATTATGGCTAATATAGTTGTAACAACAACAGAGCCTGTAGTAAGTGTTAATTCTACTACCAATCAGGTAAATGTAACTCAATCAGTAAGTAATGTAATTGTAAGTGCTACTGCAACAGTCCCATCTTCCACAATTAGAGACGCAATAAGTGTTAATGATACAGGAGGAGACGGAAGTTTAAGTTACAGTAACGCATCAGGTGTTATTTCATATACAGGACCAAGTGCCGCAGAAGTAAGAGCACATTTATCCAATACATCACCAATACTTTATAACGCATCATCAGGTGTAATCAGCATTGACAGTTCTGTGCTTTTACAGGATACTTTTGTTGACTTAGGCACTACATCAGGTAATCTTGCTGTAAACGCCACTGCTGGAGATAACTTTAAGGTAGTCTTAAATGGCAATTTAACTGGTATTGATTTTACAGGAGAAGTAAACGGAGATAGTTTTACTTTTGTCATTATTCAGGACGCAGTTGGTGGCAGACAAATTGATAGAACTACACATCCTGCAACTTGGAGTAATATAAAATTTGCTAATGATTATGTAACATTAGATACAAATCCTAATCATTGGAACATCATAACTATGGTATATGATGGTGGCACTTTTTATGCAAGTTTAGTTGTAGAAGAAGCATTAGGCATAACTAATAGTGACCTTGCAAACAGCAACGTAATTGTAAATGGCACAACATTCGAATTAGGAAGTAGCGGTAATATTGCAAACTTTGGTCCTTTAACAACTAATGACCTAACAGAAAATACAAATTTATACTACACTGATGCAAGAGGTAGATCAGCATTAAGTGTAACTCAAGCAAGTGCCAGTGGTGCAGGAACTTTAGCATACAATAATGGCACAGGTGTATTTACATATACACCACCAGATTTAACAGCATTTGGTTTAACAAATGCCCAAGTTATTTCGCATATAGCAACAGTTCCTTTAGCAGTAGGTGGTAACTTATCTGTAACAGGTAATATTGATGCTACTGGTAACATAAATTACCAAAACGTTACAGACTTATATGTAACAGATCAAAAGATTACATTAAATGCTAACGCAACAACAGATGCTACAGTAGAAATTATATCAAACAGACCACAAAGCACATATGATGCTAAAATAGTATGGAATGAGCCATCAGAAACATGGACATTTATGAATGGAAACAATGTTTTCCAAGACATACTTACAACTGCTCAAACAAGAGGATTACTTAGTGTATCTTCAGCAACTGCAAGTGGTAATGGAAGTGTATTATATAATGCTTCAACAGGTGTGTTCACAGTAACACCAGCAGATACAAGTTTAGCAACAAAGTCTACAACTAATTTAAGTGAAGGCACTAATTTATACTATACTGATGCAAGGTTTGATACAAGATTCGGAACAAAAACAACTGCTAATTTAACAGAAAATACAAATTTATATTATACAGATGCTAGAAGCAGAGCCGCAGTAAGTGTATCTACAGGTTCACCAAGTGGTAATGGCTCATTAACTTATAATAACAGCACAGGTGTATTTTCATTTACACCAGCAGATGTAGGCGGTTCAACTTTTGGTAATGCAAATGTAATTGCATTATTAGGAAGTTATACAAGTGCAATTAGTTCAAATGCAAATATTACAACCACAGCAAATATAGATGCTGGTGGTATTTCAATATCAGGAAACATTACTTTAGATACAGCCTCAGGATTACCTTCAGGTATAATGAATGGTGATCTAAATGGTCCTACAATAGTTAATGGTTACAATAATAGTGCCGCTCAAATATCTGCTGGAGTTGCCGTATATTTTGATGGCGGTTCTCACTTAGGTTTTGGTAATGTAGCAAGAGCAGATAATGATACTGCTAGTAAGATGCCTGCAGTAGGTGTTGGTTATAATCATGGTGGTGGTGGCGGAGACGTAGCCTTTGCCGCAAATAGTGTAGGAAGAATAGTTGTTGCTGGAGAGATGTATTTACCTAGTCATGGTTTAACAGTTGGTGCAGATATCTATGTAGATGATAACGGAGGATTAACAAACACAAAACCTACTGGCACAGACTTAATACAAAAAATAGGTGTAGCAACAACGGCTAATGCTATTGTTGTTCAAGGTAGTTTTGACACAGAATTAGAAAATATTTTAGCAGGTAAAACAACAGATAACCTAACTGAAGGTTCAACTAATTTATACTTTACAAATGCTAGAGCAAATAGTGCCATTCAAAACTATACTGGCAATATGGAAAATTTAACAGGCCAAATTACCTCAACAAACGTAATAACTGGATCA
>Ga0181377_1000402_pt1 | contig 16371 bp, 9 predicted proteins | sample LowvirmetaG_9_FD_130160 | JGI IMG/M metagenome (GOLD analysis project Ga0181377, IMG submission 130160) | Marine viral communities from the Subarctic Pacific Ocean - Lowphox_13 viral metaG | ecosystem: Environmental > Aquatic > Marine > Oceanic | place: Subarctic Pacific Ocean | collected 2015-12-10
AAAGGAGGACGATGAAACTACGGCGCTTGCAGCACGCCCAATCCGCTGCTTAACTCAAACCAGATGCGCCAGACCCTCCTTAAGTCAGGCAGCCTGAAGTCTCAAATTACCTGACGACGGACACTCCCAACTGATCAGCGGCGCGTTCTCCCAAGGACAATTGCGCTTCGCTCAAGATGGCTATCAGTTCTGCGATTTCCTTGATCGGCCCGTCTCGCATCGCTTCAATCAGTGCGTCAAGTGCGGGTTCTGGAAGGCGCTTCAGAGGGGCCCCGTGCAAAGCCGTAGCTAGACGTATTGCCTCTCCAGTGCTTGCGCATTTATGAAAAATGTTCTCGATAGTATCCGTCGACAGGGCATCAAATAGTTTAAGTCTGTGGTCTGCCTCACGCAGCTTTTTGAAACGGGCATGGAATTCTTGTAACGGCTTGAAGACCGCCGACGTCCCGAGCGTCTCCGCCAGGCTGTCTTTCATTACAAGAAGGCAGAGGATAAATTCGCGGTGGCTGAAGTTCAGATCTTCGGCAACCTCATGGAATGTGTCTGCGTCTCTAAGAATGGTGCGCAGTCTTAAAGCTTCGAAGCCTTCAATGATGACATCCAGTCTCGGCTCGTCAGACAGCCTTTGGACAACGGCTTGCAGAGCCGCCTCGTCGGAAAGAGTGCCCTCTCGCCCCATCACCGTCAGGTAGCGCCTGAGGTCTTCTGGTATGATGGCTCCTGCTGCGCGGAAGATTATCTGATCTCCGGCGAGTGATAGACGATCAAGGCAAATTTCGAGGATGGCGTCTGAGCGCAATTCATGAAGACCACGAATGGTCTGATCACTGCTTGGTCCGACAAGGTGTTCATTTTTGAGTCTCTGGTTCGCGCGCGCAAAAGTAAAGCGATCCATCTTCAATTCGAGAAGCAATCGGTCGATGGACACGCCAGCGCCACACTTTCCAGCCGCGGATATCAGCGGCAGTAGCTGCAATTCGTCGTCGCGGTGCTCTTTGAGACGGCGATCGATCTGATCAGCGATCAATTCCTTAAGGTGCTGACCTTGCGTAACAATGTGCACATATTCGAGAAGAAGACCTCGAGACTTCTCAAAGGCTTCGCGCCAGTGCGCAATCTTGGAATGGGCTTGCTCATGCAGCTTTTCCCAAAGGGCTTCAGCAAGCCCCTCAGTCAGCGCCGGCCGAAGGACAGACAGTTGATGTCGGTCATCAATGAGATAGAGGTCCTCTTCTCGAACCGTGCCAAGACATTTGACGCCGGGTGTCAGGCGCGCCTGCTCGCGCAACCAATCCCACGCTTTGCTTCCTCGCTTTCCAACATCGTCAATGTAGGCAATCACTGGTCTTTCTGGACTTGGTGCCAGCTTTAGAAAGAAGGTCTTCAGGCTTGATGGTTCGATTCCGTCAATGTTTGATATCTCGACGAGACGCGCCGCATGACGCAATTCAAACGCGGCAAGATATGCGAGTGCACTTTTGCCGGAACCAGAGGGACCACAAATCATCGCATTGTCATGCCTCAGCAGCGTACCGAGTACGCTGTCAACATCGTCCTCTCGCGGCAATGCAAGGCCAGCGGCAACGTGTCCTGGCCTTGTCGACTTGCCGAGATAAAAGTCAGGATCGGGATCAGCGACACTGAAATCGATGAAATTGACCGCACCAGATAGGACGGCCGCATCAACCGTATCTGTATCCAGGATCGCAAGGAGGGCGTCCAAGCAGTTTTGTACACTCGCCAATGTTAGAGACGATCTTGTCTCAAACGCCAATCTCGCGTTTGCTGACGCTGCTTCCCCTACTCGGCTGACCAGTTCGGTTATGCACACTGAAGCAGATAGTCTATTGATGTCCCTCTCAGCGCAAAGCTCGTCAATCGCGACATTAATCGGGTTCGGAAGTATCAACAGGCGCGTCCGACCGAGACGTTCGACAAGTGCGGGCCGCATTTCGGTGCTGGTGGTCTCGGCGAGTTCTTGCTGCAATTTGGCACTAAGTGCCCCAGGTTGGGTTGAACTGCTGTCATGTACTGAGAAAGGACGATCCAGAACAATCCAGCGAGTATCGGAGTCAGCGCCTGGGCCTCCAATAATGACATCGGCAATCTCTTTCGGTCGAAAGCTGGCATAAGGGCCAATCTTCGACTTCACTTGGACCCAGGTCGTCTGCGATCCACCTTCCAGCGCGAAATCATCAAGCGATTCAGGGGTAAGCGAGCCAGCCGCAATCATTCCATCCCAACACCGAAGTGCCAGGAGAGCGCCAACACTGTCCTGAAATCGAAATCCGTATCCCGCTCGCGCTCCGGCGCGCGACGATCTCCACGAGGCGGCAAGGTCAGTTTCTGTTTCTCGCAACTCAACCACCGGATGCAGCGCGCTTCTCAATCTCGACCACTGCCTGCTTGAGCGCTTCGCCTGCCGGAACACCGGCCGCGGCGATCGAATCGGCGATGTCGCTCCATCCCTTGGTTGCCAAGCACGCGGTATCAGACTTCATGGCTATCTCGCTAGTTCTGTGACCGATATTCGCTGTGCGCCAAAACTCTTCGCGGCCGCTCTCGCGCCAACGCATTGATGCGGCATACAAATGCGGAGCGGCGTTGCCCGGCTGCACCAACTCCAAAAGGTCTAGCAGCATGTTGGCGATGGTCGGACACGCACCTGCTGAAACAGAAATGTCGGAAAGCACAGGCAAGAAAGGCAGGATCTGATCTTCAGACAGGCCTTTTGTATATGACACTCGGTCGCCGAAACCCTGGACGGCTTTCAAAAAGAAGGGCGAGATTAGATCATTGAGGTGTATCTCAAGGCCACCGCGGCTAGACCATTGATGCTGCTTCCAGTGACGGGTGGTCTGCAATCTTTGCCACAAGCGCTTGCGAATATACGCGAGATAGGCCGTGTGAGAGGTATCACCCGCTACAAGTCTCAAGTCGCTCCCTGTAAGGAAAGCCGCAGCGGTGCCCAGGAAGGTTTCGTCGGGTAGGCTGCTGAGCGGGGCAAAAATCAGTCTCTCAAGGTGCTGTTCGGACCAGTCCTTCGCCACGGGCGCTGCGAATTCGAACAAGGCCTTGGCCCAAGCGTTTGCCGTATCACGAGGCTCGGTCTCGTCATCGGCACCAGCAAGACTTTGAGTCATCCAAGCCAGATTGGAGGTCAAAAAGTCAGCGGTCGTATCTATGGTTGCGACGGTGGCAAAGACGCGCAACCAGACTTCGGCGGTATGATGATCGAAATAGAAGTCTGGCCATGACGGCGTCACTTGGCGGGGCTTTCGCGTCTGATTCTTGGCGCCGATCACGATTCCCTGCCGCTTGGGTCGCGGTGCTTCCACAGGCGGGCTCGGCCAGGCCGGCAAATCGCCTTCGCCGGCCAACCAGCCATTTTCTGAGTCCAGACGAGCCGCGATCGCATGTTTGCGAGCGGAACACCGCGCCTCGTATGCGCTAGCATGTTCGTCCAAGTTGGCTCTACGGGCGAAGATGCACGCATCGATGCCGACCCTCACGAGCGCGCATACTGTGTTCTCTCCCAAAGCTTTGGTTGCTTCTGGATGTCGAGAAAATACGCTTGCTGCTGCGGAGGGATGTAGCCCAGTCAATGTCAGAAGCTGGGACACATTCTCTCCTGGCGCGGCACGATTGACCAAGTAGAGCCGACCGCACAGCGCCAAAGCTGTGGGATCATACATAATATCAAACCGCAGATTGGTCCGTGACCTAGCCGCTACCGCCAGTGCTTGATCAAATACACTGGACAGAATGGTAGCGTGCTGCGGGAGTTGATCATCGGACAGGTAACGCGCAAGAAAGGCTGCCGCGCCGACCCTGGCAATCCACGGATCATCTGGTTCGAAGTCAACAGCTTCTTTGGGAGCAGTTGTATCGCCGCCATCCAACAGGAGTTGCAAGGCATCTCCCACCGGCACACGGAGATCGGAATCCTCTTTGTCCATGCTCATTCGCATTGCGAGTGACGCTGTGAATGCCCTGTGTTGTGCGGATGTCGCCTCTGATTGTTGATCCAACCAAGACTGCTGTTCTGGCGGAAACTCATAGATATAGCCCTCGACAAGCTCTCCATCGTCGCCAGTCTCGGATACTTTTCGATAATTCTCTCGATGCGTCATTCTCAGAGCGTGCGATGCCATGTATTCTGGGGCAGCCCAATCGACTTCTGGCTTAGTCCATGTACCGAGTCTGTCGACCGCCTCTTCAATACGCCGCCGAAGATCCTCGACTGCAAATTCGGGCTGACGGAAAACAATCTGCGGGATCACGTTGTGCAGACTGATCGAGCGGGACGCTTTACATGCGAGAGCTTCCGTGACGAGGCGGTCAGTGGCGGGACCGCGATCCCATCGGAAGTTTCCGCCTCCCTGCAAATGGTCGAGTTGGTCGTGCTGCAAACGCTGTCCATCGAGCGCGAGCAGCTCCGGAGATGCGAGAAGGTCGTGGAGCAGCGGTGAATCAAGTTTTGCGTGGCAAAGCACGAGATCTACAATTGTGAGAAGGAGCGCCCCACTTAGAGGTCGATCATCGGCAATTTTTTCGATCAGTTCAGTCAGGTTTCCACTATTGTCGAGCACACCATGAGCCCAATCTTCGAGCGCACATAACGCCTTTGAAACAAGCCGAGACGGCCCATGGCCCCTGGACCAGGCGTAACTGGAAACTGGCGATACCTCTTTGGCCACACCTGCAAGCATAAGGTCTATTGAGTAAGACTGCGGGCCGGGTTGTTCGAGCGATCGTATAAGGTGGCGAAGAAGGGAGAGAGCTGTGTCCGGGTTCGCTTTGAAGAGGCTTTGAAAGAGACCAATGCCAGTCTTTCCTAAAGAAAACGGATGCTCGATTTGCATGAGGGATGGTGGATAATCCCTCCGTGAGCTAAAGCGCGACTGAGATTGCATTTCGTCGTCGACGGCGCAACGGAACGCTTGACAGAATTCAATCGGCGCCACCGAGGGCAAGTTTCCGGGGAAGCGTAGAATCTCCGAAAAATAACTGGAACTGCGATTTGAGTTTACAATGGCGTTGAGATATCGCGAAGCAGCAGCGGGATTTTTGTCTGCATGTAGTGCGACGGAAAGGCGCGCACTTTCCCGTGTATCACCGTTCGCGGGGTAGCGAATTTCGGGCAATGCGTCGCCAGGTTTCGGCATTGGCATGTCCGCCTGTTCGATATCCGCCACAAGCAGGTCGGTTAGCCTGTCGATCAGGGCGGGAGAAAGAGTATTTTCGCCAAATGCAGCCAGGATAAGCCAAGCCTCAAAAACATCGACCGCTGCGGCGAGCGCGCGCGCCGGAAGGCGTCCGAATGACCGGGTCGTCCAGACCAAAACTGGGATCCAGACTGGTCCCTTCGGTATGATCAGGCCAACGGGAACCGAAGTGGCTTGCGGTGTAAGCTCAGCCAATACTTTCTCAGCAGGCTGACTATGCGCAGCAATTACCCTTCGCAACAAGCGTTCCGCAAGGACGCCATCGCCGTCGACAAGGTAGTCGCTGTGACGTTGAAGCAGCTCAATAGCCAGTTCGCTTCGTGCAAGCGCAAGAAGACCTAGGGCCACCCAACCCTCATGAGCGCTGTCTCGCACCAGGCTAGTCATAGCATCATGCCATCCCGATTGTGGGTTTTCAGCCAGACGACGGAAGCAGAGCTCGACGCCGCGGCTAAGCCAGTATGCCGGCGCAGCAGATAGGTTTAGGTCGCCCCAATGCTCCGACAACTCAGACAGGTACATGCCAACAGCCCAGTCGGTGAAGATATCGTGCCTGAACTTCACCCGGTCGGCTGCGATTTCCACTAAGACGCCGTCCTCAATGAGCGACGATACCGCGTCATGATCTTCTTTCTTCACATCGGCAAGAGATAGTCCCGACAACTGAGCTTCTACTGTAGCGATGATTGTGCGCTTGCGTGCTCGCTGTTGTCCCTGTGACTGCGAAAATCCATGTCCCCCGGTTCCCCACCAATTGGCGGCTAAAGCAGCTTCGCTGATAATCGCTTCAGCCTGCAGTCGAGCCTCGGCGATCCTGCGCAGGATAAACGGATTTCGCGCAAGATGCTTGGCTGGGTGGTCTGGCTTTAGAAGTTCTGAAAGTGCCGGGCAGGATTCAGCAAGTGCCTCGGCCTCCTGGTCGTTCAGAGTCTCAATGGTAAGCGTTTTACGGTCACCCAACGTGTCCGTGAAAGTATCGCTGAAATTGAATGCGTTTGCATCTGCCCACCCAGTACGGGCCGTAAAGACCACACAAACGCCGCTAACACTTGAGGCGGCGATCACAAGATCCATGATGGTGTTTCGTTCGCCCTGATCACGGAATTTATCAAGGCCGTCGATAAATATGACCCCGCCCCCATCGCAAGCGAGATCCAGAAGAAAATCTTCTGCGGACACATCGATATCATACTGCGCTCGAAGTGCGGCCCAGCCTCCAGGTGGAGTGCGGTCCGGCGAAAGAACAATTGTGCGAGCCAGAGTGCTTCGGGCATCAGCGGCCGCTCTTAGAAGTGCGGACTTGCCGGTTCCGCCCTCGCCAACAATTTCGACTATGCCGGAGCTTAGCATTGCATCGTCGATGAGGCCTTCCAGTTGAAACCTCATCTCGCTTCGCGCGATCTGAACGCCCGCAATCCGGATATCGATATCTTGAAGAGCGAAGGAGGCCATCTCTGCTATACGCTTACGCGCCAGCGCAAAAGTACGCACTTCATTTAGCAGGATTCCTCGCTCCCGAAGCTTTTCGGCCCAATGCCTGCGATCTCCTTCTCCTCCGATGGCGTCTGCGGCGAGAAGCTCCGAGACTAGCGCATCGTAAAGCCCCTCATTACCTCCAGCGATTCTGGATGCGCGCATTCGATCAGTGTGCTCGGCAATGGAATTGGGGCGTGCATAGTCGAACACCAGAACGGAGAAGTTTCTGAGAACTGCGAAGACATCAGCAGTGTCGGTAACACCATTAGCGGCCAATTTGGCTTTGAAGGCTGCGTAGAAATCGCGCATCTGCCGATTGCGGCCTGGTGCGGCGAGCTGGGCCTCGAACGACTTGTCATCAATCGTGTGACGTGAGAGCTCAAGCACTTCCTGGACACCGCGATCAATGGAAGAGCTGGTTCGTTCGATCGCAACCGCGAAGCGGCGTTGGGGATCGATCCGCCAACCGTCAACCAGCATTCTTGCGACAGCGTCGAAATTGGCGTCGCTTTCAGTAAAGGCCATTTGTCTCTTGGCCTGCACTTCGAGGCATCGCGTTGAGCCGTCGGCGGCTTCTCCATGGAGAATTATGTCGTCCAACGGATGTCCCTGGTCAGCGCGCTGAAACTCCAGACGTCGAACAACGGCGCCTGGAAGACCAAATGCTTCGGTCTGAGCAAGTACGGAAAGCGAATAATGAGCTGCGACCTTGACTTCAAATTGCGAGCCAGCGGGCCCAGTTGCGCGCGGACTTGCACCGGATTTTGAGTTCTTACTATTCGTGCCCATTTCGTACTCACGTGATGCTTGCAAAATCTTGATCGCTATTCGGCACACTAACCCTTCTATCGCGAGAGTTGAATTCCTTGGTGTCCGCGATCAGAAAGGTGAACAATTCATGAGGTATCAACGAGCGGTAGGACCAATCAGGTTTCGTTATTCAGACACCTTGTTTCAAAAGGCTTCGCAGGATTCCGCAAATCAATGTTGCATTGGGATACTAGAGCACTCATTAAGGGAATTTGGTATGAGTGCAGCTTATGGCTCGAAAGTTCCCTAGCTTGAGTTGCTCATCCCGGAAATTCCCAAAATTGCCTGTCGCTGGTTGTTGCGACAAGTGCAACCATAACGCCGTCTAAAATGAAGCGGCATGGCACTTGACCCCAACCAAATTTCTTCTCGGCCAGTTCCTGCTGACTCTTTTGCTAATCACCTGTTCGGTGTGGATTGCGACGCAATGGGTGGCTGGTGTTCTGGACCATCAGCCACGTTTGGGCGGACCCTGGTTCGAATTGGCGGGTCAGCCGATCTACAAGCCGTGGCGGCTGTTCCAGTGGTGGTATGCCTATGATGCTTACGCTCCGAACGTGTTTGCGCGCGCGGGTTTGATTGCCTCGCTGGGCGGCATCGCCGGTATTGTAATGGCGATCATTGCATCGCTCTGGCGTGCAAGACGCGAGAAGCATGCAACGACCTACGGGTCGGCACGCTGGTCATCGGTCAGGGACGTGCGGCGATCCGGGTTGCTCGGTGCGTCTGGTGTGGTGTTGGGACGCTTCAAAGGGCGATATCTCCGGCATGCGGGCGCAGAGCATGTTATGGCCTTCGCGCCGACCCGGTCCGGAAAGGGTGTCGGGTTGGTGATCCCTACCCTTCTTTCCTGGACGGGCAATGCGATCATTCACGACATCAAGGGAGAGAACTGGGCGCTCACGTCGAAATGGCGATCTGGCTTTTCCCGTTGCGTTCGCTTCGATCCGACAGACTTGTCGAGTTCACGCTTCAATCCCTTGCTGGAAGTGCGGCTTGGCGCGCATGAGGTCCGCGACGCACAGAATGTGGCCGACATACTCGTCGATCCTGATGGCTCTCTGGAGCGGCGCAGCCATTGGGACAAGACGGCGCATTCACTGCTCGTTGGCGCCATCCTGCATGTCCTGTACGCCGAAGATGACAAGTCACTCGCAGGCGTGGCGACACTGCTGTCTGATCCGGCCCGGCCGATCGATGACACGCTGGAGCACATGCTTGAGGCCAACCATCTGGGAAGCCGTGACCGACCGTTGACGCATCCGGTTGTAGCAGAAGCGGCACGGGAGCTACTGAACAAGTCTGAAAATGAAAAATCCTCGGTCGTGTCGACGGCGATTTCATTTCTGGGGCTCTACCGCGATCCGGTTGTCCAGCGGGCGACCTCCGGTTCGGATTGGCGGATCGAGGATTTGTTTCGCGGCGAAAGTCCTGCGTCGTTGTATCTGGTGATTCCGCCGTCTGATCTCTCGCGGACCAAGCCGTTGATGCGGTTGATCCTCAATCAGATTGCACGGCGGTTGTGCGAAGAACTGCCCGATGGGCAAGACCGCCGGCAGACGCTGCTGATGCTTGATGAGTTTCCAGCGCTGGGGCGGCTCGACTTCTTCGAGAGTTCGCTCGCCTTCATGGCAGGCTATGGGATCCGCGCCTTCTTGATTGCGCAGTCGCTAAACCAGGTCGAGAAGGCCTACGGGCAGAACAATTCTATCCTCGACAATTGCCATGTCCGGATCGCATTCGCGACCAATGACGAGCGTACGGCCAAGCGTATTTCCGACATGCTCGGAACCACAACGGAGCAGCGAAACCAGAAGAATTATACCGGGCACCGGCTCGCGCCCTGGCTAAGTCATGTCATGGTCTCCCAGCAGGAAACCCAACGCCCGCTCCTAACACCCGGCGAGGTGATGCAGATGCCTGCCGATGACGCGCTGATCTTCCTGGCGAGCCATCCGCCGATCCGCGCTAAGAAACTCCGCTACTATGAAGATCGGAATTTTATCGAGCGAGTTGGCGCACTGCCGATTGCTGCTGCCGGTGCGGATACGTCTCGGCTGGGCGGATATCATCGATCTGGACCATCGCCCTCGGACGGTAATTCCGGCGGGCTGGCGCGAGCGGTGGGACCGGACATCGGCGATGAGGAAGAGATCTCGCAGGATATTGAGACGGATGAAGAACACGCGCCGCAGCAGCGCGGCGGCATTCAGGACCAGATCGCGCGCTACTACCTTCAAGTCCAGGAAAATGGCGGACGGGAGCTTTAGGACATGGCGCGCAATCCAAGGCTTCATATCCGCGTCTCCGAGACGAACCATCGCAAGGTGAAGCAGTTTTCCGCCGAGCATGGTGTCCATGTCGGCACGCTGATCGATGAGGCGCTGACCTTACTGTTCACACCACCTAAGGACCGGCCAGATTCCGCGATCATCCAGCGGCTGGAACGGGTCGAAGACCAGATCGAGAAGCTAGAGACCGGCACCGCGTTCCAGACCGACCTGCTAATCGAGTTCATTTTCGAATGGCTGAGACAGCGCCCAGGCAAGAACCCGCTCGAGACTCCTGCAGATGCAGCGCGCGCGCGAAGTGAGCTCGAAGCGCTGACCAAGCGCGTCGTCGAGCGCTCCAACCCGCACATCTGGAACTGATCATTCAGGCAGCTGCGTCGAGCTGGCCGGATTCCAATGCCTGCCGGAACTCCGCGGCATCCTGCACTGACCTGAACATGTAGCTGGCCGTGTGCTCGCCTTTCTCCAGATGGCTATGCGAGCGCCATTCGGGGCCGATATTGGTGTTGAGCCAGGCTGCGATGATGTCGAGGCGCTTGCCGAGACCGAAGGGTGGGATTGGCAATTCGACATGATGCGGGAAGTCCCGCGCATCCTTTTCTGCCATGAGAACGGATTTGTAGCGACCCATAGGCTTCTCCTTATTGTTCTCTTTTCGTTCTTTTCCTGCTTTCCGCTCCGATATCAATCGCTGCGGCGCGATTTTCTGTGAATTGCCCCTCTGCGTCCTCGGACTTCCCGCAGGCGCCTTTCGTGTCCCCCGGCCCCAACTGTGCGGCGGTAATTGATGCCCTGATGCTGGTCCCATCACTGATGAGGACCACGCTCTGCCATGTCTGCCCTGCCCCAACCCAGCGAGACCGAGACCCGCCGCACGGCGATGCTCCGCACGGCTTTTGATGGTCCGGTTGGGGCAGCACTGGCCGCTCCCGATACAATCGAAATCCTCGCCAATCCCGACGGCTCGGTCTGGGTCGAGAAAGCTGGCTTTGGTTTGCACCGTGCATCCGAGACGCTCGGCCGCGCCGAACGCGAGCGGATCATCCGGCTGGTCGCGTCCTCTGTCGGCGAGGCCTGCGACCGCGCTTCTCCTATTGTTTCTGCCGAACTGCCGGGGTCCGGTGAACGGTTCGAAGGGATATTGCCGCCGATTGCCGAAGCGCCCTGCTTTGCGATCCGCAAACCCGCAGGCCAACCCATCGCGCTCGATACCTATGTCGAGACCGGCGCGCTGACACCCGCGCTGTGCGTCGGGCTGCGGCAGGCGCTTGAAGACCGGCTCAACATTGTCGTGGCGGGCGGGACATCCTCGGGCAAGACCACGTTTGCCAATGCCTTGCTGTCGGAGCCGGCTTTGGCTGAAGACCGGATCGTCATCCTGGAAGACACGCGCGAGCTGCGCTGTTCCGCCGAGGATGTGACGCAGCTCAGGACGCACCGGTCAGGCATCACGCTGCGCGATCTTGTCCGGTCAACCATGCGCCTCCGGCCTGACCGGATCATTGTCGGCGAAGTGCGCGGCGGCGAAGCCCTCGATCTCCTGAAGGCCTGGAATACCGGCCATCCGGGCGGGATCACGACGCTGCACGCGAACTCGGCCTCTGGAGCGCTTACCCGGCTTGAACAGCTGGTCGAGGAGGCGACGACCGCCCTTCCCCATGCTCTGATCGGCGAGGCGGTCGATGTGATCGTGTTCATGTCCCGCGCAAGCGGCGCGCGCCGCGTCGAGCAGGCACTCCGCATTACCGGCTTTGACGGCACCGAATACCGGACCGAGCCGCTCGCCGCCCCCTTTCTCAACATCGTCAATTAAGGAGACCCGACGCATGTTCTACGACCAGATAAAGGCTCTCAACCGATCGCTCCAGGCCGGCGTACTGCTGGCTTCGGTTAGTGTATTATCACTGCCCGCCCATGCCGCGGGCACGGGCATGCCCTGGGAGGGCCCACTCGACCAGATCCTGCAATCAATCGAAGGCCCCGTCGCCCGGATTGTGGCGGTGATCATCATCACGTTGACAGGCCTGACACTCGCTTTCGGCGAGACGTCCGGCGGGTTCCGGAAGCTCATCCAGATCGTATTCGGTCTGTCGATCGCCTTTGCGGCCACGTCCTTCTTCCTGACCTTTTTCAGCTTCGGCGGCGGCGCGGTCCTCTGATGCTGGACGGCTACGAGATCCCCCTCCACCGCTCGCTCGCCGAACCCATCCTGATGGCAGGCGCGCCGCGCTCAGCCGCCATCGCCATCGGGACGATCGCGGCGGCCCTGGCCCTCGGCCTCCGGCTCTGGATACCGGGTCTCGTGGTCTGGGTGGCGGGACACTCGCTCGCTGTCCTCATGGCCCGCTCCGATCCAGACTTTCTCGCCGTCGCGATCCGATCTGCCCGTCACAAGGAACATCTTTCATGCTGAACCTCTCCGAATACGCGACCAGGAAGGCCAGTCTCGCCGACTACCTCCCCTGGGCCTGCCTGGTCGCGCCGGGCGTCGTCCTCAACAAGGACGGCGCCTTCCAGACAAGCTTCCGCTATCGGGGCCCTGACCTTGAAAGCTCGACAGAAGCCGAACTCGTTGCGGTGACCGCACGGGTCAATAATGTGCTCCGCCGGTTCGGGTCCGGCTGGGCGCTGTTCTTCGAAGCGGTGCGGGCGGAAGCGGTCTCGCTGGAAGAGAGTACATTTGAATGTCCAGCCGCCTGGCTGATTGAGCAGGAGCGGCGCGCAGCCGCCGAGGAGATCGGCGCCCGGTTCGAGAGCGCCTATTACCTGACCCTGCTCTGGCTCCCGCCCGCCGATGCGACAGGCAGGGCTGAGAAGGCACTGATCGAGCGCCCGGAGAAAAGGGATGGCGAGGACTGGCGTCAGCGGCTGGAGCATTTCCAGACCCGCTCGGCGCAGACGCTGGACCTGCTTGCTACCGCGTTGGATGAAATACATCCGCTCTCGGACGAGGACACGCTCACCTATCTGCATGCCTGCATCTCGTCGAAACGGCATCGCGTGTCTGTGCCGGAACTGCCGGTCTTTCTCGATGCGGTTCTGGCTGATGAGAGCTTTGCGGGCGGGCTGGAGCCGCGGATTGGCGAGGCGCATCTTGCGACGCTAACCCTGCTGGGCTTTCCGGCCTCGACCTTGCCAGGCATGCTGGATGAGCTCAACCGGCTGGGCTTTGCCTATCGCTGGACGACGCGCTACATCGCGATGGACAAGGCCGAGGCCGAAAAGCTCCTTGCGAAGAAGCGCCGGCACTGGTTTGCGAAGCGCAAATCCGTCGGCGCGGTCCTCCGCGAGACGCTTTTCAATGAGCAGGCCGCGCTTCTCGACAATGATGCCGACAACAAGGCGGCCGATGCTGATGCGGCGCTGCAGGAGCTTGGCTCCGATCTTGTCTCCTATGGCTATGTCACGACCACACTGACGCTGATGGGCGCTTCGCGGGAGGAGGTCGAGGAACGCACCCGCGCCGTCGAGCGGGTCATCAACGGGCGCGGGTTCACGACCATCCGCGAGACGCTGAACGCGGTCGAAGCCTGGCTTGGCTCCCTGCCGGGGCATGTCTATGCCAATGTCCGCCAGCCGATCCTGCATACGCTGAACCTGGCGCATCTTGTGCCCATCTCCTCAGTCTGGGCAGGCGATGCGTGGAATGACCATTTCTCTGATCGCGCCCTGACCGAAGCGCAGACTGAAGGCACGACGCCGTTCCGGCTCAACCTGCATGTCGGTGATGTCGGACATACGTTGATCATTGGGCCGACAGGCTCCGGCAAGTCGGTCCTACTGTCGCTGCTCGCCGCGCAATGGCAGCGCTACGAGGGCGCTCAGGTGTTCCTCTTCGACAAGGGGCGGTCCGCGCGGGCGGTGACGCTCGCCATGGACGGGACTTGGCTGCCGCTCGCGGGCGATGAGCGTCCGGCGCTGCAGCCGCTTCGGGACATCTATAGCGAACGCGGCGCGAGCTTTGCGGCAGACTGGCTGCTCGGCCTGATCGAAGCCGAAGGCGTGACCGTCACGCCGGACCTGAAGTCTGTCCTGTGGGACGCGGTCCGGTCGCTCGCTTCGGCGCCTGTTGCCGAACGCACGCTGACCGGGCTCAGCCTGATCCTGCAATCGGATACGTTGAAAGCGGCGCTCCATCCCTACACGCTGGAAGGCGCCCATGGGCACCTGCTCGACAGCGATGCTGAAGCGCTCGACTTGTCATCTGTAGCCTGTTTCGAGATGGACGAGCTGATGCAGACGCCGTCTGCGGTCGCGCCGGTAATTACTTATCTCTTCCACCGCCTGGAAGACCGGTTCGATGGCCGCCCAACCCTGCTTATCCTCGATGAGGCTTGGCTGTTCTTGGATCATCCGGTGTTTGCGGCGCGGCTGCGCGACTGGCTGAAGACGCTGCGCAAGAAGAATGTGGCCGTCGTGTTCGCAACCCAGTCGCTGGCCGACATTGAAGGCGCCTCCATTGCCCCGGCCCTGATCGAATCCTGCCCGACGCGGATCTTCCTGCCGAATGAGCGGGCACTCGAACCGACTGCCCAGGCGATCTATCGCCGCTTCGGGCTGAACGACCGCCAGATCGACATTCTCGCCAAGGCCATCCCGAAGCGGGACTATTACTATACCTCGCCGCTTGGCTGCCGGCTCTTCGAGCTGGGCCTCGGCGAAGTCGCGCTTGCCTTCTGCGGCTCCGCCTCCCCTGCCGACCAGAAGCTCATGGATCAGTGTCTTGAGGCCGACGCGGAAGCGGGCTTCGCCCGGAGCTGGCTGGAGCTGAAACAGCTTGGCTGGGCCGCCGATCTGCTGGCCGAGCAGCCGAGCGCACCCCTCCCACAAATCGCCGCTGAATAGGAGCCCCCAAATGAAAGCCCTTCTGTCTTCCGTCGCGCTTGTTGCCATTCCGCTGTCTGGCCTGATGGCCCCGCCCGCCTCGGCGCAGCTTGCTGTCTACGACCCGGCCAACCACGCCCAGAACATCCTGCAGGCCGTGCGAGCGCTTCAGGAAATCGATAACCAGGTTCGCCAGCTCACCCATGAGATCGACATGATCGAGAAAATGGCGCGGGATTTGGAAACCCTGCCTGTCGAAGTTGCCCGCGCCATCATTGCCGACCGCATCCGCCGCATCGGAGAACTCATGCGCGACGCCGAAGGGATTGGCTACGGCGTCGAGGAGGTCGAGGAGGAGTATGAGAACCTCTATCCTGAAACCTATGGCGACACACCGCCTCAGTCCGCTGTACTTGTAGAGGATGCGCGCGCCCGCTGGCGCCAGTCGCGCAATGCCCACAAGCACACGCTCCTCATGGTCGCTGAGACCGTGCGCAACAATGCCGAGGATTCCGAGGCACTGACCGGCTTGGTGGATGAGAGCCAGACAGCCATCGGCAATCTCCAGGCCCTGCAGGCCGGCAACCAGATCGGTGCACTCTCGGCCGAACAGCTGATCCAGATGGAAGCGCTGATGGCCGCCCATTACCGGGCCATAGCCTTCGACCGGGCGCGTGAGCTTGAAGAGGCCGAACGCGGCCGGGCCCGTCTTAAATCCTTCCTCGGAGACTGACCCGTCATGGAAGAGATGGGCGTCATCGACCGGTTCCTCGAAACCTTCATTGCCTATATCGATTCAGGCTTCGGCCTGCTTGCCGGCGATGTCGCTTACCTGACAACCACACTGATAGTCATAGACATCACGCTCGCCGGTCTCTTCTGGGCGCTGTCGCAGAATGCCGACGTCATGTCGGGCCTCCTCAAGAAGGTGCTCTATGTCGGCTTCTTCGCCTTCATCATCGGCAACTTCACCCTGCTCGCCAACATCGTGTTCGAGAGCTTTGCGAGCCTCGGTGTGAAGGCGGGCTCCAGCACGCTGACGGCAGGCGACCTTATGCGACCGGGCTATATTGCCGGGGTTGGGTTCGAGGCGGCAGAACCCTTGCTGGCCGAAATCGGCGACATGCTCGGCCCGATCAGCTTCTTTCACAATTTCATCCTGATTGCCGTAATGTTTCTTGCCTGGGCGATCATCCTCGTCGCCTTCTTCGTACTCGCGGTGCAGCTTTTCGTGGCGATCCTGGAGTTCAAGCTAACGACGCTGGCTGGGTTCGTGCTGATCCCGTTCGCGCTCTGGAACAGGACCAGCTTTCTCGCCGAACGCGTCCTCGGCAATGTCGTCACATCCGGTATCAAGCTCATGGTCCTCGCTGTCGTCATTGGCATCGGCTCGACCCTCTTTACCTCCATCACCGATGCTTTCACCGGCCCGGGCGACGTCACCCTTGCGCAAGTCATGGGGACCGTTCTGGCCGCCATCGTCTTTCTCTGGATGGGCGTGTTCGCACCGGGCATTGCGTCAGGCCTTGTCACCGGGGCACCGCAGCTTGGCGCCGGTTCGGTCGTCGGCACAACAGCCGCTGTGGGTGCGGGCGCGATCCTCGCAGGCACAGGCACAATCGCTGCTGGACGCGCCGCAATTGGCGGGGCGTCGGCAGCGGTCAAGGCCGGGGCCTCAATGTCGGGCGCGGCTCGCACCTCGTATGACCTTGGACGGCTTGGTTCCGGCGCCACCGGCTGGC
>Ga0181377_1000404_pt1 | contig 16364 bp, 8 predicted proteins | sample LowvirmetaG_9_FD_130160 | JGI IMG/M metagenome (GOLD analysis project Ga0181377, IMG submission 130160) | Marine viral communities from the Subarctic Pacific Ocean - Lowphox_13 viral metaG | ecosystem: Environmental > Aquatic > Marine > Oceanic | place: Subarctic Pacific Ocean | collected 2015-12-10
AGACACTAGCTTAAGCTCAAATAGTCGTTTTTTTGTTGTCTCTGCCACTGGAACTAATATTACCGCAGGTGGTATTTCCCAAACAAACGGTCAGAATAGCGCAACAATTGCAGACGCGTCTAGTATAACAGCTAGCACATCAACAATTGCGCACGTTGTTAGAGTAAAAAATAGTTTAGGAGTGACAACGGACTATACGGTAACACAAACTCTCGCTAAGGCTGTTGCCGGTACTAATGGTTCTGATGGAGCAGACGGAACTGGCTCAGCTGTTGCAATATTCTCCATTGACACATCCGGAGGTGCCGTTGATTTAGGTGTTTTAAACGGGGCCAACGTTGTTAACTCGTTGTCCGGCCAAGAAAACGTACCTTTTGATAATACAGTTTTAGAAAATACGAATGTTGCAACCAATTCGTCAGGAACAATAACATTGGCAGCATCCTCGACATACAAAGTTGACACTAGTGTTTCATACGAAACAAAAACTGGTACTGGGTCTGATGCCGGTGCTACTTATAGAATAGACCTTGAGCTTAGCACAAATGGAGGATCCTCTTATAGTAGTATTGGCTCATCATCAGATTTTAAATTTAAAAACGCCGGCACTGGTGCAGAAGGTCAAAATCAATTAGCAGGTATATTTTTTAGTGCATCTGCAAACAATTTAATAAGAGTCAGGCTGATCAAAGGTGGTGTTAGCGGAGTTATTGGATTGATCGATGCAAATGATGTCCGTCTCTCAATAATATCAATTGAAAAGTTAAGTTAATACATAGTTATTAGTAACATAGGTTAAAAATGGGTATATTAGATAAGAAGACAAGATTTATAGACTTGGTAGTCACGCAGGAAGGAAAGCGACAAATTGCTGCTGGTAAATTAAAAGCTGAATTTGCATCACTATCAGACTGTAACGCATTCTATGATAAAGGCACAAAAGATGATGTGTCACAAAGGCTTTACTTTGAGGTCATGGAGCGACAAGAAAACTCAATTATTTTAGAAAAAGATGACAGCGGTAAACTTATTAATTTTAATTTTTCTCCGACCGGATCGATTGTAGGGAATAATATCTTTTTAAAAAATACTTCAGTCGCACAAAAATTAAGTCTAAGCGCAGTTACAGGCAGTGAGTTTGATATCGGTCAAAATTCCGTTTTGGACACAGCTTTAAAGCATTTTAAGAAAAATTATTTCATAGGAACAAACGATTCCAGAGATAATAACAAGTTTGAGTTAAATACGAAAGAAATGACTTTTATTATTAATAACAATCAACCTTTTGGAGGTAGTCCATTTCGAGAAGTAATAAATGTCAACAATGCAGAACCCTTCTTTTTAGATCCTAAACTAACACATTTACCTAATTTTAAATATCTCCCACCAGTAAACACAGACGGTACAAGCTACGGTACATTTTCAGATATCCGTTCAACGTCTAGGGAAACTTGGCCTCAAATTAAGAAAAGACTAGGAAATCAAATATTTGATGAACAAGAATTGCCTATCGATGTCAATAACGATATTAAACAAAATCTAGCAGGTAGAGGAAAGACAAAAAGTAGAAAGTTGCTTATTGATGGTAAATTGCCCGTGATTATACCACCTATAAAAGAATCTAAGGATATTCGGTTTTTAGAGACGTCCTCAGAAAATAACTTAATAATTCAAATGTTTGAAGATGCTGCCGGATCAATGATGAACAAGCTAGACATTATTGACGCAGGAGTTTTTACAGATCCTGCGGATAAAAATTCTCGGCATCAAAAGCGTGTTTTCTATGTAGGGAAAAACTTTATTGATGATTTTAACACACCAACATTTGTTAATATATTTACTATTGTGATGGATTAATATGTACATAACGAATAATATAAATTTTAGTTTTTTGGCAAATCAGAACTCTGAAGAAGATTTGACACCGCAAGTAATTAGAATTGAAAAAGAAAAAGACAGAAACGGTAACATACGTGAAGTCTTGGTTTTAAACCTCTCTTGCCGAGTTGATAGAAATCTTTTACAAAAGTCTAACTGTAATGAGATAGAAGTAAGACTTTCTAAGTTTGACTTATCTTATTACAGATCAAAGGCTAAGTTAACACAGACAAGAGTAGCTGTTTCTAGTATACAGGCAGCTCAAAGACAAGAAGATAACACAGACTCAATCGAAATTAATGAAAAGATTAAGTCTAAGCAGCAGAAAAGAAAAGATAAAAGAAAAAAGAGAATCAGTAGAAAAGAAGAGAAGCGAAATAGGCGAAAAAGTAAAAGGTCTAGAAAGGGCCCAGAGTCTTTATTTACTAGGAATAAAAACAATTCTGGAGAGCAAGGATCTAGGAGGCGAGGCGGCAACAAAAATCGCGACAGGTTTGAAAAAAATAGCAAGAGCCCTGTTTTTACATTAAGATCTAGTCCAGTAAAAAGTTCGACAAACAGCAAGTTAATTCTAGAGCCTAAAAATTTAGTTGTCACTGCTAAAGCTAGTCCTAATTTTAGCTTAATTAAAAACCAAGATATTTATGCAGAAGCAAAGAAAATGTCAAAAATAAATTTTGGCAATACGAATATATCTTCTGGGCTTTTTGTTGCAACTAGAACTAGTTCACCTGTTAGGCGTAAAACAAAAAAAGAAAAAATGCTCCAACCAAGTACAGTTTTGCAAATTAAAAAAACAAGCAATACAAACATAATAACAAATCGAAAAGCGCTTTACCCGAGGCGAAAAAACGTGTTAAGAAGCTATCAAAAACATTATCTTGACTTAATAGACAAAAGCATCGACCCGATGCAGTATTTCCAAGATAACATTAATAAGGAAAGTTTCAATCAACAAAGAAAAGGTATAAAATCTGGCGAGCGCAATTCGGGCAAGGTGTTAACAAAACAATCAAGGTCTTTAGTTAGAGAAATTAAACGCCAGATAGGACAAATTTCAAACAGCAGGTATGAGTTTAGAAAAATCACAGATCAATCACGATACAAGACACTCCAGTGCACGGGTCGTATAAGTTTGGAAGATCTTAAATCTTTAGGAAAGAAAGCGTATGTCTTGTTTATTGCTAAAGACGCAAGAGGTGTTAATTTGCAGTCACAAGACTATGCAATACAGGTCAGTGAAATTTTAAGACAAATGATCAAGCAGTCAACAAAGACAGTCTGTAGCGTAGTCAGAAAACCATCAGGAGTCTCAAAATTACTAGTTTCAAACACAGCGTCTAGCTTTCCTCTTGACGTGAATATCGAAGTTAAAAAACTTAAGAGACAAACTAACTTTTTAGAATCGTTTTATGAAGAAATTTTAGGAAGCCACAAGATTCCATCGAGGTCTACGCTGTCTGTTGTTGATGGCTCAATAGACGCAAATCCTAGAAGACCTATAAACTTTAATGCAAGTGACAACTTGTTTTTTCGAACAACTTTAAATTATAGAGAAGAAAAGTATAACAACTCTTTTGCGGCATCTGTCAAAGGTGTTAACGGAGCGAAGAGAAATGATAATATACCTAACTTAAATATATTGGCTAGACTTGATAGTAAGAGTAGAGGTATGACTGTCGAAGTGACAGATATTTCGTCTAACATCTCTGCAGTTAAGCTAGTAAAATATAGATATGCCGGTGCTTCCAAAGGGAAAATGCTTAAAACGTTTGACTTAGAAAGAAACCCTAACGATTTTGTCTTTTTAAATGAAGAACAAAATGATGATCTAAGAAAAACTATAAGTTTTTTTGACACTGATGTTTTTGAAGAAAAAGTATACATGTACGCTGTCGAATGCTTAATGAAGAATGGCGAGCGAAAACTAGCATCTGATTATTTTATAGAGAAATTTGAGGAAAGAACAGAAACAGTATTGATAAGTGATGTAGTTGTCGACGCTCCAAACTATATATTAGATGCTTCAAGCACAGTAGGTGAAGAGAGAGAAGCGACTCGAGCAGTAGAGATTGACTTTAAAATCCAGAAAATCCAAACAGAGGTCGACAAAGTACTGTCAAATCTTTTTGGTAACTTATTTGAAATATATAAAGATGAACTTAAAACAATAAAAGATGTACAGGGATTAGTTTACTCGATCGAGGTGCAAAGAATTGAGGTTCAAACTGGAGATGCTGTGACTGTAGGTAAAGTAACTGCTGATGCTGAAGGAAACTGCAAGTTTATAGACACTAGTGCACCTGCATTTTTTGATTTAGTTTACAAGTTAATACCTAGAGTCAGACCGGCGAATGAAGTCATAACTGCTGTAGTAGCTCAAACACCATTTTTGGCCAAAAGCACAATTAATCAACCGGTAAATTTTGTTTCTGCCGCGGCAAGAGTTAATGGAAGAAATAGAAAAGATAAGGTTTATACAGCAAAAAAAGATAAATTTAATAATAGACAAGTTTTTAAAAGAGGTAGAATAAGGCCTTCAAGGTCAATATTGTCGCAAAACTCGGCTGATCTGTTCGCAGATTCATCCACTGGGGATATAATTTACATTGATGTAGGCGGTCTATCAGGAGCAAGATTTTCCGATAGTATCACAGTAGAAGACGGTAATGTTGAAGAAATTAAGCACGTAGAGTCTCCAAGCGTAACGGTAGATAATCACCAAAGTATGAAAGAGAAATATTATGGAATAAGCTTTACTACGAATAATGACTTTTTAGTTGACTTTTACATTGTTTTTATTAAAGAAGGCAGTCGAATATATTCAGATGGTGTTATTCATAGTCCGGACGTATTTAGCGATGAAAAAGACTATAGGTACTTAGTAAAGCACACAGGGAGTAAAGGTGTTGTTGAATATTATGCAATACCAATACTTAAAAATGGTAGAGTTTTAAGGCCAAAATTTATAACAGCACAACTCATTAGGTGAAAAAATGCCAATTAAATTACAAAAATCAAAAATAAGCTTAAATGCAAACAAAAAAGTACAATTTCCGAAAAAGTCAGAAAGTTTATTGGCATCACTTCGAAATTTTAAAGATTCAGCACCTCAAACTGCTGAAGGCTACACAGCATTTGCTGATGAGGACACAACAGCAAGGTACTTACGATTACAAAGCAAAGGTTTAAACATACTGAGGACAGAAATAATAGCAATCGCAGAGTTTATACCATTAGCTGTCGGTGATGACAACAATTCAAACAGTAGTAAAATAAGATATGAGCTTGGAAATAATAAGCAGATAACTATGACAAATGTTGCTCGATTAATTGAGTTACATAGACAGATAAGAGAATATGTAATCACAGCAGCAGAAGCTGTATTAAGTAAAATGTACCCAGGTTTGTACACACAGACATTTATCTCGGAATTAAAGTCTGTAATTAAAAATAACTTCGAAAGAAGTGTCTCAGACACAATAGAAGAGACAATTAAAAAACTAATGATTGCAGTAAAAGAAACCGGTTCTAACGAATTCGCAACAATAGTTTCAGACAATACGCAGAATGCTTTTTTAGTAGCAACAATTGAATATTTCGTTTATGAGAACTTAATTGATACAATTATATCATATTTAGGTAGGGTTGCACAGATCGATGAGGCAGCGGCAAGAAGTTGGTCTATAGAAAAATTCCACAATTTAAAACCATACAGTCCGGGAGATTCTTTTTCAAGTAGTATTTTAAATGACATATATGTTAATGCACCAACAACATTAGATGATGGCACTAATATCACAAAGACTTTGTTAGCCATGTATCGGGATGGTTCAAATTCAGACACTGACATGTTTGCTAACGCTATTTCACAATTGGTAAGTTTAATAAACTTAAAAGATTCTTCTAGTGTTTTATCAACCTTAAGCACTGCAGACGATGGTGTTTTAGAGGTCGACCCTGGTGAAATTAGATACGGTGTCTCCGGAGACTTAGCAGATGCAATAGACTCACTAAGCGATATAACTATGCAAGGTATGGCAGTAGGCCTACCCTCAGGTACATCAAAAGATAAAATAGCAATTGGTTCCAGAAACCCATCCGGGTCTGAAAAGTTAAGCATGTCTAAACTCAACAGTATATTTTCATCTATAGAAACAGCTGATGGGGAATCACCGGGTGATATCACAGAAGGAATTAACGAGCTTTTGGCTGCAATGTCATTTGACTTTATAACTTTTGTGTGTTGCCGCCAAAATGTGGCAGGCAAGCTCTCAGATCTAAAAGGGTCTTCGCCTCTAGGAAGGAACAATCGAAGTGTTTTAAAAAACTATTTAAGCGCTGCTTTAGGTGCTGACGTTAATGACATACAAAAGCCTGAAAATTCTGCCATTGAAGTGTCAAGAGACGGTATACCTAGAAAAACAAGTGATCCTAGCGGTTTTGGAAACTTTGGTCTACCTTTAGTAGGCATAAGAGAATTCCGGTCGGACGGTAATGACAGAGATGTATTCTATGCGCCTCTGGAAGCAACAAAAAAAGAGGTAGATGAAAACGGTCAGGGATATATTCCAGCAACCCAATATTTTATTGAAAATGTAATAGAAAGATCAGGCACAGCAGACGACGGAAAAATAGATATAGACTTTGAAGAATTAAATGACTTTTTAAAAGAGTACAGTAGAGAATCTAAAAAACTACAAAGTGATATACTTACATTAATTCCCGACTCTCGACTAAAAGGCGCTGAAAGCGCAAAACCACTCAAAAAACTTTCTTTTTTAGGTGAAAACTCTGCTTTAACTCACTTGGAGTTCTTAAATAGACGATTAGCAAATGATATTAAAAAAATTAGAGAGTTAGGTACTAGTCACACAAGAAGCTTGGTGCCTCCACTGGCAATCTTTATAAATGATGCTAATGATTCTAGAAAAATTAAAAACTTTTTATCTGTTTTTTGGGCTGCAATACAAAAGTATGCAATATCAAAAAAGGACATCGATCCGGATGACACTGTTCGATCCGGATTTACAATTCTAGAAAAGGATGTTATTGGCCGGCGCAGAACTGAAACTGCAATTGAAACAATGGCAAGCATGGTTGAATATTATAACGAATCAGCTGTGCATTCGTTTCTAAAAGATACTTGTAATCTGACCTTTAGGAGCGGCGCTGTAGGAAAGAGAAAATTTCATAAATCCGGCGAAAAATTTACAGCTGTTATGGCAGAAGATGGTAATCTGTGTCACGGAAACGGCAGCGGTGTAAAAGATAAGCTACCTACTGATAAAGCTTTGAATAGTGAAGCAGTAGATCTGCCTCGTGGAAATACTAGCACAATATCAGTTGGGCCTAAAAAGATTGATGACTTATTTGAAAGAACTTTTGGGGACAATGACAAACACAGGAATATTAGAGATTATAGGCGCGGCAGTAACCAAGAAAAAAACCGGTATGGATTTTATCGATTATTTCCATCATCACTGCAAGCAGTTTTGTTTGGAGAAGGTTCCCAGAGTGTTATTTCAGCGCTAGGCAAATCTGGCATGTTTCTCCCGTGGTATGGTGACCAAGGAAGATCAAACAACAGCCAGACAGCCGCTTTTAAGCTTAATAATCAAGGCGATATAGCAATGATAAATTATCCGGGAAAACTTGGCAGTATTTGCGAATTTGCAATGCAACATCGAGCTTTGATATGGATATCCTACGTTCACAATTTACTTAGAAAAACAGTTCAAGTGTATGCAAAAACATCTACGGATGGTCAATTTAAACTAAAAATAGACTTTGAACAGCTTGAGGGATTAGAATTAGCACTTAGAGGCAAGTCTAGACCGGCAACAGGTGAGTCAAAGCAAGCTTCATATGATGCTGCTAGTGATATAATTCAAGATTTGTATGAGAAAGTTGAAATAAGACAGTCAAAAATTAGAGACTGTGCAGCCTTATTCCCACTTCATGCTGAAGCACTTAAACAAACAAAAAAGAAAGCAGACGATATATTGGCAGGTAAGGTCTTAAAAAATGGCGTTAGTAAAAACGATGCAAAGACAGTTCTCGCAATTAACGCAATGAAAGAAATGAACATATTTGTCGATTCAATAACATTAAATAATGACGAATCACCTACAATGATAACACACTCATTTCAGAAAAACTATGTTACTTCTGATAATTCTTTGTTGCCAAAAGACATATTTTTCCATCAAAAAAAGACGCAATTTATGTTTAAATACTTGTCTTTTCCGGGTTACGGTTTTTTAGAAAAAGAAAAAAGAGGAAACAAATCTGTACTAAATGTAGGGATCCCAAATTCCATGCTGAGTGCATTAAGAATTAATGCGTTTGAAGAAACAGATGACGCAAGGTTTTTAAATAGTCCGTATGTGTGTGTAAGTGTTTTTAAGAAAAGCCATCTTCATCCTGAGTATGATTTTTACCCCAAAAATTATATTTTTGACACTAGTGCAAACATATTTGACTTCAACCCCATTAATAAAAATTTTGCATATCATTTATTAAATTATAGAGGCGACGCGTCTTTCGATCAATTGTTAAAGAGTATCGAAATATCAAGAATGAGTGTTGATGAGAATGGAAAAATATTATCTCGAGTTAGTAGAGGATACGGCCCGGGAATGTCTAAAGGAGTATATGACAAAGATGTACTCATTAACCACGTCACAGATTATGTCTTGAAAGAATATCATAAACTGACAACCGGTCTGGACTTTGATGAAGATAGTTTTTTGTTGTTGGACGCACCTTTAGATTTCGACAGTATTCAAGCATCACAATTTCTAGGGGCTCAGCTGTCTGAGGAGTATGTTCGTGTGCTCGACATGATTAAAAACATATACCCAGAAACAGAAGTAGATAGTCAGCTTAAAAGCGAAGTTTTTAGACTAACAAAAATAATAAAACAAGCAGCACCATTTTCTTTCACAAATCGATTTAAAAAAGTTGTCACACCAAAGTCTTTCGATAAGGTGTACTCAATACTGGTAAATGAAAAAGACTTTATCCTAAAAACTTCTGAGGATATTTTTACTAGTCCAGTGGAATTTAATGTTAATAGTAAAATACAACGGCCTGATGACATAAAGCCTAAATACCAAAATCGAATACATGGTAACATTATGAACTCATCGATTAATAGGCAAAGCTCTGAAGAAGCTCAATACGCAAAGTCTTTAAAGGAAAACTTTCCAGAAGTATACAACTACTCTGTCGCACTGTCACTACTACCTGTTGATTTTGAAGACGGCGCTGAACTAAAACCGCCACTGAACAAAACAAAGGATTTAGCTAGCGGTAACTTTGAGCTCAAGCGAATAGATTTAGGTTCAACATCAGTTAAAAGCAACCTGTCAAAATTTAAAATTTAATTAGGATAAGAAATGTCATTTTTTCGAAAAATTAGAGAACAAGGAATAGCTAAAAATAGTTTAGCTTTTAAATCAGCAACAACGCCCGATCTAGAAAAAACAATAAATGATTTAGATGTCGATGCGATTGAAGATGCCTTAGAGGAAGCTGGTATTGAAACAGATATCTACAGTACTTTTACGTCACGCCCTGCTGATAAAATAAATTTACCTGAAATCACAACAGCAAAATCTACTTTCGTGTATAATTACTTCACAAGAGATGAGAGAGTCAGAAACTCATCAAGAGATTTAAAAGACAGAATTGTGTCACTGGACACTAGTGAATCGGATGAAATATTATATAGGGTAAAAAATAAAAAATCACCTAGATACGTTAAACTAGAAATAAAGCCTCCAAGGATTAGAGACAGCTTAATAAGTAATGTACCATTAAATGAATTAGGTATTGATCTAGAATCAAGCTTGGATTTAATTGTGTCAGAAGGCGCATCGTCCTCACAGATTTTTACAGGTGTGGAAATTATTGACACCGGCCGAGAACAAAACTTATATTCAATGCTAAAAAGCGCGATGTTTTTTACAGAAATACCAACAAGTAAATCTTCACAAAAAGAGTCCGCTGAGTTGCTTCACAATACTTTAAGAGAGAAAGGTGGACTTGAAGGCAACGACAAAAAGCTAATAGTTGAAGCTTTGTCCAATATAAAATCAGAAGGATATACACTCGCACCTTCAGACGTTCCACCTGAAATAGCTGAAGTAGCTGATGATCCTATCGGAAAGCAGTCATTTTCTGTCCAGTTTAATAATCTTTTGATGTCAGACCTAATAGCAAACTCTATTGTAATACCTGACAATACATTCCAAGATGAAATTAGAGGATTAGAAGCTTTCTCGCGGCGTATAAAAAAAGAAATAATTGCATCAATACCTCCAGCGAACACTTTTAGAGAGGCAGATTACGACTTGCAAGTCAAGGCGGTCAAGCAAAAAGCTATAGTTGGTAAGCCAGATCGTATTGCACGACTTAAGAAACAATATCCTAAAATTAAATTTGTTGGATATCTAATTGAAAAATACGAAGTTTTACCTGATGAGTCAGTAGAATTTCTAGGCAGGCTGTTCGTTCAAGGTCATAACACCACTCACGCGATCGACTATAATGTTAGGTATGGCGGCGCTTATTTTTATAAAGTAAGAACAGTCTGTTATGTTAAGACAATCGCAAGTAGCGAAAATAGAATCGATGCATCATTAAATCAAAATGTAATAGCAACTATGCTGATGGCATCAGAAGGAGTACTTACTAGCGTTAACTGTGTAGAAAAAGTTGCTCCACCACCTCCAACATCAATGCGCGCAACTTTTGATTTTGAGACACTACTACCTAGAATTAGCTGGCAGTTTCCATTAAACAAACAGCGAGACATAAAAAGATTCCAAATATTTAAAAGATTTTCAATTGAAGAACCTTTTGTTTTGTTAAAAGAATATGACTTTGATAACTCTGTAATAAGAGGCGCTGTACCTGAGATCGCATCTCCTGAAAATTTAGTAAGACTTAATGGCCCTGTACTCTCTTTTATTGACACAACACACTTAGAAGGCGAGAAACCCATATACGCAATTGCTTGCGTCGACGCCCACGGAATGAGCTCAAATTACGGTCCTCAAATAATGGTGGAGAGAGACAGATATACAAATATAGTAAAAAGAAAAATAATAAGCGGGCCAAACGCACCAAAACCATATCCGAATCTCTTAGTAAATGTCGACGCGTTCCAAGATTGCATAAAGTGTTCAGGTTACGACAGGGTAAAAGTCTTACTAGACCCAGATTATTACAAACTTACACGATACAAAAAGTCAGTAGGGCTCAGTACAGCAGCAGCATCAGACTTTATTGTGACAGCAAATCAGCAAATAGTTGAAGAATTAGATTTGCAGCTGCTGGCAATCGATCCAAATAAGTTTAGATACAAGCTACAACTTATAAACATTGATAATCAAAAAGATGCTGTTGTAAATATAAAATTAACAAACTACGCTAGTCCTGGAGTGACAGGTGAAGATTTCTTTGAAGTGAGCGCAGCTAGCTTCTCAGACAAAAATATAAGTTTTCAATACGGTGTAGAATAAAAAAATTTACTACAAGCTTATTTATGAATATATTTATAAACAGCAAATACGGAGAATAGAATGGGATTTTTAGATCACAGCACAAATAACATTATTGTTGATGCGGTATTGACAGACGCAGGTAGGCGATCATTGGCTCGGAATGACGGGTCGTTTCAAGTATTTCAGTTTGCCTTGGGCGACGATGAAGTAGACTATGAAGTCATCGAACACTTTGGTAGAACTGTGGGGAAAGAGAAAATAGAGAAGAACACACCAATTTTAGAAGCATTGACAGCTGGCAGCTTAGCCTTAAAACATAAGCTAGTTAGTGTTGATAATGAGTTTGTTACGCATTTTCCGCTAATGACAATAAGGGCAAACGCAGACACAGTGACAGGCACCGGTGCAACAATCCCAGTTTTTAAGAGGACAAACGCAACAGGAGCTAATCGTACGAAAACAATTAACATTGAGGTTTCTCCTGCAGCAGGAACACCTGATGTTGACGTCCAGTTAATTGATAGTTCTTTTAGAATAGAGGTTAATAACATCTTTTTACGCTTAGATAATGAGGCTCCCGACATTGTGTATACAGATAATATTTCTGTTTATGAAAAAGGAGCGTCAGTTGGTGCGGGTAACATCAGCGCAACTGCATCTTTTAGTCTAAGTTTAAAAGAAATGACAGACACAACTTTTAAAGTGTATAGTACGTCTGGCGGTAACTACATCAAAACATTTGTTAAGATAACAGGAATTAATTCTGGAATATCGACATCTTTTGAAGTAAGAATTGAAAATTAAGAGGAATAATTTATGGCTACATTTAAAACAATATCAAGCGATGATATTAAGGAAACAACATCAGTATTGAATCAGCTTGTTGATTTTGTTGAGGAAGACGTGTCAGGATCAAATACAAGAAAAAGATTTCAAGTATTTGTGACTAGTTCTGGAACTAACGCAGTCACGTCTTCTCTTTTTCATACTGTGTATGACCAGAATTTTACACTCCAAACAGCGAATGAATTGTTTGACACAACAGTAGGGTTGTATCATGCGGGTACAACAGTGACCGGTACCCGAACTGCAATCGACTCAAACGGTAAGTTTCTGTTCCCATCTTCATCCTTAATGATGCGAGAAAAAGTTAATATTTACAAACAGTTTGCGCAGTTACTTTTAGGTGATAGTAGCGCCAGGTTTACAGCACCTTTCTCAAACGCAACGGCCAACGACAATGTTGATGAAGCATTGTTTGTGTCTTTTAAGCGACTTTTTGTAAGAGATGGTATTAAGCGTGAAACTTTTGCAATTAAAATGTTCCAAAGCTCCTCAGGCGACATAACGAACAACTTGGCCATTAACTCAACAACAAATCCTGCTTCCGGATCTGCTATTTTTACAGACGTAGGATCTTCAACTAGTGTTGAGAGATCTGCTACTGGTGGAGACGTGGGTAACGTCGTTAACGCAGCAAATACTGCTGAGACAGTAGGGCTGTTATTTTACCAGCAAGGTATAGCAGTTTTTGACATGAGTAAAGTTTTTGACGGCAATCAAATAATGAATGGTGTTCTCCAGGCTGTTGGTGCGACAGGAGTAGGGGATCTCAAGATGGGTAAGCAGAACCTCGGCGCCGGCGCCGGCGATACCGGTACACAGAAATTAATTCCAGGCTTTATAACTTCTGCATCAATCGACCAGATTTTAAATCATGTTACAGAAACAAGAATGGGCTCCGGATCTAATACTTTCCTGACATTCCAAAACAATACAAAAATTAACTCGACGTTGTACTTTTGTAGAGCTACTGCGGATGAATTTAATTTCTCAACAAATCCTTCATACACTAACACAGAGGGAAGAATTAGAGTGATTGACACCGGTCAAGAAGATATTGAAAAATCTTTTTCTTTTGTTACTACTGTTGGATTGTATGACGCAAATGAAGAATTGTTAGCTGTGGCAAAACTAAGTCGCCCTGTTGAAAAAAATGATGAAAAGGACTTAACGTTTAGAGTAAGACTAGATTTCTAAAGGTAGGTTAATGTCGTTCGTAAAAATAGACAATAATAATTTTGAATATTCGGGATTAAAACTAAGACCTAATGTGACATTTGTCTCCTCATCAGTAGGTGGTGATGTCGTTGGTTCTAGTTTTGTATCACCAATGCGTTCAAAGTGCCTTAAACAAGTAGTACCTAGTAATTTTGACTTAAATAATGACGGTAAAGTGACACTAGGTGAAGCGCTTCAGTCAATATTTACCAGTCCTGCCTTTACTCAACGTGTTATGCAAAGTCAAACAATGAGTTTTGGTTTGGTTGAAAATCACTTAAATACAGTTGGGTCGGCAGGTCAGATTGAGAAGAATACAAAAACAATAGATATGTTTCGTTTTGACTTGCCTGTCTTTTTTAATGAAAACAGAACTGTTAAAAATATTGTTAAAAACGTTTTAATGCCACACCATCAACACCGTTATGACAACTGCGCATTTACATATTCAAATTATCACACCTTGAATTTTTTTACATCAACAACAATACCCACAGGATCAGCACTCATATACCCAAATACAGAAGATTCAAACGGATCAGGTGTTTATAGTCTACCTACTTCCTTCAGTGTCAACTTTTGGATTAACCCTAGATACACAAATCCAGATTATCGTGCGGGAACAATATTACATGTTTCTTCATCGATTTCAATATCATTGGTGTCCGGATCTTCTCGAGATGAATTTAACAACCCAGACAAGTTTAAGTTGCTTCTACAGTTAAGCCAGAGTGCTGATACACCACCTTCGTCAGTTTCGTTAACAACCCCTTCCAGTAATTACCCAAATGACTTAATTTTTACCTCTTCTCATTTTTTAAATAAAAATCACTGGCATCATGTCTGTGTTCAGTGGTCTCAAAATGTGAGCAACTCAATAGGCTCTATTTTTATTGATGATTTTGAGACAAACTTCACAATACCTTCAGCATCAGTTTCAGCGCCTAACGACAACGAACCTTCAGGGATAGTAGTTGGTAATTATTACGATGGAAACGTCACAAACTTAGCACATTTACTTAAGAACAGTTTGTCGACAACCGAGGGCTTTACAAACATTAATCATCCTGGCAGCACACCAGCAGTTGCTGCTAATACTTTTTCTCATCCTCTAAATGCAGAAATACACGAGTTAAAAATTTATGATAAAGTCTTAGCAAACCCCGAAACAGTGCTTGAAACTGAGCGGCAAGCTGCACGAAACAAAGGTCCGTCTAATTTCACTAATTTAGTGTTTTATGTGCCTCCCTTCTTTTATCCAACGACTCCAACAAGAGAAGTTTTAACCACACCTTTTAAAACAGTAACAAGTACAACAGATGACCCCTTCAGTGTCGCGTTTTCTTATGGTGTTAACGGTAAGTCAATTAATTTAGAAAACTTTACTAGAGAGTTCGTCATCGGAAACAGCCCTAGGCTTTTTGGATTATTTCCACAAACAATGAACGATACAATTGAAAACCTCTTAGCTGATGAGTTTATTTATCACACCGGTTCTCATAAAAAAAGAAACATGACAATATTGCCGAACGACAATGGTTTGTTCGAGCCAAACTATTTTGCTCTTTCATCATCACCAATGTCAAGCAGCGCTAAATTTTACCAAAATCCGCTCCAGACTCAAGGCATAGCTGATTATTCTATCATTAGTTTAGAAAACTTAATTCCAAGTGGTGTTCTATACCCGGGTTTGGTGGCAACAAGTGGTAGCTTTTATGACAAAATCATGTCTGCTAGTGCACAAAACCCCGGTGTATCACAAGGTGCAGTTTTAACAATAGCACAGAGAACACGAGATAGAAGCAGTAACGAAATTGTCATCTATGATATATCGAACTTATACTACGGTAATAGAATACACCCGGGATCTTTTGAACTTTATGAGAAAAATCTGACCGGCTCAGATGGAAAAATTAAAATTAGACTAAAAGACAACGAAAGAGGTTCTTTATATAGGGCAGACGCTTTGACACAACACGCAAAGTGGAACAACGTAGGAACAGTCTTATACGATGAAGGTATTGCAGTTGTAAAATCACCGCACTTACTGTTCTTTAACAAAGACGAGACAAACGTTTCTTTTAAGGGTGAGCAAAACCTACACACAATGATCTTAAACGTTCCTGCTTTTAAAGAAATGTTTACATCATCATCAAATCCAAGTTTTGTGCCCATACCTCCATCTGACAATGCAAATGATGAAGAAATGTCCACTTTATACGTCACCACAGTTAACATTCATGACGATAACTTTAATATTATAATGAAGGCAAATTTCGCCCAACCCATCTTCAAGACAGAAGAAGATGAATTTATTATAAGATTAAAAGAGGATTTTTGATTGTTACTAGCATTGGATATATCGACAAGCTGCACTGGGTATTGCATCTTTGACGAGGATAAACTTATAGACATTGGAAGTATAAACCTAAGTAAACATAAGGGGTTGTTCGAGAAAGCAGCTCTAGTTAAATCTGAGATCTTAAGATTAAGCAGTAAGTACCAAATTAGTAATGTCGCAGTTGAAGAAAACTTACAAGCATTTAGACCCGGATTGAGTTCTGCAAAGACGCTAATGACTTTAGCACAGTTTAACGGTGTCGTTCGTTGGATTTGTCACGAAAGATTAGGCGTCGCGGTTGTTTCAATTAACGTTAATACAGCACGAAAAAACGTTGGATTGAAAATTAACAAGAAAGATAAGACAAAGACAACAAAAGAAAAAGTGTTAGATTGGGTAACAGTTGATTTGCCAGATATTGAGTGGCCTACTAAGATATTAAAAAGCGGGCCAAACAAAGGAAAAGAGAGAATTTGCACTGAAGCATATGATATGGCAGATGCTTATGTAATAGGCCGTTCATTTTTAGTAACCTAAGATATATATATAGATTATAGTCAAAGGAAAAT
>Ga0181377_1000406_pt1 | contig 16322 bp, 36 predicted proteins | sample LowvirmetaG_9_FD_130160 | JGI IMG/M metagenome (GOLD analysis project Ga0181377, IMG submission 130160) | Marine viral communities from the Subarctic Pacific Ocean - Lowphox_13 viral metaG | ecosystem: Environmental > Aquatic > Marine > Oceanic | place: Subarctic Pacific Ocean | collected...
AGCCGGCACTGATTTAACCGGAGAGGAAGATCTTGATAGCGTGATGCGCACATCAAATTTAGATTTTGAAGTAGAAAAGGTACCCATGTACACACCGGAGGGCAATCAAGTCACAGACAAATATTTGCTGCGACGAACAGACAATAAGTTTGTGTTAGGTACATGCGGCAAGCGTTACCATGTTGTTGAGAATGAGAAAATGTTCGCACCATTTGATCAGCTCGTCAAGGACCACGGAGCAACATATGAAAATGCTGGAATGATCGGACATGGTAAAACTTGTTGGGTAAGTGCGCGGCTGGGTGATGACTTCAAGATTAGAGATGATTCATATCAACGTCGTGTGATCATGCTGTTACATCATAACGGGTTGAGCCGCAACAGCTATTTTTCCTTTAACAATCGAGTAATATGTAACAACATGATGGCCAGTCTCAACAACGCAAGTCGCACCAGAGGGTTAGGTGTCAAACACACACCAAAGTGGGAGGATAATCTCAATCTGGCCATCAGTGCATTCAAGGAGAGTATATCTGAATCCAACGTGTTTGCAGCGAATATATCCAAGTTAGTCCATATGAAAATGAGTAAAATGAACGCGATGAGATACGCTATCAAGTTCTTCAATGACTTTCGACCTATCAAGATAAAAGACAGGACCTCCAGGAGCAAGACTCGTAACCACAACAAGGTTGAAGAGTTGGTACACTTGTTTGAGGAGGGTATGGGCAATGAAGGGAAAACACGTTATGATATGTTCAACGCTGTGACTGAATATCTCGATCATCGTACCACGAGAGATAACAAGTCCACAGGTCGACGATTCATAAGCAATCTGAACGGATTACAGGCCACCAAGAAACGACGAGCTGTCAAAGAGCTGCTTGCTGCTTAGTTGCCTGTTAACAACACAACCACTATAATAAACAAATGAATCAAATAGAAATAGGTAACGCTGCAGTGTGTATGGCGATGGTGATTGCAACCATCATGATTGTGATGGGATGGGCTAAGATGCCCGCAATCTACAAACAACTGGCAGTTAGTGCAGTGCTAATGTTTTTAGGTTATCAGATAATCGAATTCATATTGACAAGCTTTGTCGTGATCGCGAAATGAATATAACAGATATGATCAAACAATTTATCGAGAGTGAAGTGTTCAATAACCTAACTGATGAGGCTACTAACAACCCGGATGCATGCCAATTGCTCGAGATAATAACACTATCGGTAGAGTCTCTCATATTCTTCAAAGAGCATGATATTCAAAACCGTGTCCAACTAGAGGCCCAAAACCTCAACACCTTATTCAACTACTTAAAAGAAGTATATCAAAATGACTAAATCAAATACAATCACATCCTTCGCCAACTTAACGTTCTATCCAATGACTGCACCGAACATCGGTACAATCGCTGAAGGTACACTAGAGAGCGGATATCAAATAACTGTCACCGGTGGTAACACAGGTCAGCATGCCGATGGCATCGAGAACTTCTTAGTTGAGGTCAAGGATAACAGAGGTAAATTGGCTGATGAACCTAAAATTATAACCAAGCGTAACATGCATAGTGAAGAGCTAGCGATTCTCATTGAACATCATTACAAGAACCGGTTCAAACGTCGCAAAACTCAAAATTACAACAGAAATCAGAATTACACGAGAGGTAGACGCTAATGGACGAGACTCAACAACAAATTGTAGAGTTACAAACACGTTTAGAAGCTCTTGAAGACGTGGTTTCAACACTAGCTGACAACGTGCTCAAGCTGGATGGAATATTAACCTCAATCTCAAACGAAATCACAAGTGAGTAAACTATTGATCATGATCACCATGTGTATGATGGCCGGGTGCTCGAGTAGCATTGAGTGTGGTAATTGTTTTGATGATACACTGCTAGCGCACTCCTGTCCTGAACCAGGTCATGGTCCATGTTACAAGTGTGACCAACCTGTGATGGCTCTGAAATGAAAATGGGATGGTTGAAGGATCGATCAGCGTGGAAGGAAGCTTTTACAGATGTTGTTGTAGGTACAATAATAAATTTTCCGCTGAACTTGTTATCAATTTGGGTGATATTCAAATTGCAAATGAGTGTTCTTCAATCATCAACCATGTTATGGGCAGTTTTCTCGGTAGTTGCTATCGTGAGAAAGTATTGTCTCAGAATATATTTTAAAAGAAAAGTTGCAAATAAGTAACCTATCACTTATAATATATAAATACAACGGCTGATGAGTCAGCCAATCGTTCTTTCACATTTAAATTTTAATACCATCACATCGACGGAAGTGATGGTGGGACGCTAGTAGAAGACCCAACCTTAGGGTCACTAGCACACATGTCCTCGCTGCGGCGAGGGGTCGACGATCAAGTGATTGAGGCTAGCTGAAGGACAGCGATATGGATACAATCCATCATGTGGTACATGTCTGCCAACCCTATACATAGAACTATAGGTATGATTCCTGGAGGTGAGCTGTAAAAAGCAAGGCCTTCCTTTGTCGCATAACAATGGATCTAGGAACATAGTGCGAACAAGATCTCGGTAGTAGAGGCTCAACGATCAAGTGATTAAGAGCGGGTTAAACACCTATCAAGTTGCAGAATCATTCTGGCGGTAACTAGAGACATGTTGAGAGAAGGCTGAAGAGTAGTCTCTCCCCAACCATTTTATAAGGCGACAACTGCGTAGCGGGCGTCACCTTGAGATCAATCTAATCTCTAACGAGAAGGGAATCATCGCTTAACTGCCTAAGTTGATCTCAAATTTTTAAACATCGGATGTTGTCACAACTCGCGGGACCCACTATTATATATATCCACGTCGTGTTCCACAACATCCGATGTTTCTTTTTACCTAGGTTAACCCTCTTCGTCCTGATCCTAAAGGACCACCGGGCCTGATCAGCCAAAAAGAGTTCAATGTATTGTCAGTCGCTTGCCGTTGGATCGGTGGTGCTTACATTGATCCGGAGTCAGTCACGCTTCTGGCGTGCAAACATTTTATATCATGAGATTATCATTAACATTACACGACAAAACATACGCAGTAGAAGACGACATACCATTTGACGCATACTCAGTAGATGAACTACTCAACACGTTCAAAGGTTTGTTGGTGAGTGCTGGTTATCATCCAGCAACAGTTGATAAAGCAATTGATAGTAGCGATGGCAATTGGTTCCCGGGAGAAGCCAACCGAGACAATTTTGACGACGAAATCGAAGCAGGAAGTAATCATGAGACTGATCCCTCATGACAAACATCGAGAGGAGAGATAGAGATCCCGTCGGGCCGCAATCCGAACTCACGCTCCCTAGGTCAATCTCACAGGGGTAGTAGCTCAGTTGGTTAGAGCGCCGGCCTGTCACGCCGGAGGTCGCGGGTTCGAGTCCCGTCTATCCCGCCACTCCTTTGCATAAATAATAACAGGACAGACATTTATGCGAAAGAGAAGACAAAAATCAAAGGAAATACTCACACGTTTAATCGTGCTCGAGGAACATGTGGATAGGTTGAGATCACTACCAAAACCTCGCACAAGACAAGTGGAGGACATTATAGATGCCCTTCACATAAGAATCGAGCGAGAAAAAAAAGCACTACGTAATCTTCCACCCTCATGAATAAAGTGTTTCCAGTGTTGTTATTTGTTGTGTCTGTATTGATAGCAGGCACCGCGGCGTTTTTCTCCGTACGTGGTATAGGATTGCTATTTGCCGGTAGTTTTTTACCGGTGGTGATAATGGCTAGTAGCCTCGAGATTGGCAAGCTTTTCGCAGTCAGTTTCCTGTATCGTAAGTGGGACATAATGCCCTTCATGTTGAGGTTCTACCTCAGCATCGCGACGTTCTTGTTGATAATTATAACCTCATTGGGTATATTTGGTTTCTTGAGTGATGCATACCAGGATACCAAAAACAAGGTGGACCATCTTGAATCTAAAATCACAAGCATCAACGCGCAAACCATAAGCTTAAAACAACAAATTGATGATGGTCAAAATGTCAATAAGAACCGACAAACCAACACGAATACAAATATAGACAGATACAAAAATATATATGATGCGTTTGTTAATCAACAGAACACAACAAAAATGTCATATGTAGATCAATTGACATCAATGGATGAGGCATTAGAGCTGCTGAAAAGTAAGGGTGGTGGATTGTTCAACAACAACAAGAAAAAAATACAAGAAATGACAGACCAACAATTACCAATACGCTTAGAATTGAAAAATAAGATAGATGACATAGAGCTCAAAATACAATCAGAATATCAGAGTTTCCTACAAAAGGTTGATCAATCTCAACCCTCACAGGAAGTGACATTTGATGCTCAACCATTGATAGATCAAATAGAAAAAAATTCTGAACAAATTCTCATACATAAAGAATCAATACACAACACAGACATAGGCAGCTTCAAGTTCATCGCGGATGCGTTCAATATACAAGTTGATACAGCTGTCAAGTGGTTTATAATAATGATTGTCGTGGTGTTTGACCCATTAGCAATGTGTTTGATCATAGGTTACAATGTATATGTATATGGTAGTGTTACCCACGTGTCTCCCCATGTTATCCCTAGTGTCGCTAAATCATCCAGTGGTGTGCGGATACGCCCTGTTAAAAGATAGTTGCACATTTCATCGTGATACATGATAATAATATCATGAGCACGAAAGTATTAATTAACGATATTCTAGGTAAACTGCCACCACCCGTGAAACCGGAAGTTGTACCCTATAGAGGTGTTATGATTTATGGTCACAAGACAGCTGGTACAATACAAGTGATGGATGCAGCAGCTTATAGTAACTGGAAGGGTTATCAGCCTGGTAGATACGGTCGAAGCGCGACCAAGAAAGCAGGAGGGAAGAACACATGCCATCTGTAGACAGTAACGACATTGGTTTTCTATGTGCTGTGCTTATTGTAGTTGCATTTGGTGCTGAAATAATTTATAATCTATGGAACAGAAGGGACTAAATGAAATCTAGAAATATATATGTAGTAGACACAATAGAAGAGGCTGAACAGTTTCGATATACAGATACCAATGAAGTTGTGGAAGTAGGCACCGCGGTGGGTTACGATAAACCCATGGTTGGGATGCCCGGGGATTCTCCACCACCAGAGGGATGGAATCGTAATCACACACCAGTAGAGATGTTGGTTTGCTTTGATGATATATATTTTCAATCTGATGACTGATATGATAACAGATGACCAAGTGATTCAGGCTCTTGAAGAGCGTAAGTTGCAGTGGACTAGACACAAGCTGAATTTTCGAGATCAAACAACTGAAGAGATGTGGATGTTCAATCACGTGCACACAGTGTTGAGTCACGCGACGAAAATATTCAAAACACCCATAGAAGAGTTAACACAAAACACGTTCAAGAGTAAATCTAATGCATGACGAGATGATAGAGAGCATAGCAGAAGACCGCGGATATGACCGCGGATTTACTGCAGGTACCAAGCATGCACATGATCTCATAGGTAAGTATATAGACTGGATAGATCAATATTGTGAAGTGTTAGATGATGAAGGTGATTGTCAGCGAGAAATTGAGTGTTACAGAACACAGAGAAACTCACTTGACCACGCTAGATACATCATACGTAAAGGTCATTGGGATTCAGATGACAGCAAACCATAATGAATAACAACAATACAGACACCATAAAGTACAAGCTGATTGACTGGAGTAAGCCTGCCCCGGTGCTTCCGGAGAAACAACTTACATTAACCAAGTATGAGGCAAGTTCACTAAACAAAGGAATGGCCATGAACGGACTCACAAAGAGATGGATCCCGGTTGAATAATGTTTGATGACGGAATAGATAATGAATTTGAAAAGGCTCATCAATCCGGATTGACTAGAGGTTTTGATTTAGGTTGGAGTTACAAGGGCAAGTTTGATCGACAACTGATTAAAGACAGGATATGCGAGTTAGAAAAAATAGAGCCTAAAGATTCATACGCTATCAACGTTCTACACGATGTATTAAAAATGTTGAGAGAACATGACAACAACAGAGAGTTCATCACATGATGAACTTTGAGCAACCAGATGAACTACTGGACAGATGGTTCAACAGTGCAGCATGGGCACAAATACAAGACGAGAGTCATCGAGGATGTAAAGAAAGTTTGAAATTGATGGAGAAAATAAACGAACAGCTCGGTAGTCTCATATTTCATTTGCATAGTGACCCTAACAGTGACAGGATTTTGTATGAGTTGAAATACTTTGCAGAATTATGTGATGACTTTGATGTTGCCTGATTGAACCACATTACATATAATATAAACATGAGCAACGATAGATTTACACTCGAGGAACGAATGACAAGCATTCTAGATATTGGTGACATGATAGAAGATTTAATGCACATGATAGGTGATTCTCCAGATACACCGACTGAGGATCAGATAATCAATCAATTGATAGGCATGAAGTCAACACTCAACATACGATACGAGCGTATGTGGATGGTGTTTGAGGAACTAATCAAATCAGGTGTTATAACCAACCAACCGAACGAACAATGCAAATCGAAGACATAATAAGAATGAGAGAGTCTGATGAACAGACCGAATTTGATCAGATAGAAAAGAAACAAGAGACCCTTTTACGTGAAATTAATAGGTTGATCAATCGACTCACACTCGACCCCTCAGCACGATCCAACAAGACGTTACAGTTAGTCATCAACATTTTAAAAACAGACTGACATGCCATATATACCCAAACCTGAACGTAACAAAGCGTTTGAGAACCTGTTGCCCAATGCAGGTGTGCTCAACTACGCTACACATCAACTTATAAGTGAATACTTTGAGCAGAACAACAGAAACTACCAGACAATAAATGATGTGATAGGAGTTTTGGATTGTGTGAAAATGGAATTGTATCGTCGAATGGTTTCAGAGTATGAAGAGATTAAAATCATACAGAACGGTGACTGCAGACCATACACAACATGGCTCAAAGACAAACATAAAATCAAGTGACATTCTGGTTTGTAGTTATAATGTTGTGTCTCCTGACATATATGTTCATATATGATCTGAAGAAGTAAAAATTTACAACACACGGGCCCGTAGCTCAGTTGGTTAGAGCATCCGACTCATAATCGGCAGGTCCTCGGTTCAAGTCCGAGCGGGCCCACCAAAATATATACATGAAGAAATTTAAAAACAACATAACATACAAAGATGGTCAGACAGGTAAAACTAAACTTGTAAACTTCAAGTCACGAGACAAGATGATAGAGCACCTTGAAAAAAACAAACACAAACTCTGTCTGTTGAGAGGAGTCAAAGTTAACTTCGGTTCAATAAGTCTACCCATCAAAGATACAGTGTGGAACAGTTGAACTTTATCAATATATATTACAACGCCACCTTAGCTCAGCTGGTAGAGCACCTCACTTGTAATGAGGATGTCGTCGGTTCGATCCCGACAGGTGGCTCCATTTTATGAACGAAATCAAAATAGAAGAGACAGAAGACGGTGAGTTGTTCTTTCAACTACCAGATGAACAAATAGAACGATTAGGGTGGGTTGAAGGTACGGAGCTTGAGTTTATCATAGGCGAAAACAACACTTTCATGTTGAGAAAAGCGAAGAGCTGATCCGATGATTTCAGGAGAGATGGCAGAGTGGTCGAATGCGCTGGTTTGCTAAACCGGTGAAGGAGTCAAATCCTTCCGCAGGTTCGAATCCTGTTCTCTCCGCCACTTTGTGCATCAATTACCCACCTCAACAACACCGTATGACCAATACTTTTGTGTTTGTGCTTCATATTCTTGCTTGATCAAGTTCAACAAATCACGTGAAGGTGAATACGTGTTTATTACCAAAGCTAGATCAGTCATCGAGGAAACACTAGGATCACCAGGTGTGAAATTTAAACTTGTTGGTAGTGTGTCACTTGTCTCAATCGCAAAAACACCACCAGCAGGTATGGATACTTGATCGATGATCCGGAAGACGATCGCGTAGTTAGCTCCAATTGCATACATCGGTTTTGCAACACCAGTGACATCATCAAACCAACCAGGATAAGAATTATTCACCGGTTGAGTGGGTGTGACCCAAACCACGCCAGTACCGAGAGACATGCCCAATGAGTATATATCATTTGTGTATGATGTATGTGTTGGATCAGTCAGTATGTTCATGTCGTTTATCAGCTGTTCATGTGTCTGTTGTGTCACAACAACTTGTGTGTCAGGGTAACCACTAGCTGTTAATTCCTCCTCTATGTACGATACATTACCAGCTGGAGTGGTTATCGACCCAAATGTTTCAGTCGCAGCGATTGTCGGATACTCCACAATTGGATCTGAGGCTGGTTGTTCAGCTGAATCAACAGCTTGTACTGGACCTGATCCGCTGCCACCCTCACCATAACCCGCACTATCCTCCTCTTCTCTCATCCGAGCCTCATATATAGCTTGCTCACGTTCACTATCAGCCATCAAGTGCCACAGTCTCTTTTGCTTGGTTCCATTGTATGGACCTGTTGGTATCGGATCGAATCGCTGCATGCCGCTGCTCAATCCATCGAGGTAATCGTCTAAAAAGTCTCCCATGTGATTATTTAGTTGCGCATCTGTTGAAAATCACTTATCATTATGATATAACAACGAAAGGATCAACTATGACATTTAAAGAAATAATCGGCCAACCAGGAGGCAAAGTGAGCAGATACTTACCCTTGGTACACTTGCACTCACTCATGACCGAAGCGCGAGACAAAGCTCAAGTGCTTCGTGACACAAGAACCAAACTGAGTCCGGATGAAGAACTGATGATCAAATGGTTCGAGCAGCTTGGCGACAGTGCTGAGCGTAAGTTACATGATGTGAACGAACATAGCGTGGAGGGATATGTCCATGGATAAGCATATTGTGTACACAAGCCTGGCCAAGCCTAGCAAACACATCGTAGGCAGTGGCTTCGCCGGTCATTTAGAATGCACGTACAAACATCTGGTGAACATGTTTGGTGAACCAATGCTACCAACTGATGGATACAAAACCAGCGCTGAATGGCACATCGAGATCAGACATGACAATGTGGTCAAAGGTGTGGTTGCTATATATGATTACAAAAGCTGTAAAACATACAGTAAAGATGGTTTAGATACTGAAGACATCACCACATGGCACATCGGAGCCAAGAGCAACCGGTTGGCAGCTGACCTGTTACATTTCATCAAACATCCAAAAACACAAGAACAAGCAGTGTCACATGTTCAGTAGAAAACAACAACTTGAAGCAGAAGAAGATTACTTCTCCAAACAAGATGATATCAGAGAACGATATCATCGTGAGATCCGCAACTTGATGGACATGGATCCTATTGAACAAGAATATGTAGAGTACATGACCAAAGTGTGGGACGCTGGGTTCGGTTATGATCATGATGCTTATGAAGCTCATTGGAAACGTATGTTAGAATATTACGATAACCAACCAGATGAGAAAGCTGATTAATTTCAAGGACGGTAACGGTTTCATAGACATACCCAATCGTGTGATTGGCAGATGGGTCTGGACAGATGATCAACCGTATGCGCAATGGAAGACAGATTGGGTGTGGTGTTGGACTGCCGCTGAGTTGTGGGGATTGAATGATGACGAGTGGGAGAGTGTGTTTGTTCTGAGCTCACCCAATCCCAACACACGCACATTGGAGCAGAAGATAGCTGATGATTTGTATTGGAAAGGCATCATGAGCTGGAGATGGCAATTGAGACAAAAGCAGGTTGAAGAGTTGCCTAGACGCTCACATGAGTATACAATTAAAATATGAAAACATTCAACGACTTGACATTCAAAGCTGACGCAATACGACCAGATTGTTTCAGATCAACATTCACGTTTGACAATTATGTGATGAGCGTCACATACGGACCAACCATGTGCGGCAAAGGGCCTGCATATGACACATACGAAATTGCTCTGTTTCAAGATGATGACAGTGACGATTTGTTGCCGTTGTCACATGATAGTGATGTGTTGGGCTGGCAGAATGGTGAAGAGATCACCAGCTTGATGAAAATTGTACAGACAGAGCCTGATTTCGGTACATGTCTCAAGGTGCTGAAACGCACCAAATATTCTCGTCGGTTCAACAATATAAGTCACATGAGAGACGAGGCCTTTGCATGATGGTTACACTTTTCACATTGGGTAAGATCTGGTTAGGATGTTTCGCATTGTTGATGTTGCTCGTCTTCATCTTGCACATGTTGAACAAATTCGATGATTAACATGTCCATCTCAATGATACTGTGGATAGTATCCATAGGTGTGGTGATTATAGGTACATGTGTGGGCATGCTTCTCATGTGGGTGACACAATTTGACAGAAAAATAAAACAACAAGCTAAGGAAAGGGAAGAAGATATAGGATGAAATTGACATTATTATTATGTGTGTTGGTATGTGCTAACATGTTGAGAGCCAAAGTAGATGCCACGGCAGCATCAAAGTTACAATCAACAGCCAACAAAATAAGAACAGCCAAAATATTCTACACTGATGATCAGATCAAACACAAGATCAAAGAGAGCATGCAAGAGGATCACGACAAGTGGCGCAAAGCTCGACATGATTACAAGGAAGTTGTACGTATGTTACGAGAGTTGAATGTGGATGTAGATGTCCCAGACACTCTGGATGAGTTGTTGATGAACAGAGTTGATAAGGATGCAGACAAAATATTGATGAACCTAGCTCGACAGGTAAGACAACATTTACATTCATGAGATGGTTGGTATCAATTGTGTTGTTCTACATTGGTGATCAAATTTGGCAAGTGTGTAGAGCGCGTGAGAGGTGTGACTGGTGGGAATGGAAATTGTTCTTTTTATACAGCAAAATTATGATCAAGAGCTCCGACCTGGACATCAACAATCAGGTATGGGACACACACAATCATATACAATTTGATCAAGATGAATATGAACAGGTACCTCAAATATAACATCAGATGGCAGAGCGGATTTGTGATCTGCTATCCATGCATGTGGTTGTTTCAAGACTATCTAGGATGGAGCACATTCTGGAGCGTGATTGCATTTCAAGTGGTTGGAGCCAACATATTCTATCATGTTGATCGCTGGATATTCAAGCGCGACAGTTCAGACTCAACGAGTTAGATAAACATCACCCACAATCTTTTCTAACCAACTAACGATCAACGAGTTAGAGAAAAACCACCCCTGACTTTTCTCTAAGTCGCTGATGCTGAGAGAGTTATAAAAAGTTATGTTTTGTTTGTTGTTTTAGTTGCGCAAACGTGTGAATTCGCTTATTATTGTATTATGGAAAGAGATAAACAAGAATACGAAAAAATTGACACACTCGAGATTGACATTGCTCTGAAGCTTTCGCAAATGGAGGGCTGCTTCAAGTTCCTTCACTACATGAACTTCGAGAAGGAAGATGCTCCTCGCAACGAGACTGAACGTCAAAGTGTCGAGAACAATTTACGACGCGTGCAAGAGGTACGCGAGATGTACAGAACTCTATTACGCAAGCATAGGATCGTCAGCAAACCTAGTCCTGCTGTACAGATTGCCAACCCAGGATGCATGCAACCAACCAAAGCAGTTTAAGTTGCGCATTTGACGACAACACACTATAATAACAATACATAACAGGAGGATACATTTATGAATAGATGCAGCAAAACCGGACTAACCGACCAAGATTTCAAAACCATATTGGATGTACTTAACATGTTCGATCCCAACGATGTAGCTCAAGCGGTACCAGCAATGGCCACTCCAGAGTTCATGCAAGACGTGCAATCAGCATTCAAAGCTGTATTAGCACATGTGGAACGCACGCAAGATGACCTGGATGAACAGGACTACGCTGAAGCGGACAAGCAACGAGACACAGAGGACAAGAAGCTCAAGGATCAAGCGATGGAACGATTGGTTCACGACATGTACATTCATTCATTATCTTGAGTTGCGCTTTCAATAGAAAACACATATAATCATATTATGCACTACGATAAATTACAACCAAGAGATTCATTCATCAACGCAGCAACCGATTATTGGGTAGGAGACCCATGCTATGTTGTACCAGAAGAGTATTGGGACTCATTGTGTAACAACTGGCAAGCGTACGACAAGAAGCATCAGGATGACGAGGATTATAAGCATCATTATGTTGCTGAAGTACAAGATGAAGAGGTCGGACTATGCTTTCATCTGTGGAGCACAGCTTACGGAGACGGTAGTTATCCATTGTTCGTCAATGACAACAAGGTGGCTGATCTGGGAGTTGATGCTGGTACATTGAGCGTGATTCCCATGAGCTTGATCGAGCATTGGAACAAGCAAGGACTCATTGGCGACTATGAAAACATGGGACATGTTGTCGAGGCTGAGCATTTACGAGGTGAATTGATCTGTGAAGGAGGAGACTTCTTCTGGGGTGACATGAGATTGCCAACAGGCATGGAAGAAGAGGACGAGGAAGAGGATCCATGGTGTGAAGACGAGAGCTTTTGTTAAGTTGCGCTTCTGATCAAATCATACGATAATCAACACATGAAGATCAGATCAAACATACGAGCCGGGTTCCAACGACCTCATCGTCGCAAGAACAAAATTTTAGACAGAAAACAAAAACACAAAACACAACATGACTACTAAACTTGAACAACTACGCGATACACTAGGCACTCGCATCATCCGCAGCATGTACAATGAAAGCACCGTGCATGACATTGTTGACGCATGGAATTGGAACATGAACATCTTCGAGATCTATGACGAGATCAAAGAGTGGCGTGAACAAGACCAGCGCAACGTGTTGCGTTACGCGTACCGATACTTCAATTCAGACGTGATGATCAATGAATTGGCTAACCATCTGACTGGCGAAGGAGTTGCTTGATGATAACCATACGAGATTTACAGAACATGTTGAGCGAAGCTGTTGACAGTGGATATGTTGGACCAGACAGCGAGGTGAGATACATCACCAGAACCAATCTGGGTCGCAGCAAAGATTGTAGTTTCGAGTCTGAATGGCGCAGCATCGGACCAGGACACACCAAGAGTGGAGTGCCTGTGGACCGTAGATACGGAGATGGAGCGTTGTTCCTGGCACAAGAGAGCGAGCTTCGAGACACTCCTGAACAATTGATGTTGGCGTTCGACTGGTGATAGAGCTGTTGATATTGGTTGTGGTGGTGAGCATGCCTGTGGTGCTTCTGATGTTGATCGATCGATTTGGTTAGTTGCGCTTCTGATCAATCACCTGTATAATCATAACATGACACACGAAACAAAGCACAAACGCCGCAAACAGGCATGGGAACAACTCAAAACACCCAGGATCAGCTGGGAAGAGTTCAAACGTATCAACGACCGCAGCAGCAGCCTGGAACAAGCTGTCACACGCGCCGAACGAGCAATCAGAAAGAAACAACGATGACCCAACCCATGACACAACAAACACCATTTCCACCGGAACAACACACACCTGAGCATCAAACCTGGGATCGACATCAGAAACTGGAGTTTCTGCTGCAAACAACCACTGAACAGTTTCAACACACACTGCTCGACCAGATAGTGAGCAGCATGAGCGAGCAGGAGTTCACCGACACATACGAGCACATCACACGCATGCATGGACTGGCTCGAGACCATCAAGAACTGGCACGACATGCTCAAACACCTGCATGAGCCAAACGGAGCCGCAGGCTCCGCCGCCACCGCCGATGACTTCGACTGCGTCTCATGGCGCGACAAGTTGCGCTTTTGAACACACACCCGTATAATAAACAGAACAACAACAAACCTAGGAGACAAATCTATGACTTACACAAAAATTGATCACATCAAGGCTCATGTGACATCACAATGGGACCATCATCGCTGCAAATTTCAACCAGGAGACTACGCGGAAGTGAGCGCGCAAGTGCTGCCACGACAATACGTGAAAATGGATGGCGGCATCTCGGACGGTCATAGTCACGTGAGCAAAAAGAAACAAACACGTGTGGCACAGATCGGACGCGTGCGGGCTGTGAGCTGTTTGCCAGATGGTCGCATCAGAAGCAACACATATAAAAATGATCAGAGCACCAGAATGTTCACCAGATACTATGTACAATTCAAGGACGGAGAGATCTTGGGCTATGACAGCCATCACTTGAACATGGCGTTCAGTCTGAAAAACTTGACTGACACATGAACATGGGACCATACACAACCACACGAGAGAGGAGTTTACAAATGATCAACACCAGAATAGACACAAGCAAAGCGGCACGTAAAAGCAGAAAACACAAAGAACGAGAACGACTGGATGCCAAACGTCACAGTCCAGGAGTGCCTCCCAACAGTTGTCCTTACATAGACATCACAAAAACAATCATGGACGACATGGCAGCGGCATACGAAAGACTCTACGAGAAAGGAGAACATCAGCCCAAGTTTGATGACATGAAGACTCTGGCAGATGACATGTTGGAGTACATCAGACGAGCCAATGAATGTCTGCGTGACAACAGCGCCTATTGGTACAACAAATACAAGAGCAATCTTTGATCTGAAACCCGGTTGGATATAATAAGTGGGTGGATATTATCAAGAGTCGACTATACATGGGTGTGAAAACAGGTGGTTTCACATGAAAAACCAGGACAAAAGCATGAAAAACACAACAAAACAAGCAGATGACACTTGCAGAAACATGGGACAATTGAAGAGAACAATGAAACTACATGAATACAGGTATATAAGGTATCCGAGTTTGTCTCCCCAGGAGATGCACAAGCAATCGATCATGACGAACCTGCATGCAGAGTTGCCTGAACCTGTTGCATGCTCAATACCGCGAGTATGAGTGACGACGACTGGTTGGATGCCTGGATGAATCCTGCAGGAGATGAGTCTGAGCCTGATGCAGACCATGCCATGTGGCTCACGCCAGACTCTGGATGGATTTGGGATGCGGACAGTCTGATCATGGGTGAGTATGTTGGATACCCTCTTTACTTACGAGTCAGAGACCGACTACAACACCTGGGTGTGCCTGCTCAAGCACACAACCGCCTGATCCAGGAGCTGATAGACACACATGATGCAAGCGCTTTGGATCATGGTGAGGCCAGGAGCACGTTGGTCATGTGGGATGTTGACAAGGTGGTGGTGCCCATGGAGATTCTAGACTCGTCGGAGTTCGCCACGCTCACTGGAACCACGGCGGAGGAGGCAGAATAGGTGGATCAAATAAACCTCACAACTGTTATAGGTTTATAGAAATCTATTCTATCCACCTTTTCACACACAACTAACAGCAGCAATAGAGATTTCTACTAGTGCCAACAGTCGAGGGATTATATATGAACAGTTCTCCCCATACTTGTAGTATCATAAGCCTGCACCGAATTCAATCAGCTGCCCTGAACTTTACTTGTCAGCTGCAGCGGTTATGTGTATGTTTCCCAAATCATAACACAATTATATGCACCAGCAGCAGAACACGCAACTTTTGACCCGGAGAAAATTAAGTTGAGCTTTCCAAAAAAATCACATATAATCATATTATAACAATTAAAGAGAGGATCAGATTATGGAAAAATTAGCAGAATTGGTGAAAGAGAGTATTGAGTATACTAGAGAGAATATGAAAGGATGTGAGAAAATGACAGATGAAGAGTTGTTTTCTGATGTTATGGAGAATGTTACTAGTATGGTTTTAGATTATACTTTTTGGGATTATGAGATGGATTTGGGTGTTGGAAAAGATTAAGTTGCGCATTCTGAATTGAGAGCATATAATGAGAGTATGAAAAAGATATTAGTGATTAGTTTATATGATGGGAATAATGAGATTGAGGAGGTTTCTGATCAAGAGATTGCTGAATTCTCATCAAATATGGAGAAGTGTAAGAAGGGTGATAAGGTGGTTTGGTTAGGAGAAGAGTTCTTGTATGTGCAATTGTAAGTTGCGCATTTTAACAAAATATCAGATAATACAATTATGGAAAGATTAAAAGAGCTAGTCAAGCATATGATGGATCAGATGAGAGCTGATTTGAAAAGAAGTGGAGATTATGACAGTTATGGTGAAGAAGGCATCAGAATTGCTGTTTATGAAGATTTGAAAGACAGTTTAAAGCATCAATTCTCAGACATCCTCTACAAATGAACCGGAAAAAGATTGAGAGTTACAGCTTTGGTCATGATGTTGACAACATCAAAGATGTACAATTGTATGTGATTGACACATATGATGAAG
>Ga0181377_1000407_pt1 | contig 16285 bp, 11 predicted proteins | sample LowvirmetaG_9_FD_130160 | JGI IMG/M metagenome (GOLD analysis project Ga0181377, IMG submission 130160) | Marine viral communities from the Subarctic Pacific Ocean - Lowphox_13 viral metaG | ecosystem: Environmental > Aquatic > Marine > Oceanic | place: Subarctic Pacific Ocean | collected...
ATGAAAAGAGATTATGCTAAAATGTATACAGTATATTCTAAATCTGGTCATATCATTAATGCAAATAAGATTTCTTAATCTAAATCAATAGTTCTTTATATTTATAATAAAGGGACTATATATGAGTACAGAATTCGAACTATTTAAAGGAACTAATTTTTCTGACTTGATGCGTGATATCTATCATAATTCAAAAAAGAAATCTAGGCAAATTGATTCGTTAATTAAAAGCTTAGAACCTATGATAAAAAATGCAGGCGACGCTACTGTAATAGTTCCTATGATCAAAGATTATTTAGAAGTTTCTGTTAAGAACGACGATGCATTAGTTAAGTTAGCCGCTGTTGTTCAAAGAATTGTTTCTGCTTCAATGAAAGATGATGACGGAAACGAATATGGATTAACTGATGATGAACGTGCGCGCTTATTAGAAGAAGCGGAAGCAGAAATTGAAAAATTAAAACCACAACCAGAAACAGAGGTAACAGATGCCAGCGAAGACAGAAGTGGGACAAGTAATCGAGACATGGTTACCGACCCAGTACAAACAGACAAATGATCTAAAAGGAAATCCGTTACCGCCTGGTACTATTCGTGTTAGATTTGCTGGCGGTGCTTCAAGCGAAGAATATGCATATCCAGCAGATCCTAATCGTATGCCTATACCATTATACGGTGAACAGGTATTATGCTTTAGTCAACCTGATGGACAAGCGATTAAGAGAAGTGAAAATAAATGGTATTACACTCAAGTAGTAAACACTCATGGAAATGTTAATAACGCAATATTACCATTCTTGCAAGATAAAGGAGCATCCGGTGGAGAGTATGGACCCAATCCTATAGTAAAAGCTGGTGTAGGAAATAAGCCAGGCCAACTTAGTTTTATAGAACAAGATATTACTTATATTCAACCATTTCAAGGAGATATAAATTATCCAGACCGTTATGGTAGTATACTTAGATTTTCTGCAACCGCAGATATGAAGGACTGTAGTAAGTATCTAAAAAAGCCTTTCTTTAAAGGAAGTCGACCAGGCGATCCAATCATTGGAATTACATGTGGTGTTAAAGATGCTAGGTCCGGTAAGAGTATTGATAAGTATTATGCAGTTGAAGATCCTAATAAAGATGCTTCGTTTATATATTTAACTTCGACTCAATATTTTGATAAATTTAAGTATTCGCAAAAAGGCGTAGGTAAGGAAGTAAAAACCTTAAATGCATATAAAAATTCTCAAGTAATAATTGGCGCAGAAAGATTAGTATTTGATGCACGTAAAGATGAAATATTATTAGTATCTAAAAAAGATGTTAAGATAGCTACTCCAGAATGGCAAACAGATATGGACATGTTTTTTACTCAAATGTTAATGTTAATTGAAGAGATTATTGAACAAAATAAAAATTTAGAGATGGCACATGTTGAAATTGCTGCATTAGGAATCAATTCTGCAACATCTATTCATCCGACAGGAACAGGATTATCTGGACCTCCAATGAATACAGCAGCATTTGCAGCAACTAATGCAGCTGCAATTACTAATGCAATTACCACTACAACTATACGATCTAGAGTTGAGAAAATTAAAGCTATAATCGAAAAAATGAAACAATAATGCCTTTAGGACCAAGACGTGCACAATTACAATCAGAATTAAAAGAATTATTTGGAGATGTAAACAACCCAGCAACTGGGGAAGGTTTAGCTAAAGCATTATCAAATTTTTCCAAAGGCGTTTTGCCGCCTACGCTAGGGATAGTAACAGGCATTGTTCCAGCAACAGCAGCATATGATACAGCACCGGCTATGGATAAAATTACCGGAATAGAGAATGCAATAAATGAATTTGCAGCTGCAAATGCAGCAGGTATGTCAGTATTTTTATTTACTGGAACAGCACCTCCTCCCATTACTGGACTAAAACAATTATTTGAACTGATAACAAGAACAAAGGGTACAACTGATGATATGGCCAAAGCTTTATCATATGCAATATTAGCTAATTATACATTAGGTAGGTCTGTATTCAATCCATTAAACATTCCTATACCAACATGGAATATTCCTATACTGCCAGGCGCAATAACTAGTAGCGATTCATTCGATCAAAATGAAATAGATCGTGTTATTCGATCTAAAGGTCGTATAGATTCTTCATCAACATCAATCGATACATTAGTTGATACAGATGAGTTCTTTGATGAGATGGGTCAAGAATAGTTTTAAAACTACCCGATTTACCAGTTTAGACATATTTATTAAAAAGGGAATTTACTATGAAAACAGATGGATTCGTAAAGTTATTACGTAAGGTAATTAGGGAAGAAGTTCGTAGCGTTATTGTTAAAGAACTAAAACCTATCTTGAATGAAGTGACTATCAAAAAACATGATATTAATCTTCAAGAGGTAATGGACACTCCTAAAACACCTAAACAACCAGTTGCAAAAAAGCAATATACAAAGAATACTGCATTAAATGATATTTTAAACGAAACAGCAAATACTCCTCCTTCAGAATGGAATTCAATAAATTTTAGAGCTGATATGGCAGAAGCGTTTGGGATGCAGACCGGTCCAACTCCATTAGCAACAAAAGGCATTAATGGAGAGGCAATAGATATGAATAATGAAGCTGTTGCAACTACTGTAAATGCAATGACAAAAGATTATTCTGCATTAATGAAAGCAATAGATAAGAAAAAGGGAATGTAATAAATGGCTCGTCCAATATATCAATATAAGCCAGTTAAGAGTGATGAAACTCCTATAGGAATTTTATTACCTTTTAATAAAGGTGCACAAGGAAAGTCTGTTACGGCTAATTATGCATCTGGATCATCTGGCGGTAAAGGTGTATTTGAGTCATCATTTTCTACTCAAGAAGCGGTAGTAACAAATCTTAAAAATCTTATCTTAACTGCTAAAGGCGAAAGATTTATGCAACCCAATTTTGGAACTAATATTCAAAAAGTTTTATTTGAAAACAATACTGAAAATGTTCGTGATCTATTATTGGAAACTATGAGACAAGATATTAAATATTGGTTGCCATATGTTAAGTTATTAAATTTAACAGTTGAGTCGTCTGCAGATTTACATGCTTTATTTGTACAATTATCTTTTAGAATTGAAACAATTGGAGCAAATATTGTTATTAATGTATTGGCAAATGAAAATGCACTTCAAATAGAATCGGTAGAAGAAGGAACGGCTCTAGAACAAGTAGGATCATTTGGTGCAGATACAGCATTTAACACAGGCCTGGGAGGGTCTTATTAAGAATTAAAGAGATAGGTTAAAGATATGGCAGACTTAATTAAAAAAGATGTAAAATATTTGAATAAAGATTTTGCTCAGTTTAGACAAAATTTAATAAACTTTGCAAAAAATTATTTTCCAGATACTTATCAAGATTTCAACGAATCATCACCAGGTATGATGTTTATGGAAATGTCTTCATATGTAGGAGATGTATTATCATACTATACTGATAATTCTTTTAAAGAATCTTTGTTATCAACAGCTGAAGAATCTTCTAATATATTAATGTTGTCTCAACTATTTGGCTACAAACCTAGACTAAATAGTCCAGCAACATGTAAATTAGATATATTTCAATTAGTTCCAGCAAAAGGAACCGGAACATCTGCAGAGCCTGATATGGCATATGCATTGACGGTTGCTAGCGGAATGGAAGTATCAACAGATGATGGAATTATATTTCATACAGAAGAGTCTGTTGATTTCTCACAAGACCCAGAGATTACAGTATATGAAATAGATGGTGCCGGCAATATTGCTCGTTATTTATTAAAGAAACAAGTTCAGGTGTTATCTGGTACGGTTAAGACTGAAACATTTACATTTGGAGATCCAAAACCATATGATAAAATTATATTGCCAGATACTAATATTATTGATGTTATAAGCTGTACAGATTCAGCCGGCAATACTTGGTATGAAACAGATTATTTAGCACAAGATACAATTTTTGAAGATATTGCCAATATACCATTTAATGATCCAGAGTTATCAGAATATAGATCAACTGTTCCTTATATATTAAAACTAAGAAAAACAGCTAGACGATTTGTATCTCGAGTGCGTGATGATGATAGAATAGAATTATTATTTGGTTCAGGAGTTTCATCTGATGCTGATGAAGAGATTATACCTAATCCTAAAAATGTAGGTCATGGATTAGAATATTTAAGACGTACAACTACATCAAATATTGATCCTACAAACTTTTTATATACTAGTACATATGGTATAGCTCCTTCCAATACAACATTATCTATTAGATATTCGTTCGGAGGAACATTAGAAGAAAATGTAGGAATTAGTACTATTGTAAATGTTGATAGCGTAACTTACTTAAATGAAACAGGTTTAGTTGATCTAACAACAACTAAAGATTCTCTAGCTGTTATAAATAATGAACCTGCATTAGGAGCTCGATCTAGACAAGATCTAGATTCAATAAGACAAAATGCAATGGCAGCATTTGCAGCACAAAATAGAGCAATCACAAGAGAAGATTATATAGCTAGAGTTTATTCTATGCCATCTAGATTTGGTACTGTATCAAAAGCATATATAGTTGGAGATACACAAATTAATACTGAGGATAAAACATATCCTTCTGAAACAATATCAAATCCATATGCATTAAATTTATATATTTTAGCAGAAAATGCTTCTGGAAACTTTGTTTCTGCAAATGAAGCATTACTACAAAACTTAAGAACATATTTATCTCAATATAGAATGTTAACAGATGCATTAAATATAAAGGCAGCCTTTATAATAAATTTAGGTATTGAATTTGAAGTTATACCTAAACCTAATAATAATTCTAATGAAGTTATCTTAAGATGTATCGATAGACTTAAGACATTACTTTCAAATGATAGAATGCAAATAAATGGTCCGTTAAATATTTCTGGAATTGTTTCTGATCTAGATAGTTTAGAAGGAGTTCAGAGTATACCATCATTTGAGTTTTATAATCTTCATGAATCTGCTAAAGGATATTCTGGTAATCAATATGATGTACCAAATGCAATAAAAAATAATATTTTATATCCGTCATTAGATCCTAGTATATTTGAAATAAAATATCCTAATGCAGATATAAAAGGAAAAGTAGTTAAGCCATAGGGATAAATTATGAAAAGAATATATTACGCAGAACGAGATACAACATTATTTGAAAAGTTTCCAGAACAAAATTCTGGCTTAGATGAAATATTAGAACTAACAAAATTATCATCTGCTTCATTAGCAAACGCTGATACATATAATAGTAGAATACTTATAGATTTTGGGTCAGAGATAACATCGATAGCTCAATCAATAACTAATGGAGATATTCCGGCTATACATAATAGTAATATTGCATCGGCATCTATATTTCTAAATTTACATGCTTCAGATGCATCTGATCTATTACAGTCATATACAATTAAAGCATATCCTGTATCAGAATCTTGGGATAATGGCGCCGGATATATGAGTGATTCGCCTGCTACAAAAGTAGGATCATCTTGGTATAACAGATCAGGTGATGCAAAGGCTCAAACAGGCGTAGCATGGAATACTACAGATGCACCTAGTAAAAATACTTCAGCCGGATCTACTAATAGTGATGGAGGAGGTACATGGATAACTGGGTCTGGGTATGAAGCTAGTCAATCATTTCAAAATGAATCACCTGATATTAAACTTAATGTAACTGACATAGTGAAGCAATGGGTGGATAGTAATATTGCTAACAATGGTTTCATTGTTAAAAGACCTTATTCAAATGAAATAGATGGCAGCATACAAGGGTCTATAAAATTCTTTGGTAGAGAGTCTCATACAATATTTGTTCCAAGATTAGAAGTATGTTGGGATGATAGTTCAACAGAAACAACTGGTATCACTAGTAATACATATGTGCCATATTTTAAAAATATAAAACCAGAATATAGAACATCAGAAATTGCAAGATTCTTTGTAGGAGTTCGTCCTGAATTTCCTGCTAAATCGTACGCAACATCTTCTTTCTATATAACAGAAGATAAACTTCCAGTTTCGAGTTCATATGAGATTATTGATTCTGTTACGAATGATGTTATTATAAAAGATGAAAAGGTGTTTGCTAATTCAACAACAAAGATATCTAATACATCGGCTGATTGTAGTTTCTTCGATCTACGTATGGATTCATTCATGCCGGAAAGATATTATAAAATAAAAATAACGTGTAGAAGAACAAATGATACACAAACATTTGATGACTTTTACTTTAAGGTAGTGAACTAATATGGCACAAGATAAAAATCAAGGAAGTGTTGGAGGAGGCTTCAGAGGAGAAAAATCTGATAGAAAGCCTGGCGATAATCGTTTTACAGTAGGATCTTCGAAAGAAGAAAAACTCGGAACGAATATTAACGACATGCTTTTAAAAATCATGAAAGATGAATTTCCGGATGATATTTTTTATAGCCAAGATCTTATATATCCTGAGAGTTCTGACAGACAAGCATTTGATAGTTTTCGTAACAAAGCGTTTACAGATAAAGATGGCAACCCTGTATCTAAGAAATCATTTAGGCCGGCCTCTCGTAATACTAAAAATGTTTTAGATGTGTCAACAGAAAAAAATCAATATGCTGATTACAAAATGGTTAAATCATATCCAACAGTTGATGAAGATATATTAGATGATCTGATTGATGAAGAATGGGAATACTTTGAAGATCCAGAAGAAGAGCCAGTAGAAGTAGTTGTACCTGTAAAAGAAAGTGGACTATTTTTAGTTAATTCAGATATAGATTTAGGAGATGTACATGACATGTATATCGATAACGGACCACAGACTATAGAAGATGAAGATGAAAAAGAAGTTTCACCTTTTTGTGTATTCTATATTAATAATGGAGTTGCATATCCTATACCAACATATAAAACATTAGAAGTAATGTTAGTTGAGCGAGGGTTGACATATGATGCAATTGCAGAAGCATCCAGTGATCAAATAAAAGAGTTTGATCTATTATTAGATGGCGATATAGATTCTGGTGTAGATTATGGAGGCGCAGATGTTGACGATTCTGATGATGGAGATGATATGACTTCATTAGAAGAATTTAGATTACGAACATATCCAACGCGTGATAGTGATTGGAACTATTCTATAAGATTTAGAAGTGGATATAGACCTAAAGCTCCTTTTGTTAGAGATCCTGGTGATTATATAAAACCAGAAAATATGCGTGCAGAAGATGGACGTCGACCGGTCGATGAAGATGGCAATGAATTGCCGCCAGATAGATATGTCTTAGAAGACCCTACTGATAGATATTTTGATCAAGTATTTCAAAAACAAACATATCGAGAAAGATTGAGAGAAATACATGAAGGCAGAATGATTATTGCAGATTGGCCTTCACCGGAATATGTTGGATCAGAAGTGAGTATGGGAACAGATATTCGTTCTGATGATGCTGTATTAAATTTACGTATGATGATCAATGGTCATTGGAAACGAGTAACAGATGGCCGGACAATGAAATTATATGCATATATGAAAGAAATTGATTTGGCCGATTATGACCCGGGTAATGGAAGATATGGTGAAGAAGGATATATTCAATTGTTAATTGATGGTGGTGGAGTAACAGTAGTTCAGCCTAGTAGAGGTTCAAAATCAACGAACGATGTACAAGATCCAGATTCTAATTCCGATATGGTTAACAAAACAGAGCCATTATGGAATGCATTTCCTCATATTATTGAAGCAGATGATGACGGAAGAAGTGGATTAGATGTTAGAGAATATCGTGAATATTTAGATAATTTTTCTAATGGCGGCGATCCATTTGGAATTCAACATCTCAAACCATATGAACCAGCTGGATCGATTAAATATTATCCAGAACAACAATATGCAGATTTAATTGCACAAGCAATTGAACAAGAACAAATAGATGCTGTTAAAGAACAAATTTACGAACTTTGGCCAGGGATTGTTTCTAAAATAGAAAGTACTAAAATACAATTTGATGCGTTACCAGCAGATTATAGTGATTATGTTGTACGAATGTTAGGTAATAACAGTCCATTATATAATCTAATGATATCAAAAGATGGTCAATGGAAATATGTTAAGAAAAAGACGTGGTTTGGTAAAGATAAAATTAAAACAAAAACACAAGATAGACGTTTGTTTAAAGTATGTAAGAAACGTGTAGGTATTAAAACATCATTGAATGAGAAGCAAGAAAGAGATTTAGTTGCTAAATACAAATGGATGAAAACGGTCAAACGTGATAAATTTATGGCATGGGCATCTGGCGGTGCACAAGCCGGATTAGCAGCTGGTACTCCAATAGCAGCCGGTGCCGGTGTTGCATTAGCAGCATCAATTAAAACAGCAGCGGCAGCTGCATCAGCAGCCGCATTTGAAGCTTCATTAATATCATCAGGAGTAACACTTTTACCATCAGTTTCAGTAGCAGCTGCAGGTCCATCATTTGGAGCAATAATAGGCGGGTTAGCTACAAACCCAATAACATTAGGAGCAGCTGTATTAGTAGGTGGATTGTTATTAGCAGATAAATTATTAGGTGAAGTTCCTTCGGATAGATATGACTTGCCACCATGGAGATTTATAGACGATGGGTGGTATCTTAAAGCATGTATATTAAATGAAATAGATGATCATGTAGAAGGATTTAAAGAAGCAGCAGATGCAGCCGATACTGCAATACCTTATATAGCCGGAGTGATAGATGACTTATATGACGGAATGGGTGAGGTTGATACCGCAATATTGCGAGCAGATGATGTTGAAGAGTTTAGGTCGATATATGAATATATGTTGACTGTAAAAACAATGGTAGATGAACTCAATGATACAGGATTATATAGTTTAGGAGCTGAATTAAAGTCAGAGATAGATATTTATGTAAGGAAGAAGTTGAAAGATCAATATAATGCAATTCAGTATTTAAGAAAAAGAGTATATTCATCAGGAAACTTCTGGAAGAAGAAAAGAAAATATGGGTTAGTATGGCCTAAAGGACCTCAAAACATCTTAAATCAATATGTACCGGGATGTAAGTTCGATAATTATGTACCACGAGTTTAGATATGGCATTAGATAGATTTTCAAATATAGAAGAAATAAAAGAAACAAATGGTGCTGTACGAGGCATTGTTTGGAACGAAGAAGACTTAGATATCTTACAGTTAGATCTTAAAACTGTTTTACCGGATGTAAGGCCGGTTGTGGAAATACATTTATATACAATAGGATCTGATCCTGAATATATCACCGGTGGCTGTATTGATGACTTTGAAATAAAAGGTTCAAAATTATTTATTAACTATGGACAAGCATGTCAATCTTTAGGTATTGAACGAGGACAGTTTGAAGTAGTTGTTAATGTATATAAAGATTTATTAGGCTCGAAAGATGATCCTGGTTTATGGATCAAGGAAATATCAGATGATCGCCGTGAATTATGGATACAAGCCTTTCCAGATGCAGATCTCGAAATTGCAGATTATTTAGAAAGTTTTGGGTCAGGTCAATATGCAGAAAAGATTTTTGAAAGAGATGAAAACGGAGAAATACTAACTGATGATAATGGAAATGAAATATTATCAGGTATTGTAGAACGTCCATTATCTGACGATATTGCAATAAATTTAGGTGAAAACAGAATACTTAAAATTATTAATCAAAAAGATTGGCAAGCTGAAAATGATTTTGTTGTTAGATTATATAAGCCATTACCGGACGATGTAGTAGAAAAACAAAAATTATGGACGATAGAACAATTATCTGATTCATATATAGATAATATTACTCTAGAAGGTCCGGCCGGAAGTGTTGATAAAAGTAGAACCTTATTAGGACCAAATTTCAATATTGATATTTCTAAAGGTACTATAACAGAAACAGATTTCGAATCTTGGAACTCATTACTAGATGCAAATACATCTACATCACAACGAATTGTAGATCAGTTATTTTCTGGATCACTTGGTAATGCAGTCAATATAGATTATTCTGGATTTCAAAATTTTGTACATTTTTCATCTGCCGCAGAACGTTTAGCTAACTTCAAATATAAATTAGGTTTGATTGAATACTATGATGGTCGAATTCGTACATTGCAGTCAGCTACTGGTACTGATGCTAATTCACTTCAAGGAAATATTGCAACGAATGAGGAACGACGAGATAATGTTATAGGAAATTTTGATGGATTTGAGCGTTGGTTATATAATGAACCAACATCTAGTTTATTTACAGATCATGCTGTCTATTCAGATAACACAAATAAAGATGGAATATATGCAGCTGAAGGAGGCTTTTTAGGAGCCGATCATTTTAGATTATCATCTTTTCCAAAATATTTATCCGGAAGTAAATTTTATCTACACCCATCGACATCAAGTATTGCAGAATCATGGTATAATGGAGCATTTGCATCTGCATCATTTTATGATAATGAAAACAATAATTCATTAGTAAGATCGATTCCAGAACATATCAGATTGGATGGCAATAACAGTGAATATGAATTATTTGTAAATATGATAGGACATCATTATGATATCTTATATACACATATTGAAAATTTAACAAGAGTATATAAACCAGAAGAACATCCTAAATTAGGACAAAGTAAGGATACATTATATCAAGTAGCACAATCATTAGGATGGAAATTAGAAAATGGAAATCAAGCTTCTCAATTATGGCAATATAAATTAGGAGTACATTCTGGTAGTGGAGAGTATGCACAAACCGGTTCAATGTTTTCTAAACCTGATGAAGAAATAACAACAGAGGTTTGGAGACGTATAGTTAATAACTTGCCATTCTTACTAAAAACAAAAGGTACTTCTAGATCGATTAAAGCGTTGATGAATACATATGGTATTCCTCAGACTTTATTGAGTATAAGAGAATATGGTGGACCTAAGGTTGATGAAGATACTCCAACATTGATAGAAGATCGGTTTTCATATGCATTACAATTTAAGTCTGGATCTATTAATGGAACTAAATCTCCTTATATAAAGCATGGTGTAAAAACATATACAACTGATATTGGTGATTGGGGGTTTGTAAGGCCATTTTTAAATTCAGGCGATGATATTCCTCCACAAACAAGGGAGTTAAGATTTAGACCATCTTTAAAAGAATCGATGTTATTACTTACTCAAACATTTGATTACAATGTTGGAGGAGTACAATCCGATCAGGATAGTAGAGTGTATATGCAAATAGCTATCCAGCATACCGGATCTTATTCAGGTTCAGACGAATATGGACGTTTAGTATATTCTCATATGAGAGCTTCTGATAAACTAACTTCTTCAGCAGGTGTTGCAACAGGCTCAACTGATTGGGTGCCTATATATAATGGAGAGTTTTGGAACTATAGACAGTTCTTTACAACGACAGGCTCGGATGCCGGCATTTACAATTTAGGACAAAACTTAAATACAACATATCATCATCAGATACAAATGTCATCAGATTATATTGATGATAAAGTAATTCATCAAACCAGTGCATCATATACTCCTATCAATGAACATCATGGCCAAGGATGGGGAGTACAAGAAAATATAGGAAGTAGTGGTTTCCGTCATATGCGATTAGGAGGCTGGCCTGGAACTGGTGGTTCAAAAGATCAGTTTGTTGTTAATAGAGGTTTGAATCGATTTCTTGCTGATGATTCTTCTGTAAATACTCAAACACCGACTATAATGTCGTTCTCTGGTTCAATGCAAGAATATAGGGAATGGTTAGAACTATTGGATCAAAAGACATTTGATCTTCATACTACCAATCCTACTTCATATGTATCAAGTATTAGTCCTACATCATCATTTGATACATTAGTTAGACATTATCCATTAGGTACTCAACTAAATGCAGTAGATCATTCTGCCACGCAATATTTGATATTATCATCATCACATCCGGCACAGACAGTATTAGATGCACAACTGCCATATGACTCTTTGATAGTATCTGGTAGTTCATATGCATCAATGTCAAACTTTCCGACACCTACAAATGTACAACGTGGTAATTATGAAACTGTAGAAGAGACTTATTATATACAAGGAGTTTCGTTGGGAGGCAATGTTCCTAGATCACAAAAGATTAGATTAGAAGATAATGAATTAGTACGACGATTGTCGCCTAAATCTTCAGGAGAAAGATCTAGATTTGATAGAGCGCCAATTGATACAAATAAGTTAGGACTATTTTATTCAGCAGCAGATCAAATTAATAAAGAAATATTTAATCATGTAGGTGATATAGCGTTAGACGATTTTGTAGGAGACCCTGATCACGAATTTACATATGATTATCCAGACTTATCTCATTTCTCAAAAGAGTATTGGAAAAAATATTCTGACAAAAATGATATAAATGCATACTTAAGAGTATTTAGTCAATTTGATTATTCTTTATTCAATCAGATTCAGCAATTATTACCAGAACGTGTTGATGAATCAATGGGATTATTAGTTGAGCCGCATGCATTAGAGAGAGCAAAGGTTGCATTAACTAAGAAGCCAATAATTACAAATCCACAGTATGAAGTTAGTTTACCAAAGCCGTCACCTACTGCTAGCGGCGTTATACTTCCATTATCTGCTAGTATAGATTCACCAGTATCAGTTACAAATACTGTATCGGTTTATCATGTAGGAAGTAATGGATATGATGAAAGTGGTAATTATTTTGGTCATCTAATTACTAGAGATCCTTATGCACCGACTATATATAAACATATTTATACTTTATTTCCATATCAATCAGATCCGGTAGGAGCAGCAGCTGCTAATTTACCAATGGAAATAACTGGAACATTATCTCCGTTTTCATATTCGCCAACAGGTAGTGTTATATTATCACCTAGACCAAGTACAATATATAAATTAGATGTATTACATTATTCTGGTAGTGGTGACTTTAATAAAGTAATTAGAAATAGATTGTCAGAAGTTAGTAGATCGTTAGGCGGCGGTATTCCGAGTAAATATAATTACTCTAGAAGTTTACAAGAAACGGGATATATGGACGACTTTATGCAATCAACAGAAAATTTAAAATATGCGGGTTGTAGATTAATAGGACCTGGAATTAATCTACCAAGTACTATCAGTGCTCTTGACTTAAGACCGGTAGTTGAAATATTTGAAACTAATCCAAATACATTAATATTTAATAATCAGCCAAATGCTACAAATCCAGGTAATTTAGAAGTTAGATAAACTTATGCATAAGCATATTTATTAAAAAGATAGGGAATAACAATGGGATACTTAAACAACTCAACAATAACAGTAGATGCTATTCTTACTAAAAAAGGAAGAGAACTTTTAGCTAGGGGTAGAGATGAATTTAAAATTACACAATTTGCATTAGCAGATGATGAAGTAGATTATGATTTATATAATCCAGAGCATCCGCTAGGAACTGCATTTTATGGTGCGGCAATTGAAAATATGCCGGTTGTAGAAGCATTAGCAGATGAAACACAAATGTTAAAATATAAACTAGTAACATTACCAAAGGGAACTGCACGTATTCCAGTAGTTAGAGTTGCACAATCTACAATAGAGTTAAATGCAAATGAAAGTACAATAATTACTCCATCAACAGTTAACTTTGGAGGTGGTAATAGAAGATTTGGATATACTGCAATATTATCTGATTCAGATGTTGCTGATATTGTTGCAACCAGAGGAGCAAGAAATTCTGCTGCATCAGTTCCACAGTTTATAGGAGATTCGGAAGCAGCACAATCAATTACAGTATCAGGAACTCAATTTGAAATTACTGCAAAAGAATTATTAAATGCTGATAGACAAATTACAATATTGTTTATTGGTAATGAAACTGGTGGTAGAGCATCTGTAACATTAACTGTTAAAAAGGTTGAAATAGCAACTGCAGCAGCAGCAAACCTATCACAAGCGTAATAAAGGGAATAGAAAATGGCAATATATAATAGAGCAATTAGTAGAAGAGGGCCGGTAGCATTTAGAAGAAGACGTCCGGTTTCTGCAACATCTCAGGTTGAAAATTTAGCTAGACAGTTAGCTAATCAAATCATTAGAGAACGTGAACAAGCAAAGGCACGTCAAAGATTAGGACGTATATTTACTACATTTGATCCAACTGATGATGTATTGCCTAATAATATTGAAACTGTAACAAGAGGTTTGTTTGCAGGAAATACTGGTAGTTTAACTTCTATGTTTACTTCTTCTAATTTAACTGCTACTCAAAAATCATATTTCCAAGAAATATTTTCAACAGGTGATCCTGCTAATACCGGTAATGCTAATTCTGAACTTTCATTGGCATATGGTCATTTCAATGGTTCCGGATCAAAAGATACTACGGGTAACATGAATAATGATACTCCATCAAGAGCTATTTATAAACAATATGCTCAATTATTATTAGCACCTAATGATAAAAAGTTTACTATTAACGGTACTGATACAGATCAAATATATATATTAAACTTTAATAGAGCAAGAATAAGAGAAAAATTAGATCCAGGAAATTTTGAATTAACATTAGCTCAATTATCAGGTTCAGCACCTAGTGGTATAGAAAATGGATTTGCAAATAATGCACATACAGGTTCGAATGTAAAGTTAGCAGGTACAAACCAATTTATTCAGATTATTGATGATTCATCTGTAACAACTGGTGGAAGTATTGCAGAAGGTGGATTAGTATATAATTTAGTTTCTGGATCAATTGATGAAGGTACTGTTATTCATAGTCCAACATCACCAGTATATTATGGATTGTTATATCCACAACATGGAGTTGCAATATTGAATGGCGAACAATTGAATTTAGATTTTTCTAATGGAGGTGTTAATTTTAATTCTGTTACAGGATCGGGAGTTCAAGGTGATAATACAGTAAAATTATTTACTTCTTTATCTGGTTCAGATGCTTTAACTGATTCTGGTACAAATGGTGGTATACAAGCAAGATCATCAGAACAAGTTAAATCTACATATTATTTTGTTAGAGTTAAAAATGCAGAATATAATTATTCAAATAATCCTTCATTCGTAACAGGTTCATTGGGTGAATTATATTTTAATACATTTGTAAATGATCCTCAAGTATATATAACAACTGTAGGTCTTTATAATCAAAGAAGAGAGTTATTAGCAACTGCAAAATTATCTCAACCGTTATTGAAAAATTATACAAGAGAAGCTCTTATTAAGGTTAAATTAGACTTCTAAATTAAATTAGTAAGATGATATGCCTATTATTCCGTCAGTATTTCAGCCCATACGGGCAAATGATTATCAGCAGAGGCCGATAAAAACATATAAACATTATAATGTTTTATCAAGCACCTTTTCTAATAACGACGGTTATTTTAGACATAATGCAATATATCGTAAACATACTCCACATATAACAGCTAATGATGGTAATGGTATAGGGACATTAAATTATCCAGTTAATACCGATGACCAAACTAATCAGCATGTTGTATGGAATGTGATTCAACACAAATATTATCGTAATCATAATCCAGCAGAGTCTGCAGATTTTTTAAGTATAGATACACAACAAAGGAGTTTATGGCATTCTGCTTCAATCTTTACAGCACCATATGGACAAGTAGGTGAAAAAATAAAACCTGGATCATTAACTGTTACTGCATCAATAGGAGGAACTACAATCAATTTAATAGATGATGGGTTAGGAAATTTAACTGATGTTATAATAGATACGAGTACATTTGCATCTAGCAGTAGAAATTTCTTTTACATGTCATTCAATGATTTATATAAAAGGTTTAATGATTATGATGAATTGGGTGAACTATCAAAAGGTATAACCTATAAATTAAACAAAGTAGAAAAATCTGCAATAATAAATGATTCAGTAACTATTGTAAAAGGAATTGAAGTTACTAGTAGTGCTGTTTCAGCAACTCCGTCCGGTCTAGCTGCTAAGTTTGATGATACGTCAGGACATAATATCAGAATACCACATAATGACAAATTTGATAGATTTGGTCGTTGTGATGATTGGACAATATCATTTTGGCATAAATATAATAGTTCAGATGAACATACAATATTATCTAAATGGGGAGTAAAAGAAGAAACATTTTTAGATAGTGTTGATGGTAAACGTAAATTACGTACTGTGAATAACAATCCAACTCAAGGTGCTGCTTCGCCATTG
>Ga0181377_1000408_pt1 | contig 16278 bp, 27 predicted proteins | sample LowvirmetaG_9_FD_130160 | JGI IMG/M metagenome (GOLD analysis project Ga0181377, IMG submission 130160) | Marine viral communities from the Subarctic Pacific Ocean - Lowphox_13 viral metaG | ecosystem: Environmental > Aquatic > Marine > Oceanic | place: Subarctic Pacific Ocean | collected...
CATCTATAGTACTTCCCGCTTTTATTTTCTACTGTATGAATCCTGCAGATAGGTTCGCCATTATATTCCGAAGAATACAAACTATATTCTCCTAAATCATAATTATGCTTTTCTAAAATATAATGATAAAACTCACCACCGTTTATGTTGTTAACCCACATAGCCATATCCTTTTTTTTTTAAATAACTCTCTTTACGTCCCACCCAATATCTTTGGCGAGGCACAAAGCTTTTAGTTTAGCTGTATCAAAATCATATTCATAATAACTATCGCCCATAGTTTTGCCATCACCATAATAAACCTCTATTCTCCATAGACCATCTCTGTTCCTATAAACATTCTTTACATAAGCAATCATTCTGTCGTAAAGATAGTATCCGTGCAAGATATTGCCATCTGCGCAGTCTATTTCTTTCCACATAAACTTTATCCTTTTTTTTTAGCTTAAACTCTTTATGTTCCACCCAAGCTCTTTTGCTTTTATTAAACTTTTTATCTTTATAACCTCTAAGTTATTTTCATTAAGATAAACTTTTACGCCCTTCCTAACAACACAGGCTGTCCATTCTGCGCTGCCCTCTAGCCAAGATATATATATTATCTCTCTATCTATAAAAACTTCTTTTTCTTCGCCAGCAAACCTATATATCCAATTCCAAACTCTTTCATCTTCATTCCAAAGTACTGTTCTGACTCTTAAATGCCTAGACCACACAACTCATTCCTTTAATTCGTTTAAAACTATTTTACATTTTTTATCGCTACTCTTCATTTCATAGTAAAGCATATCTCTTGCGTCTGACATATATCTATGTCTATCGGACTGCCACTGTAATGCAATTTCATATCTGGCATCTTTTAAATCTTTTTCATGTCTTTGCTCCATCTCTTTTGTGGTCAAACTAAGTTCTTCGATCCTGCTTTCCTCTATGTTCCAGAATCCAAATGCAAGCCAAACAAGAGATACTATATTGGCAGCGGAAAGCCAAGCCATAACTTTATTTTCTTTTTTATAAAAATACAGAAAGATGTCGCAACAAGTGGTCACAAGAACAACTGGAGCCAGAGCATACTTTATAAAATAAAATATGCCAACAATCATTCCTTGGGTTATTATTAGCCCGCCTCCAAATGGAATTAAAAATAAATCAACTGCAAGCAAGCCAAGAGCCAATTGCATAGGCCAACAAAGAAGAACCGAAGCCTTTACCGTTAGCGAATCTTTTAAAATTACAGACCCTTCTTCATTGTGCATTACTTATACCCTTATATAAAAGTTTGAAAAAAAAATATAGTAAAATTTTTGACCTACGGGTTTTATTAAAAATGTAATCTGAAAAAACTAAAACTTATACAAAAGGTTGAAAAAATGACCAGTGAGAAAAACTACCCTAGTCGGCTTTTCAGATGATGTCTAAAAAAGTTTAAGATTTATTTGGATCCCTATATAGCGTTTCTCTGAAAAAAAGTTTTTTATTCTACAGAAAAAGTTTTGTTTCTCCACAGAAAAAGGTCTTATCTCCCCAGAAAAAACTTTTTATCTCCTCTGAAAAAGAATTACTTATATTTAAAGAAATGTTCATCTGCCTTCTGAGTTATAATATTGCTATAGAATATATCAAATATATTCTCGGTGCTATTTGGATGGGCAATAGCCAAGTTAGATAACCCAGGATTGTTTAAAAGCTTTGTTTTCAACTGGGCCAACTTACTTTGAGCCAGAACCTTTAATTTTAATATAAGGACATCTAAGTCTTTATCCTTGATCCACTCGGAATCATTTAAATAAACCCAGACCTCTCCGTAGTATCTATCGTCATATAATATTCTTGAGCAAGGAAACTCTACTTCATTATCTTTAAAATAAATTGCCCACTCCATCCCCTCCTTTATTTCTCTGACCTCAAATGAATTTATTTTAATATTATCTTCCCAGTCTGCAGAACTCAACATCTTCTTCCTCAGCTAAACTCAATAATCTTCTCGACTCTATTTCGGCCTTAAGCTTAGTTACCTCTAGAGTATCATTAGATAAAAATTCTGAACATAAATTTTTAGATATAAAGATAGATACGTAATGTCTTTGTTTGCTTAAGTTTAAACCCCTTGACCTCAAACCAATGTGAATTGATCCTACGTATAAATTTAAATCTTTATGATAAAGAAGAATACATTTATTCGACGGAGGCTGCTGTCTATCTTCCCAATAAAAAGAATCTAGCATTCCTTTAGTTCTACTCTGATCTGTACTCATAGTATTCCTTTAATGCTTTGCCATACGATATATTTAAATCAAATCTTTCCTGAACTCTTAGGGATACTCCAAATAATGCTAGCTCAACACTCTGGTGAGGTTCTCTTAACCCTACGAAATTGTTAATTCCCTGCCCATCTTTTCTATAATATTCTATTGAGAATACTTTATCTGTAGTGTGGTCTGCATATATTGTGGCAATAGAAACTAGGTTTATAGAAGAGCCATCTAAGTGGAAAACAGATCTATCTAAAGAAACATTATCTTGATCGCAGTCTGACCACAGAGTGCTTGGAGCTATATAAACCCAGTTAACTATTTCATCCTGTGACATCGCCTATCTCCCATCCCAACTGAGATAGTTTTAATTTTAATTTAAGCTTAGCTATATCTAAATCTCTCTCCATGTCAATCCCAAGAGATGGATTACATGAGTTCACTATATCATCCATAATAGAATTACTTAAAACATCCTTTGCGAATGAAGATCCAACTGGAGCTGGGAAGCAAAAATATAAATTATCCTTTAAAGCTTTCCACTTCTTTGGGTCAACCCTAACCACTACACCAATAACATTTCCTGCTTCATCCTTACAGGTCCAAGCTATTTCTACTTTATCCATATTAATTCTATTTCTCTTTTTCAAAGCCAACAAAGAGTTATTATATTTCTTCCCCAAGTTATATAATTTCTTATCGCTGTGCTTATTTATATATTTATCCAAAGAACCATCCATATCCTATCCCATATATATAATTATAGCCAGAACTATAAAGTCTGGCTATAAATTTAATTAATTATTTTTGATAGATTAAGGCGACCATTTATTCTCGTCAGCCTCGATAGCCCACCTGAGTGAATTATTCAGTGCACTATTTTTATTAAGTCTATTTAGGATAAAAGGAACTTTTGCTTTTGGAATGTAAAAGATAAGGGCATGCAAACATCTAGTTGCAGTAGTTTGAAAGAACCCATATGCTAAATGGTTATCAGAAACATCGCAAATGTCTTGAAACTTATTTACTCTTTCTTCGTGTGTCCAGCTTTCGGCTAAATACTGCATACACTTTACAATGCTACTAGATCTAGACCAATCATATTTTACAGAAGTTCTATCTTCCGACAAACCATCTTCTATAAATCTATCGAAGTCGTTCATAGAATAACATTTTAACCTTTCGTTAATTTTATAATTTATATCAGGAGAGAAGTCTACGTTACCCGTCTTAATTTCTTTATCATAAAAACTTATAAGAGTTTTAGCTTCCATGTTTCTGATGATATATCTTTTAATCCTTGAATCTTTTGTTCTCTTTAGCAAATTATAATAATCTTTATTTATTCCTTTCCAGCTCATCGAATGATTGATAGAGGAATAAACTGCCAAGCCTTCTCCCTTTTTGATAACTTGCTTTCTGAACTTAGGATAGATGGATGATGCGCTATTGATAACTGCGCAAATAAATCTAATAAATTCTTTTCTATTATAAATAGTTTTGCTATCCATAATAGAATTAAAGTTAGATCTACTCACAGTATAAGGACCTGGACTTCTTCCATGTGAGCTAGAGTATCCTGAAGTGCAAAAAGAATTACTTTTCCAGGAACTAAAAGATGACATTCCATTTAACCCTCTGCAAGAAATTAATTTATTTAATCTTACCTTTGACATATTAAGGATTATCTTTCTACAGACACCAAAGGCGTTATTATCCTTTGTAGATTTAAAGTTATCATCATCAAAAGCAAATGACTTAGGGTTTCTTTCTTTCTCCTTTTTCATTTCAGAAATGATATAGTCCAATTGTTTATGAAATTCTTTATACATATTTTCTCCAGTTTCTATGACATTGTTTATTTTTCTGTATATACTATATATGTAAAGGGTAGACACACTCACACGCATATGAGTAAAATAAATATTCTAACAAACCTAACCTCCGATAGAAATAAGTTTTATTAATTTGAAAGTCTAATGATAACTATTTTATTTATTCTTATCTTGTTGGTGTGTTTATCCTTTTACCTATCTAGTTATTTTTGTTTATTATTTTCTGTTGGTTTAGTTGATTTGTAGGATTTAGTTAAAAGATAAGCAAGAACAAATATTCTTCCCCATTTGTTCTTATGACTACTCTTTAAAGCTTTGGCTGCAATAAGATTAATTATTTTATTCTTCATATTCATTCTCCGATGTTCTACTACCCATATAAGCAATTAGTTTATATGAGACATAAGTTATTATAGAGGCAAATGCTTTTGTTCTATAAAATATATTTCTTAGTAGGTAGTAGAACATGACAACAAAAGCAAAGGATAAATAAATAAGTGAAGCCCTATTGAGTATCTCTAAGTACATTTTATTTCCCCATTTGAATTGGTCAATTTTTTTTATTGAGACAGTTGCGCCTCACTTTAGTTCTGAGCATTTTTGTATTCAGAATTTAATTTATTTTATAAATATATCATCTGAAGTCAGAATCCATATATAGCCTATTGATATGAATTGAACATCCCTATCATAAGTCATCACATTCCACATAGAAGTGATAACTAGAAGGTAAATATAGTTTAAAACCATGTTGCAATTGACTTGCAACTGTTTAGCAGATTGTTTTATAGTTTGGTTAATAGTTTTTAACATAGCAGTCTTGCGCTCCATATAAAGAAGATTTATTATTTGTGTCTCAGAGAATAATTTGATTCAGATAAAAGATCAAAAAGTTTGTAATTCCAATTGACATCTGGAATAGAACATGTTATAATCAATTATATAATCAAGTTATAAAAGATACGAAAGGGTTTTTCCCTCACCGTATTCTAATATATCCGATTATCTGGCAAATGTCAAGGGCTTTTATGAACTTTAATTTAAAAACTGTGAAAATACTCATAAGGTTTAAGCCCTCGGTTTTTGCCCCCGAAGGGGGCAAAAAGCCCCCCATAGAAAAAAAAATGAAGCAGACTATCTAGTCTACTTCACAAAGATTACCCTTAAAGTTTTTTTACCTTTAGTAAAAAAAAATAAGAGTTAAAAGAAACAATCTATTTAAATAATTAGCGAAAAAAGGAATAGATGTCCAGGAGTATAATCTGGCAATCCTTTATTTAGTAGCGGGAGGCAGCAGCACTTTTGTGCAGGACCTGATTAATTTGATTCTTATATTCAGAATGAATATAAGAAAATAAGAATCATATCGAAACAATATAATGTAATGAAGCCTAATCATTTAAATAGATTGTTTAAGTATAAAGAATGAAAGAGATTGTTTAGCGAAAAAAAGAGTAAAGACGGGCCCAGCTGTGGCTCTTTCTTTAAAAACACTATACATGAATGGTTTCATGTATAGGGTTAGCATTTGTTCACATCGAAACAATGTAAGAAGTAAAGCCTAAATAACCTCTCTCATTCCTTACATATATAGTATAGCCGTATTTATCAAGCAAGTCTAAAAAGCAGCCTTCTTTGTTTTTGCCCCCTTCGGGGGCAAAAAGACTTTCTGGATAAAAAAACTTGATAAAAAGAATAAGCGAAAAAAAGCATAGATGCTCTAAAGCTCTGATATCTAGAAAAGTAATTTTTCATTAAGTATTTAATAAAAATAATTTTTCCTAGAGACCTGGCTTTAGCGTATCGTAATATAATCATATCGAAACAATACAATATAGTAAAGCCTTATTCTTTTTATCAAGAAAACATTTTATGTTTATTTATTAACCTTGCTCATACTCTCTTTCGTATCTATCTCTACAAACGTCATATTTGTCAAGAGGAAAGTCATGGCACTGTCTTTCGTGAAGGTCAAGGTCTTCATTTCCATTATCATATAAATCAATAATCTGAATGTTGTATCCATTATTTACAGCATAAGATACATATTCTTTATACTCCCAATGCATTGTATTTGTGTTTGAGTTGATTACAATGTCTGTATTGTTGTCAATACTTTGTTTAAAGAGTCTTAAGTTCTCAGCATGATAGTCTCTAAGTTTTGATGGATCAAAATTATAGGAACCGTTATCATCTAAAAAGAAAGTATCTGTTTCATGAATAGATACTTTATAACTAAAGTATAGAGCCCTTCCCGCAATCTCTTGCGCCAAAGTACTTTTGCCTGAACCCGACAAACCTCTTATAATGATTGCTGTTTTGTTTGAAAATAGTGTATGGAATAAATTACTCATCTGATCTCCTTTTTGGTTACATATATAATATATCCCATCGCCCCCTCGTTGTCAAGCAAATAAGCCCACTTTGTTTTTTGCCCCCTACGGGGGCAAAAAGCCCCAACAAAGAAAACTCAGAAGATAAGTGTCGACCCTTTATCTTCTGAGTTTATAAATTATCTAACTTAGCCTCAAATTACAAAACTTGTTTGCTTGAGAAAAATTGCTAAGTTAAAATATAAAGTAAAGCGATAAGCGAAAAAAAAGCAATCCAGAAGGCGGCCCGGCCTCGAGGAATCTGGCTGTTTTGTTTAACCCAAGGGAGTCTTGAGTCTTCCTTATTTTAATTTATGAAATAAATTAAGATAAAGTATTTATTCGCATCGAAACAATGCAAAGTAAGAAAGCCTTATCGCTTTACTTTATAACAAAGGAATTATGATAAACTCAGTGAGCGAAAAAATGAATGTTTCTGCAGCTTCCTGAAATTCACAAATGTGTTTTTTGCAGAATGCCGAGATGACAAGCTTCACTTATTTTAATTTATGAAATAAATTAAGATAAAGTATTTATTCACATCGAAACAATGTAAAGTAAGAAAGCCTCACTGAGTTTACCATCATCCCTTGCATATATAGTATATCCGACTATCACATAATGGGCTACCTTTAAGGGAGCCTTGTTTTTGCCCCCGAAGGGGGCAAAAAGCCTAAGGAGCGAAAACTCACAAAATAAGCGTTGATCCTTATTTTATAAGTTATAAACTCATACTTTCTAACTTTGAAGTGCAGTCCTACTTTAAGTATAAAGTTAATAAGTTAAATATAAAGTAAAGTGATAAGCGAAAAAGAAAAACAGGAATATGGCTCCAGGAGATTAATGAAGTTATTTCCCGGGACATGATATCGTTCTTTTTTTGACGGACAACAAGAATAGGTGATTCAGGGTCCTCTCGTGTCTATCTTTTCTTAATTTATGAATATAAATTATGGAAAGAATAATTTATTCACATCGAAACAATGTAAAATAATAAAGCCTTATCACTTTACTTTATAATAAGAGAATGATGATGAACTTAATAAGCGAAAAAAAGGAGAGATGTTGGCGCTGCCGCGGCGTCAGAAAGTGGATTCTCAGGAATTTGAGCTCTGCAGTTTTTGTTTTATTTTAATTTATGAAATAAATTAAGATAAGATATGTGTTCACATCGAAACAATGTAAAGTAAGAAAGCCTTATTAAGTTCATCATCATTCCTTACATATATAGTATAGCCATATTTATCAAGCAGGCCAATAAAAGGAGGGAGTTCTTTTTTGCCCCCGTAGGGGGCAAAAAGGATTTATTGATCATACGCTTGACAGTTCTGAAGTTTTATGTTACACTAAATATAGAACCTAATAAAAAAAGGAGTATCTCATGCCAAATTGGTGTCATAATCAGCTTACAATCTATGCCAAAAATAATGAAAAAACTTCAGAGTTTCTTAATAAATTATATGAGGCTGCGGGAAAAGAAACGCTAAACAAATTCATAATCCCCTTTTCCGATATGGGTCTTAATGAGTGGGACTATGGATCTTGCGTTGAGCATTGGGGGACAAAGTGGGACATAGGTTTGATATCAAAAGAGATAAGCAAAAGTGATAAAAACATAAATGTAGAGATAGGATATCAGACTGCTTGGAGTCCCAATATACCAGTCTTGGAAAAATTATATGAAATACTATGTGAGTTAGACCCAGAGTGTACAGTTCAATCTTATTATAATGAAAGTGGGTTAAACTTCTATGGAATATTTATAAACGGAGAAGATAACTTTGCGGAGATAAATGTTCTTTATAGAATAAACTCTGATGACTTAGTTGGGATTGAGGTGGAGGAAGGAAGTGAGAGTCTAATCATAGCATCAAGTGAGTCTAACTTATTTTTTATTATAAAAGAAAAAAGAAAATATAGTGATCACGAAATAGTTAATGACTGGAAAGCTGAAGTTGAAGAATTTATTTGCTTCTCAAATATAGGTGAAGAAGTATCCTTATATAAAGTAGAGGGTATCTATTACATAGATTCATATTTTTTGTAGGCGCATACATAGAACTTCCTCGCGAGGAGCATCTGTATTTTTTATGCATATGCATATAAAGTTTCTCGCGAGTAGTCTTTTATTTTTAATGTTCATGTGTGCACCCACAAACTCATCCCACTTCGCACGCACGCATAAAAAGTATATAGAATATATTCTCGCGAGGAGTAATTATTTTAAGGTAAAAATAATTTGTTCAATATACTTAAAAGAATCTGTTATCTTTTCTAAAAATAATTTGTCTTGAAGCATAATTGATTTCAATTTAATAAATAGATTAAATGATAAATTAAATATATTTATTATTATAATTTCAATATTTTTGCAACAGTCTAACTATGTGCATAAATACTGGAATATCAAAGGATATTGTAATGACATCTTTTCTTATGGCTTAGGCTTTAATATGCACATTTCATAAATTAAAATAAAACAATAATCCTTCGGTTGCAGCAAAGATATATCGCGAATTAAATTAAAATAAATTAAAATATTTTTTTTATTAAAACAATTTATTAAAACAAAAAAGAATCTTTCTTTTTTATAAACCCTATAAAGGGGACGTCTCAAAAGATTTATTATATAATATAAGATAACATAAATATGAAACAGTTTCAAATGAAAGATGAAGATTCTTTTTTGCCCCCGAAGGGGGCAAAAAGCCCCAGTTTGAAAAGCAAGGCGAAAGTGCCTTGCTTAAAGTAGTTATTTCAGAATAGCGATATAAACGTATCTGACTTATTTACTTTTTTTATCTTTTTTGTTTTCGTGACAGTTTTTACAAATTGCTTTCTGGGATAAAAAATTTCATAATCGTGACCATCCTGTAAAGCCCTTTTCGTTAGTTCTGCCTGAAGGACTAGACAGGCAGTTATATAAACATTCCATTTTGACTTGCTAGTCGGGTGTCCAATCCATTTTAGACTACTTTTGTCAAAAAAGAATACATCCCCCTTTCTTTCATAATCAGAGCCAACCAATATTTCATCTCTCATAATACCTCCTTAGTACATATATATTATATCATATCTGTTCAACCCTGTCAATGACTTCTAGGAACATTCTTTTTGCCCCCTCCGGGGGCAAAAAAAACTATACGAAAAAAAACTCACTCGCACAAAAGTGTGAGTGAGCAAAAGACTAGTTTGTTCTTATGGTGATTATTCGTTGCCTTTAATGCTTTCTGCTTTTTGAATAATCATTGGAACAAGTTCTTCTAACTTTCTAACAAATCCTTTAAAATCATCTTCAGAGTGAAAGTGAGTAGGCTTCTTCCCCTTTTCTGACTGAGTTTTAAATCTTACCGATCCATCTTCAGAAGATAATATAATCGACTGAGCGATAACCTCTGGGGTCGTAGGGATATAATCATCTGAATTGACACCATTGTCGGCTATGCTTTTCAATATTTGATAGCATTCCTGAAGGTCATCGACTGGAATGGCTTGCTTTCCATACCCCCTTTTACCCTCGCTTGTAGCGAACACAAAGCACAATTGATCGTTGACTATATCGAAGCCACCACTTTTTACAAGCATTTCGCTCGCAGGGATCGACACGATTGGATTGTTTGACTCGAATAACATTGTAAAGTTTGACATAAAATCTCCGTTTTTTTTAAACTGCGATCTTCTTGACCACATCTATAATATATCCCATTCTGACCTTATTGTCAAGCCAAGCACACAACTTTGTTTTTGCCCCCTTCGGGGGCAAAAAGCCCTTGTAAAAAGTTGGTCGCCAATTTGGCGACCAACAGAGTTGTACTATATTTTTTAGATTGTAATCGTTTTTACAGAAGATAGAGAGGAGTTATCTTCCAATATAGAACCATCTTGATTTACAAAGATGCCGCTATAAAAAGGCTGATTGTTATGATACCAAACGCCTTTGCTTTGTTTAATGTTCAGGGGGGTCAGAGTATTTATTCTCTTTTTTGTAGTTCTAGTATTCCAAGAGCAGGTCTTTGCCATGTAAGTTCCGTTTGGATATAGATTTACAATATTTGTGTTGTAGTATCTTATAGCCAAGCAAGATGGGTCGTCGATAGTTCCAGCGACTAGCATAACTCTTGTGTTCGGCATATCGTACATCGGCTTACCTTTTGATGGATTTCTAGCAGATTGAAGAAGTTCGTGGGCTTGTTCGAATGTAATCATTTTATTTTTTCCTGTTTTGTAGGGGATTGATAAAGGTTAGTCCATTTCTCTTTGGACACATATAATATATCCGTTTTTAAGCATATCGTCAAGTCTTTTTGGTATCTTTTCAGAGCTTCTTTTTTGCCCCCTTCGGGGGCAAAAAGATTGAGTGCAAAGTGGACGCTTGCGCGTCCAAGAGATTACGATATATCATAGCCTCCATCGTAACCCAAGTCTTCAAACTTTACTACACCTTTACAGCAATTTGCAGAATAAGTTGCGCCAGCCTTTGGCTTTCTTGCCCTATATCCGACAGTCTGTCCACAAGGGCAGGTATATTTCCATTTTCTTTTTTGAGTTTTCTTAATGCCGACAGTGTCATAAGAATGACATCTATGGTTTATAGACTCCCCTGTTATTCTAGTCATAATACCCTGAAAGTTTGGACTATGACCTCTTTCGCTGAAGTATTCGATTAGGTAAGCGTGAGTCATTTCGTGTTGCATGGTTCTAGTTATCTTAGATAAATCCATATTATTATTCTTGAAAAGTTTATAAGACAACTCAATATGTGTAGGATTATGAGCCCTACCAGTAAAAGGTGTTCTCTTGAAAAATATCCTACCAGCAGTAGTAGTCATTCTCTTATTCCAATGACAAGGTATCTTTGATATTTTACCATCAAAATGCTCTCTGTTTATGTCATCAAATAGTTTATTTAAGTCCACCATTTCTTCTTCAAAAAGTTTAATCATAAGTTCTCCGTTGATTTTTCCTTACATTTTAATATATCATGCTTTTCAGAACTAGGCAAACCTTTTTGTCTGCTTTATTTTTGCCCCCTTCGGGGGCAAAAAGGTTGCTTCGATCTAAAAAGAGAACCCCCGACTAGGCTACCAAATCCTAGTCGGGGGCTTTACGAAACAGAAGATAATCAGGCTGGTAGAGGCTATTCTATCTTCCTATCATTATCGGGATACTTGCAACACCGACATCAAAGTGCCGTATGCCAAATCAGTAGCAACGCGTCGCTACAAGAGGATTCGAACCCCTAATGCTGCTTTCTCTCAACCATCTTACATATATATTATAACCGCATACCCATACGATGTCAAGCCTTTTTGGCTACTTTGTTTTTGCCCCCTTCGGGGGCAAAAAGCTCCACTTATAAAAAAACTGCCCCACATTGTGAGGCAGTCGAAGAGTTTTTTATTACCCCTGTTTAATCTGCTCAGCCTTTTTGAGAATTGCTGGCAACAACTCTCCAAACTTACTTACGAAACCTCTAAAGTCAGTTTCACTCATAAAGTATGTAGGCTTCTTGCCCTTTTCTGACTGAGTTTTAAATCTTACAGAACCGTCTTCAGAAGACAGAATAATCGATTGCTGAATGACTTCAGAAGTTGTAGGAACATAATCATCGGATTTTACACCAAGCTCAGCCAGTTCTTCCAAAACAAGATAACTCTCCTCTAGGCTGTCAACTGGAATGGCTTGTTTTCCGTAACCTCTCTTCCCCTCACTTGTTGCAAAGATGAAAGACAACTGTCCATTCACAACATCAAACCCCGCACTCTTCATAAGCATTTCGCTTGCAGGAACTGTAACCACAGGATTATTTTCACCGAATAACATAATTTTAGACATAACATTTCTCCATATTTTATAACATTGATTTTTTTAGCGATTTGTGGTTTGAGATTCATTCCCTCCCCACACTTATAATATAGCCTATTCTGGAACATATTGCAACTCCTTTTGGTATCTTTTCAGGGTTTATTTTTTGCCCCCTTCGGGGGCAAAAAGCCTTTTGCTTGAAAAGCAACATACGTTGCTTTTCTTTTTGCCTTACGGTTTTTCGATTACATCTGAAACTTTTTTTGCGTACGATACGTGATGAGAGGTTGTTATCGTATAAAAGCTGCCCCCAGCTGCCGTATGATTAATCGCTACTTTTTTACCACTTTCAGTGTAGCCTATTCTTAGGTTATAACTATATAGATTAACCCCATCAGTTCTCATATTTTTAGTTGAGGCGATAAGATTATTTCTCCAAGCGTTGGCAACAGATTCGTTTGTCATTTTAACTCCTTTGGTTTTGGTTATACTTTAATATAACATAAGGGTATTCGATTGTCAATAAAAAGAGATTACTTTGTTTTTGCCCCCGAAGGGGGCAAAAAGCCCCCACTTTAAAAAAGAAGCCTCCATGCGTTCGCATGGAGGCTTTGAGGTTACGACTGCTTTTGTCTTATTTGATCTGCCTTTTGAACAATCGCTGGAAGAAGTTCCCCTAACTTTCCAACAAACCCTCTGAAGTCGCTTTCAGAATGAAAGTGAGTTGGCTTCTTACCTTTGTCGGGCTGAGTCTTAAATCTTACAGAGCCATCTTCTGAGGACAAAATGATTGACTGCTGAATGACCTCTGGTGTGGTCGGAATATAATCATCTGAATTGATTCCATTATCAGATAGTTCTTTCAGCGTTGCATAACATTCTTGAAGATCCTCAACTGGGATAGCCTGTTTCCCATAGCCTCTCTTTCCCTCACTTGTTGCAAAGATGAAACAAAGTTTGTCATTTATGATGTCAAAGCCACCACTTTTTACAAGCATTTCACTTGCAGGTATTGACACGATTGGGTTGTTGGACTCGAAGAGCATTGTAAAGTCGGACATATTATTCTCCATAATAAAAGTTTTTTAGTGATTTGTGGTTTGAGTTTCATTCCCTCCCCACACTTATAATATATCACGCTTTGGAGGTAAAAGCAAGTCTTTTGGGTGTCTTTTAATCTTTTTGTTTTTGCCCCCGAAGGGGGCAAAAATGTTGCTTGATGGCAGGCAACGCTTTTTATTGCATTGCCCATTTTCGGATCATATTCTGTAGAAGTCATCTTGGCAGGTTTGACACCAACCCGTTATAGAATATTCTTTTACAGAAACCGAATCTTTGAATTTTTTCGCATCACCACCACACTTGCAGCAAGCACTCTTCTTGTGAGCTTGACGTCTAGATAAGTTTGATGTTCCGACAAAAATAGATAGGGCTTCTATTAGTTTATCTCTTTCTGCTGATTTTTTATTATTCACAATAATCTCCATTTTTTAGTTTACTCTTTTATTATTTATCAATTTATTATATTTGGATACATTATCCCAGTAAGAACCTTTTCCAAAAAAAGCAACAAGAGCCTTATCGTCTGTACTGTTCCAAAAAGGCTCTTTGTATATTGAAACAGATTGAGCGCCCCTTTTCTTGTGAGCGTTCAAGAAAACGAAGGCCTCATTCTTACATTTAGCTTTCTCGGCGAACCTTCCTCCACCTTTATTTGATACAATTATATAGTACATAAGAAACTCCCTTATAGAATTATAGTCCATAGAATAAGATTTATATAGATAACAAGCCCTAGACCCAAAACCTGTAAAGCATATTTTATTATTTCAACCATTTTATATCTCCCTTTTACTCTCTTAATATATCAAGTTACAGGCACTTTGTCAAAGAAAGTGGTGAGATTTATTTTTGCCCCCGGAGGGGGCAAAAAGTGGAGGCATAAAAAAATGTCAGCCAAAAATGACTGACATGAAAATCACACTATGATTTTAACCACACCTTATTCTCCAACAGGATTAACTGCCTTAACACCCATTTGCTCGGCTAGATTTACAGCCCTAGATACTTTTTTGCTCACAGTTTTATATCCAATAACTCTTTTCGTAATCCTTGCACTGCCACCAGTATATCCAATCAAAAGTCTATCTGAAAATAGAGAGTTTCCATCAGTGTGCAAAGTATGACCTTGTGCAGGCTGACCATTTTTCCAAGAATTAATAACAGTTTCATTTTTTGTAAAAGACATATCTTTCTCCAATATATAATAATTTTTTTTAGTGATTTAATCAAGAAGGTTTGTTTTGTTCCCCTCCCAACACTTATAATATATCCGATTATTATAGGTCTTGCAACCTTTTAGGCTACCTTTTTTGTCTTTTACTTTTGCCCCCGAAGGGGGCAAAAAAGCCCTCAAAAACAAAGGGCGACAGAAATATGTCGCCCTCCATTAAACTATTAAAACTTATTTGCCTTTACTAAAAGATTTTCGTATCCCTCTAAAAAGTCATAGTCAATCTGTATGAACCTAGCCGACAATATATCGTCATCTTCGTCGTTTGGTACTATTATTACAAACTCTTTTTTTGATAAGTATGCGACAATCGTGCTTTCTTGACTATCTGCCAATGCCAAAAACTCAGTAACCATTCTTTTATATGCTCCCATAACACTCTCCTATCTTGTTGGTGTATTATATAATAACATATTCAAACTTACTTTGCAACTGAAACTAACAACTTTGTTTTTGCCCCCTTCGGGGGCAAAAAAGTGGAGCGCCTACCAGGATTCGAACCCGGACAAAAAGTTTCGTGGACTTTTGTGCTATCCATTACACCATAGGCGCATTGCTCATTCTTTATTATAATAGTCTACTTTATTTATATATTTCTTATAAAGTTTAGATGGGTCATACTTATCTTTAACCATTGCGATTTTATTATACTCAGCCTTTCCCTGTTCGTCAAGTATACCTAGAATTTTTTTATTCCAAGCCGACACAAAAGATACGACCTTTAGAGTCAAGTTCCCAACCATCTTCATATCGTGTTCTGACATTGAGCTTAAAATATTATCCTCTGGATTAGTTTGAAAAAATAACAAATACTCATTTTCTACTGACAGCCCAAGAAAAGGTGAGGCGAACTCCAGCTCAAAAAGTATTACATTTGGCTCATCCGTATAGTGAATTACATCACTGTCATGATTGTTATCTATCAAAAATCTATTTAGCAATTCTACGAACCTCTCTTCTTCTCCTTTTGCCGCACCATAAACGGGTATTCCTTCTGTCAAGCATTTTACAAAAAATTCTTTATCGATCATAACTCCTCCAATATTATACTATATAATAACCATTTTTTCGATATATGTCAAATCTTTTATTTTTGCCCCCGTAGGGGGCAAAAAGCCCCACAACGAAAGAGGCAGATAGTTATCCACCTGCCTCTTTTTACTTAGAACAAAGGAATAAAAGTTTCTACCTTTTTAGCCTTCTTTTCTTTAGCCTTCACTTTATTTTTTGACTGCCTGACTGGTTCTGCTTCTACTACTGGAAAGAATGTATATCTTTTTCTGATAACTGCTTCCCCCTCAATAACTCTCTCTATTTGTGTTGACTTGTAGTAAAACTTTTTCTCATTAAATAAATCACTTAAAGTTATATCTCTTTTTATTCCGAACATAATACCCTCCTTTGATGTGGTACTATAAATATATCACGATAAGCGAAATAAGTCAAGTCTTTTTAGTTACTTTGTTTTTGCCCCCTTCGGGGGCAAAAATCCTGCACAAAAAAAACCCCCTCCGATTTTACTCAGAGGGGAAAACTTTTTGACTTAAGCCATTTAGTTTAATCTTTTATTTTATCCCCTTTGGATTGACAGATTTGACACCCATTGATTGAGCAAGATTTACTGCCCTCGTTGCTGCTCCAGATACAGTCTTGTAGTTGATTACTCTCTTAGTTGTTCTCGCAGAACCACCACTGTATCCGATAAGCAATCTTTCTGAATA
>Ga0181377_1000410_pt1 | contig 16268 bp, 25 predicted proteins | sample LowvirmetaG_9_FD_130160 | JGI IMG/M metagenome (GOLD analysis project Ga0181377, IMG submission 130160) | Marine viral communities from the Subarctic Pacific Ocean - Lowphox_13 viral metaG | ecosystem: Environmental > Aquatic > Marine > Oceanic | place: Subarctic Pacific Ocean | collected...
AGGTTGATCGAGGACGCGCTTAAATGGCCAATGCCAAACTTTTCAAAGCCGTTCATTTTGTGTCTTCGCCTGTTCTAAAAGAATATCAGCCAGCTGTTGAACCTCGCATGCGCGCATCAACAATTCGTCGTGCAGAAGGTTATTTTGAACCTCTTGATTGACTTTTTGCTGGATTAATTGGGCCACGCGCTTAATGCGCTTTGCGACTTCGCCGCTCATGTCAGTAAGCTCAAACTGACATATAAACTGACAAAAAGGGCGATTGCGCCGATTGTGTCCTTCAACATTGTTTTTTTACACATTTCCACATCTTTCATTTTATTTCACCTTTTGATTACACCTATTTACATTTTATCGTCAATATGTATTTTACCAATCAGGCAAGAACTGGAAATAAGTAAAAAGAAAAGTGCGTATCAAAAATCGTACAAAAATTAGGCAGCTACATGACGCTAAAAGAATATTTGGATTTATCGAAAAGCCGGCAGCGCGATTTTGTGGAGCTAACCGGCTTTGCACCTGGCACTGTAAGCCGCTGGCTTTCTGGCGATCGAGTGCCGAGCAGATCCGCGATCGTTCGCATTCAAGATGTAACGAAGGGCGCAGTCACCTTTGCTGATTGGATGCAGCGCGATGACTGACCTGGAAACAATCGAGCGGCTCCAAAATGAGCTATCAAAAAAGAACGAGCAGCTGACCGAAATGTTTGGCCGCACAAATGACATGCGCAAAAAGATCAAACGTCAGCGCCTAGAAAATGGGCGCTTAAACCAAAGTCTGTCTGAAGTCATGGCGCACAACCTTGAGTTAGAGGAAAAAATTAAATGGATGACGGGTGGCTAATAGAGGCTGACGCCTGCGCTCGCTGCGACGATGGCGAGGTTTGCTCTGACTGCCAGGATGAGGATTACGCCGGCGATTGGCGAGAATACGGGGGATATGGTGACGATGACTGATGTCGTTTTCGTAGCAATGCTGACTTTTGCTAGCTTTGATGATTGCGTGTCACACGCGCATCAGAACAAGGCATATGAGCGCCTGCCAGAGCAGTGTGTGCGGGTGGCTATCCCAATGCCATCCCTGGCGCCTCTCTACACCATACGGCCCTTAAAGCGGCCGGAGCCGGCCAATGGTTGATGGGAACAAAAAAGGCAAAACTTTCGAGCGAAAGATATGTCAGGATTTCACGCTGCTATTTGGCATGTCGATGACGTTTAAGAGAGATATAGAGCAATATCGGCAGGGCGACCTTGGAGATGTTATTTGCTCAGATCCAGAGTTCCCGTTCATCGTTGAGTGCAAGCGATATGCCAAGGGCAATGGCCCACAGCCGGCATGGATCAGACAAGCTCAGAAGGCCGCTGACCAGGCAAAGAAGCATTGGGCAGTCGTTTATCAATACGACCGCAAACCGGTGCGTGTGGCTGTCTCTCTGGCCGCTCTGGCTGATGCAATGGGCAACGAGGATTTTCACAAAGAAACGATCTGGGAAAGCGACCTTGAAGGCTTTGCAGAAATTGTGCGCGAGATTATGGCGCGCGTGAACGAAAAAAGACAGCTGGAGAGCATCTATGACCGAACAATCGGCGTTTGATCGATTTGAGCAGAAGGCTGCGCGCGTAGCGCCGGCCCTGGAAGCCTTGGATTTTATTTGCGGCGACCGTGAGGACGATTACGGTGGCCTGGAAAACTTTACGCGCCTGTCGGAGCGTTGGAGCCAAATTTTTGGCCGACAGGTTGAGCCGTGGGAAATCTGTTTATTGATGATGGATCTCAAGCTCAGCCGCCTGATCAACCAGTACAAGCGCGATAGTGTCGTAGACATCATCGGCTACGCTTGTCTGTTAGTCGAGCTTTACGATGATGCAAACAAAGGACCAAATAGTCTCTCTGACGAACCAGATCGAGGCGCTGAAGCGCACCCGATCAAAGCTGATTGAGCAGCTTTATGCTGAGCAGCTACGCCCCCTGGTCGATGTTGAGAATAGCCGAATGCGCCGCAACATGTCTGTCTACTACGACGACCCAGAAGGTCATGTTTCAGAGAGCGCCAGGGGCAAGCAGGACAACATCGTTGATGCGGTGAAAAAGCTTGGCGTGTGCAGCTGCCATGACATCAGTTTGGAGACAAAAATCAGCAACCGATCGGTCCAGGCTGCGATCGGTGACCTGGTGAGAAAGAAGCGCCTGGTGCGGCTCCCAACCGGACCAGGACACATAAAAAAATACAGACTTCCAAAGCTAAGAGAGGTCGAAAAAAAGGAGCTATAATGTCGGCAGCAACTAAGTGGCTTGAGCTAGCGAAGGTCGAGCGGCAACGCGCGCGTGAGCGTGATGGTACATCCGAAAAGCTGAAGCAAAACACGCCAGGCTATTTTAAGCAGGGGGGGCGCGAGATGATCGATACGACCAAAGAGATCATTCACATGGCGCGCCAGGGCAAGGACGCAGAGCAGATCATCAAGCGCATGAGTTTTAAGGGAATGAACCGCAAGCGCGTTATCGAGGTTATGTACCGATACAAGAGCCGGATCGAGGCACCAGAGTGAACATCAAGACAAACGAAAAGGCGCTCGATGCAATCCGGCTGTTAGAGAAAGACGGCAGGAAGGTTTATAAGGTTGTCCTCGACGGCAAGAAAATCGAGCTTGTACTAGACAAGGGCGCCATCGATGATGACGCCCCTGGAGAAATTGATTGGTCGTAAAAGGTCGCGTTACGCCGCCTTATTCATAGCCTTGATCGCGTCACCGGCGCGCCGCCGCTGCGCAGCGGCCTTGCAGTAGTGGCGCACCATTTCAGCGGAGCCGTGACCGGTGATCGCCATGATCAACTCATCGGACAGCCCCTCTTCAGCCAAGCGGTGCGCGCAAGTGTGGCGCAGATCGTGCAATGTCTTTTTGACGCCGATCTTATCGCGCACCTTGCGCATCGGCAGCTGAACAGAAGTCTTGTGCAGCTTTTCATTCGGGCGCGCAGTATTTACGACAATGAAATCTGATCCGCGCTGATCGATTTGGTTGTTCAGCCGCTGGATCATTTCCTGGAGCCGATCGGTGAAGGGGATGAAAACATGGGCGCCGGTCTTTTGCTGATCGACAGCAATGCCATAACCGGCGATTGGATCGTTTGTTACCTGTGACCAGCGCATAGACAAAACATCATCGAGGCGCTGGCCGGTGTTTAAGCATAATTCCAGGATCAATGAGCAGCGCGGATCTGCATGCTCGTGGAACGCGGCGATTTCTTCGTCGGTCCAGGGCACGCGCATCTCTGTCGTTGTCTCTACTTTGGCGACATCCTTTGCAGGGTTGAAATCGATCCAACCTAAGTCGAGCGCATATTCTAACAGCACCTTCATCACAGCGAGCGTTTTATTTGCGGTCGCTGGCTGTTCCTTGCGCGCCTGGCGCAGCGCAATGATATCCTTGCGCGTAATCTTTTTGACCTGGATATTTTCGCACCGCTCAAGCAGCCATTTTGTTTTTGAGCGATAGTCGCTGGCGGTGTTGCTGGCGAGCTTCTTGTACTTTTCAGACGCAAAATAAGCCAACGACAATTCACCCATCGTTTGTTTGCTTGGCCCCGTAATTTCGTTTTTTAAGCACGCAAGGTACAACTCATAAAATTCAGTTGTTGATGGATCGTTTGGAAGTGGGCACAAGTTGCCGTCCTTTATGAAGTACAAATAATCTTTCTTTTTCATATACACATATGGTGGCAGAACGTGACCTTTAAATTTGCGAGCTTTCATAACTTTCCTCCCTGGTAACTTATCTGAAGATAGGCTGTGCAGATAATTATTTCAAGGCTGTTTTTTGAAACTGCAATTGAAACTATTGGTGTTATTTTTATTTAATTGTTTAAAAACAATAGCTTAAAATTAACCCTACAGCATCGCTGATTATATAGTTATTTAATTATTTCAATTACTTAAGGGAAAAAGTTTCAAAAAAATAGAGGTTTTTCTGGACTATTTTTTGAAACTCTGAACATAACGTTAAATAAAGTAAAGTTTCCGTAGGGGAAAGTGATGGACGTAAAGAAGGAACGTGAAAAAAGAGGCATGTCACAGGCCCAGCTAGCTGAGCTTGCCGGTATATCAGCGACTGTCTTATCGCGGGTCGAAAACTTTGATGTCGTGCCTCAAGCCAAAACTCTTTTTAAAATTAAACAAGCGTTTGGTGAACCGACAAACGCGCAAACCTCTCACTGCCAGGTCGAGGACTTAGAAACCGCAGAAATGTTTCAGTACGATCGAGGCTTTATGATGGGTTGGACAAACCTGGCGCGTATTGCGTGCAATTCTAGTCGCAATGAGCCCTTTGCTCAAAAAGGTGACAGTTTGTTTTTTGACAAAGATCAAACCGATCCGCGCATTGAGGGGTACTACCTGTTTCGCTTTGAAAAAGATTGGGCGATGTTTTACTCCCACCCAGACATTCAAGCCGGCGATCGGGTGTGGCTATCATGTCTAAACCCAACAATCGATAACATGGGGTGGTTTGAAGCTGACGATCTTGAGGTTGTCGGCGCTCTGGTGCACATCGGTCGTAACGTACAGCAAAAAAAGAATACGTTTTAGCGTATCTGTTGCTGCGCTTCTTGGAGCCCGACCAGGATGCCAGGCACGCTAGCTGTCGGGGCTTTCTCTCCTGGCCGCATGGTGCGCTTAAAATATTCCTGGGCAACATTGCTCTGCAACGCTTTGTTGCGCGCCACAGGAGCGGCAAACATACCAGCCAGTGCCGCTGGCAAGGGTAATCCCGTTGCGGTAGCTGCGCTGGCAGCTGCTCCCATAGTCAACATTGGACCCAAAGATGCCTTCAATGTATTCGCCGTTCCACTTGGGTTTCCGGCTCCTGTTAAAACATCATTTGCGGCTCGATATAAATCAGAGAATGTATCACGCCCGTAGACATAAGATTGCGCGTCCTTTTTCCGTGCTGCATTAGCGAGCGCAGCCGGTGAAATATTAAACGCAGTATCTTTGTTTCTTTTCGCCGCGTCCTCTAGCACCATCAGATCGCTATAGCCTTTACGAACATCTCGATACAAAGCGATATCTTCAGTGTTACGGCCCTTGGCGATCTGCTTGCCCATTGCGTCCTCAAGCGCGCGGATCACTTTTACGGCCGCGCCTTTGGTGATGCCATCTTTAGTTGTTAGCTCGCTTAGATCGCTTCTGATGCGCTGAAACTCAGCACCTCGCAGTTGACCCGCGCCGGCTAAATTAACCATCTCTTCAGCCAGCTTTTCAAAGTATGGAGATTTTTCGCTGGTGCTAAGTTTCTTTTTGTAATCTTGAGCAACCTCAAAAACTTCCTCAAACAATTCAGTCGTGATCGGAACAGAATTGCGCGCAGCCAACTCATCCATCGTGTCGGTCAGCGTTGTGCGCAGCCTTTGCATTTTTTCCTGGGGCATCATGCCAGGCTCAAACTGAACCCGATCCCGAAATGATGGCGGGATAGCTTGCGTGATAGCAGCGTCAGTAAATTGATCGACTGCGCCCTGGCGCTTAGCGCGCCCAGACCGCGTTTGCTCTTCTGCAAACGCCAAGGTGGGCTGTCCAGTGGCTTGACCAGCTGTTGGCTCGATGCCAGCTTTTCTCAGCGTGTCTACGGCCTCTAATCGGCTAGGATCGACCTTGCCGCCGGCCAGGGCGTTCTCTGCGACATCTAGCGCCTTCCCGCCAACCATCAGCCCTGCTATTTGCGCCGGCGTTTCCAAGATAGACCCCTCAAACGCCTCTTTGCCACCCTCTGACAAAAGCGTTGGTGCAAGCACTTGCTGCGCCATTTTCCGCGCTCCACCAGCGCCACCGGAAGCAGCCAATTCTGATCCGGTTTTTAAGTAACGACCAGCGCGCGTTTGCGGCTGAAAGTTTGGGTCTGTGCCGGCCAAAAATGGTGGTAGCTTTTCACGCACCTGGTTAATCGCAGCTGTTGCTTCTGGAAAGCCAAATGCGCGATTATCGGCATCACGGCTTCCCAGGCCCAGCTGGTCCATTCCCATCTCGACAGTGTTTGTAAGCGCGCCAGGAAGGCCGATGATGCCAGCTAGGGCGCTGTTAGCCCCCGAACCTATAGCCTTGCTCAGATCCTCAAATATGTTCGTGTCAGGCGCGTCTGGATCGTCTATGCCCGTGACCGTAACATCAACACCGTCTCTTTTCATCGCCGCAATATATTTGCTGGCAAACTCTTCATCTGACATCGCTTGAACGCGCTCAGTCTGATATTTTGGGCGCTTGCGTAGCTCGCGTATTGAAATTTCCATTATCCTAAATCCGGTTCAAAGCTTGGCATTTCTAAGGCTGGTCGGTCACCCCTGGAGATCATTAATTGCAATTCCTCTTCCAGACGTAACACCTGTGACTGCAAGTCTAATAAATATTGCTCTAGCGCATTTCTGTAGGCTGGTGGATCTAACTGTCTATTGACATTAGACAAAGCTTCGGTGGCTTTTTGCCCTTCAATTTCTGTAATTTGACCGCCACCTTTCAATCCAGCGAAAGCTGCTAAAAAGATTTTTCCGGCTAGCTGGTTGTGCAAAGTTATAAATTCTTTTGCTGGATTGTCTTGCTTAAAGCTCGTTATTGGCTTTAAGCCGCTTATTGATCCTATTGCCGCTGCCATGCCTGGGTGGTTGTATAGCTTGGCAATTAATGCCTTCGAGCTATTAAACATATTGGAAACGCCTTGAATGGCCGCGCGCTGGTCTACAATTTGAGTTCCTTCGCCTTTGCCTTCTGCCTTTGCTTTTTCCTTGGCTCCAGCTTGATCATTGTCGAATGCCTTTTCAGCTGCGATAGCTGTTTGAATTTCAGCAGGGTCAGTAATTTCAACACCGTTATTAAAATACTTTATCGCACCGTTTTTGTATGTATTTACTGTCAATCCACGGCCAATATCTTTTGTGCTTTGTAACGCCATTTCAGACACTTTTCCCTGGTAATAAATCCCAAGAAGCTGACCGGCATTTCCACCGGCCTCGATCATATCAGCTATTCGACCCGCCTCTTTATCGCCCTTAGCTTCTCTTTCCCGCAAAATTTCGATTGATCTATTCCGATCGACCTTACCGACATTGCTGCGCGCCGCTGCGTTCTGCGCCGTGATGTAGCTTTGAATTAAGCCTGGACCATCTCCACCAGCGCCCAGGGCAGCGACATATGCATCAGCGCCTGGCTTGCCCTGGAAAAATTCCATTGCCGCATCACGCCCCATTTGCTGTTGGCGCAGCGCCTGGCGATTTTGAATTGACGTTGCTAAGCCAGCATCCGGCCGCATGCGCAGCTGGTTAAAGCCCAGCGCAAGCCGGTCCATGTTTTCTGGCTTTAGTAAGTTGCTTAAAATTCCGCTCATCTATCTGCCTCTACCCATGCCGCCCATAGCGTTTGCTCCCGCCGTCAGATAATCAAAAATCCCAGGATTGTATGTGCTAGACCCAGTGGTTGATCCTGTGGTCGTGCCGCTTGTCGAGCTTGTCATTGGCGCGGCGCCGACAGCTGCAAGCGGCAGCTGAAGCATATTTGCGCCATATCCGGTGATGCCGCCATATTGCTGATTTGCAGCATTGATTAATTGCTGGATAAGATTTTGCTGTTGATTGCCGACATTCGCCAGGTTGTTGTTAAGGGTCTGATCATAATTAAACCCTTGCTGGCTGAGCCCGCTCAGCTGATTGGCTGCATTTAAAACAGCATTTTGCTGGTTAAACTGATTGCCAATATCGTATTGCGCCATGTTCTGCGCGTTTTGAAACCCAGCCATATTTTGCTGCGCGATCATTTGGTTTGCCTGGCGCTGAAATTCTGCGTTTGTTTGAGCCTCTGCCACGCCCTGCCTGGAGCCACCAAACGCGCCGGCGTTATCCGCTTGCGCGCCGACATTATTAAGAGCCATTTGATTGGCGCGGTTCATCGAAGCCAGGTTATTGTCGATCACCTGTTGCTGGTAAGGATTTTGATATTGCGTCAGATCCGCGCCAGCGATCGTGCCAGGCTGAAAGTTCATCGCATTATTGGTAGCATTTACCGCCGAATTATAAGTATTTGCAGCGGTTGTTCCGACAGCCTGACCAGGCTGAACCATCGCGGGATTTGCTGAGTTGCTCATGTGATCCTCAAATCTTGGTATTCATCTAGTAGCGAATTTAGAATGCCTGGGCTGATCGGCGCGAATGGGCCAGACGTTGGCTGCTCACCGGTGACGGGGTCCATATACATGCCGGTCATTGCATCAAATTGGCCTGGCGCTTTTGCCTCTAATTCAGCCATCATATTATCGACCACCGGTGCAGCGGAGTAACCCATTACACCGCCGCCAAAATCTGTGGCTTCCGGCATGCCGGCCATTATGTCAGAGGGCACGCCCATGCCGAAAGCATTCGCCGTGTCAGCCGTATTTTGGAACGATGCAACTTGCGTTGGATTAAACGCAGCGACCGTGGGCCCATAATTTCTAATCGGGCCCATGCCGCTGATAGCATCTGCCTTTAAGATGTTGTTGATGCCCAAACCCTCAGAGAACGGTGGAACCCTATTTACGGCTTCACTTGTTCCCGTTTGATTTGATGTCTGTTGTGTTTGACCGCCCTTACCGCCACTCATTTAAAAATCCAATCCTACTGTGCTTTGTATTTCTTTCCAGCCGTATTGCTTAAACGCGCGCACCCATCCGCGCCGGCCATTGATCGAGGCGCCATCGCACCCGCTGTCTTTAGCCCACTTAATGATGTCCTGGTGCATGTCGGCCAGTTCGTCCAATTCACCGGCGCCCAGGAACACATTAAGGATCTTTCTTTTTGGATATATCACGACTTCTGTAACCAGGCACCCTTTGGCGCGAGGCCAAAGTTGCATGTGCCCAGAATATACTCCATCGACTATATCCCAAAAATCATGCGTGCCCTCGCCCTTGGCCAAAGCAGCCTCGATCCAATCCTTGCAGCGACCTAATTCCGCGTGCCTCACCATGCGCTGAGCCCCACCCGCTTCCAGATCGCCGTCGATCCATCGTGAGATCCGGTGCAAACATAAATGTAATTTGCATCCCAGCTGACCATGCCAGCGACATCACCGGCCGATCCGGTGTTTGCGCCTGGTACAGCTTGCTTGGTCGCTACCTGGCGAAACGCATCATCGAGACTGACAACGACATATTTATTGCCGGCATCCCACAATATCACGCCGTCCTCAGACGGGTTGTCGCTGGCCGTTTTAAAGCCAAGCTTTGCCAGGTTGGTTTGCAGGAATGAGGTTAGCTGTAAGCCCCACTGAGTGAGGTCAAAGCCGATTGGTGGTAGGTTGGGTGATGGCATTATCTTCGCCCCCCTGGCACCATATCCAGGCGCATATTACCAACCCTAAAATCAGCCAAGCGCGCGCCCTCGACGCGCATGCGCAGCTGCCGGCCGGTAAATCGAACCGGCGTAGGATTAGACGTTGTAAATGGACCGTGGCTCGTCTCTGCGTCATTTGGATAAAAACGCGTCTTAAACGTCAGATTTACATCGCCCTGGGTTAGCTCGTCTGGAATGACCTTCGTCACCTTTGCGACTTGCTCCCCAGCGCCAATGCTGATTGGACCGCTTTCTGCAAAGATTGATGAGCTATCTACGTTTAAACCGACCTCATGCTCAAAAATACTGACAGGCCCACCAACAGCAATTGTGTTGCCCATAGCATTGCCATGCACAGTGCAATAATATTTCAAGCTATCTGGCGCATCAGCTGCAACAACGATAGTTACTTTTGCCCCAGCTTGCCCAGCTGTTCCAGTTGTGGTCACGCCGGTTGTGTATGACGCATCTGCGCTTGTCCTAAACGCAAAGGGGTGCCCAGCATTTGATGCGTCCGAAAGATCGAATACATATGTATTGCCCCGCGCAAGGCTTAAAGTCGGAGCAGATCCAGAAATGCCTTCTATTGCGTATTTATTTCCACCATCATTCACAACCGTAACAGTGTAGTTTACGGTTTGTGAATATTCGCCAGACATGAATGGATATCGAAAAACACCGCGCTGAACGCCGCTTGTCCTCGATAGATTGCCGATCAGCCAATGGCCTTCTTTGTAGTCAAGCGCGACATAACGATCGATTTCGTTTGCACCGCCAGAGCAATAAAACCACCAAACTTCGCCATATTGGCCGTTTGCAAAAGACCAAATTTTTGATTGTTGAGAGGTGTTGATATCACCAAAAACATAATCGTGAACATCGCAGGGGATCTCTTGCACGCGGTTGCCGTCAAAGCGGAAGAAACCCTTTTGACCCATCCAGAATACACCCTCATCAACATCAGATGCAGCCTTGCGTGAAATAGCGCCGCACGATGTGCCGCCAACGCGCTGGAACCCGTAAACATAGGGTGGCCCCAGATAGCGCGCCGTATGGGCTGATGTGTCGGTTAAGATAAGCGTCTGGCCGCGCGTTCTTATGCCCTGCATGATTTGGCCGGCATCAGCTAATTCAATATCACCGGCTTCATTGGTTGCTGCCGCTGTCCAGACTGTATTTGCCTCACGATCGCACCAGCTGATTTTCCTGGGGTTTCCTCCAGATCCAAGCGCAAAAATAAATCGTTCTTCTGTAACGACTAGCCCCAGGTTGTTAATCGGAGCGTTTGTTATTGGCGCGGCGTCTGCACTCGATCCCAACTGCCACTCCAGCAAGCGGCCGTCGTCTTTATTGCAAGCTACCAAAAATTGGCCAAAATTATCGAGCGACCATTGGGTTGCCTCTTGCGGCACTGCATTTGAATTTTGCTGTATTGGTGTGCCATAAAATCCATCACCATAAAATCCATAGCCATAGCCAGTTTCAACAAGCGCGCTTTCTCGACCGGTTGCTAAATCAGAGGGAGTAATGTCAAATAATGTTCCGTTGCCCGTCATCGCAATAAGCTCATTGTATGAGCCAGCGGCAACGTATGCAGTTTGATTGTTGGCTTCCCAGGCGTGCATACCGCGCACGGGATTAGTGCAGAACGATGCTTTTCGTTCTTGCCAGCCGCCGATTGGGCGTAAGCTGTTATCGCGCCACCGCACCAAGCTGCCATCGCGCCACCGCCCAGACTGCTCTAAGTCAGTGCCGTTGCGGTAAAATCCGGCGGGTATATCAAGGGGAATAAGTGTCATACTGCCTCATATATGATTACAAGCTTGCCGCCTGTGCCTGCTCCACCAAGGGATTGGCCTGGAGTATTTTCGCCCCCTGTGAATACTTTTGGGCCAGCCGCGCCACCCGCTGATGGCGAAACCGCCTGTGGACCTGTGATAGTTTCACCCGAATAAAAACTAGCAATAGAAGCCGCAATATCTATGCCGGTGATTGAACCGGCAGCGCCTGGATCTCTAGCACCAGAGCTACTGGTGCCACCTCTACCGCCGCCGCCACCCCCAGCGGTTACGCTGCCATAACTGAAAGTGCTGCTTCCACCACTGCTACCCCTAGTCGCTCTACCGTTAGTACCTGGAGTGTGGCCCGTAGTTGAACCGCCGCCGCCACTGCCTGGAGAAAAAGAAGCGCCGACTAAATCGGTCACATCACTAATGAAAAATCCATGAAGGCCACCAGAGCCGCCAGGGGCACCCGATCCCGTTGCGCCAAACCCAGATGATGAAGCATATATCACGCCACCGCCGCCGCCGCCGCCGCCAGACACTCCAACCCAAGCACCAGCACTTCCGTTTATGTCATTAGCGGAAAGAGTTATCGAGCTAGTAAATGTATCTGAGGTAAGAACCAAAACATTTTGCTTACCACGAAAGTCATCAACCGATATTGTTCCGCTTGTGGGTATGCCAGAAGCAGCGCCATAATATTCTGAGAGCGAAATGGGATTTGAGCCACCAAACTCAGTCTGTATATCGCTAAGGCTTGCTGTTCCAAGAGGTACAGACATGCTTAAATACCCTCTTACAAGCTACCAAAGGCGGTCACATCGCCCGTGACAGTTAAGTTTCCATTAGCATCAATTCTCATTTTATTAACGCCGTTGTAAGCAAAGGTAAGATTTGTTCCGCTTGCAGTTGCTGTCCAGTTTTCTGTTCCACCAGAAACCGTAACCCCTGGAGTGGTAACGGTGCCAGTAAAGGTCGGTGAGGCAAGAGGCGCATAAACGCTACTTAATCCGCTGAACTGCGTCTGAATGTTACTCGTTACGCCATCAACATAATTAAGCTCCGCTGTAGTCGCCGTAACGCCATCCAGAATATTTAACTCTGCCGCTGTTGCTGTAACACCATCAAGAATATTCAACTCAGCGGCGGTCGATGTCACTCCATCCAGAATGTTTAATTCAGCCGCTGTTGATGTAACCCCATCCAGGATATTTAACTCAGCGGCAGTAGACGTTACCGCTGTTCCATTTATTTTCAGCGCGCTTAGATTTGGTTCGACAGTGCCTGTCGTGCCGTTGACCGCATCAACGATGGTGTCGAGCGCAGTATTGGTTAGAGAGCCCCAAGAATTTTCGTTGCCGCCGACAGTCGCTTTTGTGATGCTAATTGCCATGTGATTGCCTCATATTTTTCGTCATAATATAGAATATTTTTGGTTTTTCTCTGCTTGGCGGTTATCGATTGTAAAGCGCATCAGCGCCCCAAATCATAAACGCAATACCGGCGATAAAGATTAAAACGCCGGCCGTTAAACTTAGCCCCCAAAACATCTGATCGCGGCGCCTTGCTTGCTCTTCGAGCGCCTCTTTGTGCCGCTTTCGCGCCTCTGCCATTTCATGCTGCACGACATTCCAAATGCCGTAGATAGAGCAAATTTCGCGCAGCTGGTTCATCGTTTCCTGGTGCGCCAGCTTAGCCTGGGCAATTGCGAACCCCTCTTCCTCACTCGATGTAAGGCGCCCCAGCGGCCCCTTATGCTTTCCGCGCTCTGCCAGGTTTATTTCTGTCTCAAGCTTCGCCAGCTTACCGAAATGGGGGAGCAAGCTGGCAATATCCTTGCCGGCTCCGATCGCCGTTGAAAGACTAGATCCAATCTGAGTTACAGTGGCGGCAAGCGCCATAATTTCGATCATCAAAACGCACTCGTTGAGATTGCTTTTCGGCGATCAAAATCACCTCTCTGGCAGTGCCAGGCTAAGCAGCTTCAGTCCAAGTTTCAGCAGATTTCAGCTGCTCAGTCCAAACTTCGTCTGTGATAGAAACATCACTCCAGTTTTCTGTTAGAGAGGGTACAGATATCCATCCTCTAATTTTTATTTCATTTCCAGATGTTTGGAAAAAACCGGTGGTTGCGACTATACGTTTTACGCTAAATAAAACGGCCGGTGAGCCAGTAATTTGGAAAGATCCATGCTGCGCAGAAATAGATTTGCCGCGTTTAAACTGAACAGTAAATCCAGTTGAAGCAAAAGACCCTACACTGGCGGTTACACTTATAGATATTTTAAGAGATACATCTTGGCCGGTAAGAGCAAACGAAGCAGCATCAGCAGCAAGCCTTGCACCAGCAACAATAGAAACATCTTGCCCTGACGAAGAAAACGAACCAGTACCAGCTGATAGTTTTACAGCCTTATTTAAACCAACAGTCTGCCCCGACAAACTAAACGCGCCTGTCTCAAATATCTCGCCAATAAATACGCCAGCATCTTGGCCCGTCAGAGTAAATGCCCCGACATCAGCAGTCATTCTTATTGTGCGGTTTATCGTAACAGCTTGACCAGTTAATCCAAACGATCCCGCGCCAGCTTCAAGCAATCTAGCAACAGCAAAGTTTGCATCTTGACCGATCGTTGCAAACGAACCAGCACCAGCAGCAATCAACGCACCAGCAGCCAAGCCTACATTCTGACCAGTGAGCGTAAACGATCCTGTGCCGCCACTTACATTAAGCTGCTTGTTAAAATCTACCGCTTGCCCAGATAAACTAAACGATCCTGTGCTTGCTGTAAGCTGCTTACCCGCTGCAATACTTGCCGCTTGACCTGTCAGCGCAAAAGATCCTGCACCGAAATCAACAGACATTGCTTTTGTTATCTGTGTAGTTTGACCAGTAACCGCAAAACTTCCAACTGGTGCAATAAGTCTGTTGCCAAAGTTTGGATCAAGCACAGCAACCTGTCCAGACAAAGCAAAGCTGCCAGCATCTGCTGAGATACGGACAGCCTTATTTAAATTAATGCCTTGACCAGTGAGCGCAAAGCTCCCTGTTCCAAATGACTCGCTAACTCCAAAGTCTACCGCGCTACCAGTGAGGGCAAACGATCCAGTAGCTGCCGCAAACAAGTAAGCATTTTCAAAGTTGGCAGTCTGGCCTGTCAGTGCAAAACTACCTGTGCCACCAGTAACTTTTACTGCTTTATTTAAATCAACTGCCTGACCTGTGGCTGCAAAACTGCCTGTCGCTGCCGACATAACAACAGCTTTATTAAGGCCGACCGTCTGACCAGTAAGCGCAAAGGCTCCTGTCTCAAAAATCTCTCCGATTGAAATGCCAGCGTCTTGCCCAGTCAGCGTAAAGCTGCCTGTTCCACCGCTTACATTCAGAGCCTTAGCAAAGTCAGAAGCTTGACCAGTAAGGGCAAAAGACCCTGCACCACCAGCTAAGTTTACAGCCTTGTTAAGCCCAGCAGTTTGGCCCGTGACTGTAAAGCTGCCTGTTCCCGCTGCAACATTTAACGCTTTAGCAAAGTCAGCAGTCTGCCCTGTCAGAGTAAAAGACCCAACAGCAGCAGCAAGATTGCGACCTACGTTTAGATCCGTAGTCTGCCCCGTAAGCGCAAAGCTGCCAGCATCTGCCGTTAATGCATAGTCAACAGATGTAACCCCACTATCCGCTAGTGGTGCAGAAGCTAATGGGGAAAAGCCTAACATCTATTACTCCGGTTTAGTGGGCCAAGTCACATTGTTTGGAAAACCAGATTGCTGCGGAACATTGAGCAAATCTGTTCTGTATTGCGTCCATGCTGCACGTTGTGCATCTGTAAGATCATTCCAACGCAAAGCATTACCAGCAATAGGATCAACTTTAGTTTCTAAAAGATAATCTCTTTGGCCTCTTACATTCATTGCTGCTTCTGCATCAAGCTCATCTTGAGTTGGAGAAACATACGCGCTTATATTAGACCCCAAGATAGATTTTATTTCTTCGTTATTAATTGTAGTATCTGTATCATCGTCACGCAGTGTGTATGGTATCCAGCCAAACTCTGGATGATTAATTTCACAATCTATATTTCCATCTGCGTCTATATAAACAGCGTTTCTTGCTTCTGTAATCTCGATTACCATTTCAAGAAATCCTTATCCATAATCCTGTAGTGTTTAGAGGGGCGCTATAATAAACACCCGTGTACCTTGACATAAATGGAGACATTAGCCTCCAAGTACCACTTAAACTTGCACTTGTTGCGTCACTATTACTAAAAGCCGAATCAAAAGGTTCAGCTTGAATGCCATATTGCCCAGCATCGTTGCGGAAGGTTTTTAAAGTGCTACCCGCTTTAGTAGCACCCCCTGTGGCCGATTCATTTTCACCAAGCTCTTCCGCTGCTGTAACATAAGTGCCAACAGCACCATAAGTTGTGCTAACAACATTTCCACTATCAAAATTATCACTGCCGCGAATTACGCTAGTCATTTATTCCACCGTTATATTTGGGATTGGCTGGATTGCTTTTAGCTCATCAGGCGTTGTAGCTGCGTCAATGCTAGATAATGCAGGGGCATCACGCAGTGCTTGCTTGTCAGCTACAATCTGAGTTGTGCTTGCGCTTGTTTCTTGCGCCTTCATAAACGCAGTGTCTAAAGCAGCCAGCGGCTCAACCCTTGCTGCGCGTATCTTATCACGCCAGATATCCTTGGCCTTTGCCATATTAACAGAGATTACATTTGTATCTGTATTGGCTTCCCAGCCGTCACGAAACGTGCGTTCCGCTGGTTTTGTGTAATCAGCAGCGTTGTATTCTGTTGCTCCTATTTTAATAAAAGTTGTCATTTTATTTCCTTTAACTCACGAGAAGATTGCAACATAAAGCATATTACTGTCTGTACTATACCAGATTTCTCTAATTTTACTTGAAGTCATAATTGCATGCTGTGCGCTATGTGTGTTATTCCAAGTAGTTCTAGCCTGAGCTTGATGTGCAGCCGTTATGCTATAAGTTGTATCAGCCATAGCATTGGTCATATTTACTTCTGTTGTATTTGTTGTAATATCCGTAAGAGAGCTAACATTCATACCCCTTCTAATGCTGGGGGTTCCTACATTTGACCAGTTGCAAAACATACGGCACA
>Ga0181377_1000411_pt1 | contig 16223 bp, 3 predicted proteins | sample LowvirmetaG_9_FD_130160 | JGI IMG/M metagenome (GOLD analysis project Ga0181377, IMG submission 130160) | Marine viral communities from the Subarctic Pacific Ocean - Lowphox_13 viral metaG | ecosystem: Environmental > Aquatic > Marine > Oceanic | place: Subarctic Pacific Ocean | collected 2015-12-10
CCAGAGAACCTACGCATAGCCTTACTGAAGAGGTCGAGCTTCTCAACCCCCATGTTCTTCAATGACTTAGCCATGTCTGGGTTGGCAAACACAATGAACTGTTGCTCACCATTTACCCTTACACCTACCGCACTCTGCGCATCGAACGGAACCTCCTTAGCGAGCCTCCATACCTTAGGGTTAGGGTTGTCTTTTACGAGATTGTAAAGTGATGATAGTGCTTCGTTCTTACGTGCTTTGGCGTGTACAGCTGCGTTCTGTGCAATGGCTTGTGCTAGTACGTTCTGTGCTTCACTCTTACGACCTCTAGCTCGCTTCGTTGTGTCTCCGTACACGCTCATGCCTGCCCCGCCTGTTGGATAGAGCGAGGTGTCTGCGTTCTGTTCATCCAAAGCCAAACCTCCAAGAGGTACATAGTTTTGGAACATAGCTTCAAAGGCGTCGATTGTGGACTTCTCTTCGAGTCCGAAGTCTACCATAGTCTTTCTAGTGTCGGCTGTGATGGCGTCAACCTTAGCAGCTACTGACTCAAGAGCAGCTTTCTTTTCGGGCGAAAGGCTGTTCATGATCTCGTCAGCTCTCTCGTTGGTCATACCACTACCAGCCTCGTCTTTACCTTCTGTACGCTCGGAGATGACAGCATTACGTTCTTTCGCGTGTCTTGCAATGAGATACTCTGATACATCCTCGGAGTTAAGACCTTTGTCTTTCATCTCTAGGGAGATGTCTTTTACCTTACCGTCCAGCTTTTCAAGATCGTTAGCTGTCTTACCGTAAAGAAGAGCCTCGGCATTTATGAAGTCCTTACTTAACTCGACTACCTTACCCTTGGCTTTTTCGATGGTTTTCTGCACACGCATAACGTTTGCGTACTTGTTAGCGAACAGCTGATCCATACGAGCCATGAAAGCCTGGAATCCGTTTAGGTTGTTTGGTTCAAAAGGCAGCTCTGTCTGACCATCTACCTTCAGCCCTATTCTCCTTGATGCCGATCCATCACCTTGACCCCTTAAAAATGTGTCCATAGCCGACAGCCTTTCCTTCTTTTTAGATTCAGCTGTCTCTTGAACCCCTGTAACGTTAGTTCCTTCACCGATAAATACAGTACTGTTGTCTGTGTCTATAGATGAAAGAAACGCCTGACCCTTTACGGAAGATATGCCAGCCCTTACTGACACGGCCTTTCCTTGCTCTTCAGGGGTCAGTTCAGACACTTTTTTTCTCTCCTTTACTTCTTTTCCGTCTTTTTTGGATTTTGTTACTATCTCCAGGTCTGGGAAAATCTCAGCAAGACTGTAAGTGTCCTCAGGTATTTTAGTCTCAGGAGGGGGCATTGTGTTGCCGTCGTTGTCTACTACTTTTTCGTATTCTATTCTGCCTCTAAATGGTCTCTTAGGGTCTGTCTCTTCTTGACTGTAAAAACCAGTTATAGTTGAGTCTTCCTCAAGCTTAAAAGGAATAATAGTATAAGCGACAACCTCACCTAGCCCAACACCGTCCTTTTCGTTGCCCCAAACGGAGTCATTGTGTTTTTTGTAGATCTCTTCTTTTCCTTCATTACTTAACAAAGCGTCAGCTATTTTAGTTCTTTCTTCAAAACTGTATTCGTCTGCGTTTTTAGAAAAATGTTTTTTTACTGCATTAAACTGAGCTTCGGTTATGTTTTCAATGTTTTTTCCAGCTAAATGGATTTGTCCTACTTTTCTAGCAAGATCTCTGACCTCTGCTTGTTCTTCTTTAGATAAAGAGCTATCGGCTGACAGTTCCTTTAATTTTTGTCTTAGCGTCTTAGCCTTTCCTGTTAGATTTCCTGATTTTGCAGCTCTTTTATTTATGGCTGATAAAAACTGAGCCTCGGTTACATAAGGCATTTGTATTTGATCTCCGCTATCCGCAGTTTTTTTAAATGACCCATCAATAATATCTTTAAAAACACGAGGGTTTCCAAGAGTTGATTTCTCACCTAGAAGGGTTTGTATTACAGCTATTCTACCAACAAACCCAGGATCAAGCACCTCAATACTTCCGTCTTCATTTCTTCGTGCAGCCCCTTCTTGGATTGCAGTTTTTATAGCCATGCTTACCCACTGAGATTCTATGGTAACAGCGTCTTCCATAGACTTATGCGCTGTAATCATGTTAGCTGTAGTAATAAGGTCTCTAACCCCAGAAAGCAATTTAGTTCTATCGAAGCCAAGAGCCCTAGTCAAGAGACCAGCAATCTCTTGTAGGTCACCTCTGTTTTCTTCTTTCCCTAGGGCATTGCCTTTACTTATTCTTAGTTTTCGTGCAGCCTGGCCTTGAGGATTGGCTTTCCCTTCCGCTAAAGACCCTCCGTCTTCACGACCCTCAACTAATATGACATCTGAATGCGCATCTATAGTTACCGATCCGTCTCCGTTGTTTCGTATACTGTATGCAAACTCGCCTGATTGACTCTTAGGGACCAAGAAGGCAAAGTCATCCATTGTACTACGAACGGCGTCTCCGTACTCATTTTGAAACTGCATGTTTTTCAACCCTTCCGTGAAGATGGTATCGCTAAACACTACGGGCAGTTCGGACTTACCCTCCGTTTCTTTTCCGCTTTCATCAATAAAAAACTCAGACTTAACCTCCCTAGCTGCTGGAATGCTTAATCCAACAACCTCCATCATTCTGCTTATCAAAGAGTCTGTTGCGCTGTCTCTGTCTCCTATTCTATCGCGTTTTGCCATAGACCGCTGATTAGCAGCTAGCTTCATCTCAAATGGAGTCTGTAGCTTCGGCTCCATGTCAACAACCTCGCCTGTAGACTTGTCTACTTTAGGTCTTGGTGGGTTTATTGTTTTGCTTTTTCCGTTTTCACCTACGTAAACAAAGTTGCTTAGGTAACTACCTCTCTTCCCGTTTCCAGTCTCCTTGATCCACCAGTTTCTGAAGTGCCAGTAATCATTGACAAACACCTCATCATACAACTGATATTCTGCGCCTATCTTGTTGATAAAGGTTTTAACATATGTGACTTTCTTTCGCACTAGGTCTGGATAAGCTGTTGACTTGAATCCTCCCTTTCGCATTCCTATATCCCTAGAAGCCGAGTTTCCTGAGTTCGAAACTAACTCTCCAGAAAACTCAGCGCCGCTAGCCTCCGCCTCCCTAAACTTATTTACAAACCCTTGAAGATCAGACTCGGTTGACCTGAACCCAAATGCTCTTTTAAGCCATTCTAAAGCTTTTTGTATTGCTCCTTTTTGACCAACAACGTTTGGATTATTTAAAAGGTACTCTAGAATAGTAACAGCTTTTTCTTCTATTAGCTTCTCTTCCGTGTATGGGTTTTCAGAGTTTGGACCGTATTCTGCCTCAACAGCAGCTTTAATATTAGCTATAAAAGCTTTCAGTTGAGGGTCTTTTACAGAAGAAAGCTCTTCCAGAAACTGTTGCTTCTGCTGTGGAGACAGCGTTCTAAAAGCGGCATGTAGGAACTCGTGTCTTATGGTGTCACTTTTAGGGCGGTTTTGATCTTCAGCCTCTTCGTTTTTAACTTCCTTTAAAACCTCTAAGTTTATATGAACAGTCTTGCCATCCCTAAAGAAACCAGACGCTGACTTCTCACCAGTAGCTTGAAAGAAACTATTGTTGTTTGTGTGAACGACAGCGTTAATCCCCATTGGGGCAAATGCTTTTACTAAGTTGTTCAACTTAGTTGACACATCCCTCAAAACCTGACTTAACGGTCCGTCACCCAAGGCTGTTGGGCTGTATGTTCCGTCTGCGTTTGGCTTAACGGTGTCTTCCTCGCTAGGGACGTATTCAGGATCTAACTCTAACTCAACATCCTCCTGCGTCTCACCTTTCTGATCCTGTACGTCGTCGTCTGTATTCTGCTCAGGAGAGTTTGCTTCTTGAGCCACCTCGAAGGCTTCTCGCTGTTCCTCCATCTGACCGTCTACTTCTCTCTGAGCAATTAAATCTGGATCCGTCTTTGCCCTCCAAGCCTTCTCTTTAGTTCCCCTCTCCTTGTTTACTTTGTCAAGCTCCTGCTTGTACAGCTCATCCAATCCCTCAACACCAGCAGATTTAGCCGCTTCTGTTTCTAACTGTTGCTTCTTTTCCACTAAAGACTTAATCTCCTGAAATGTAGCCTCCTGAAACTCAGGGTCCTTTGATGCCTTATGCTGCTGAACAAGAGCGCTTATAGCTCCTTGAGTCCTAGCGATTTCATCAAACTTTTCTGGGTCTGCCTGAGCGATTAAATTGTACGCTCTAGCCATAGCTGACTGGCTGGCCGTAAACTTTTTAGTGGCAATCTCAAGACGCTTCATAGCATCCTTCTTGGCGGTCTGCGTGGCTGCCTTATTAACAGCCTCAGCTGCTTTTGCCTGCTCCTTCTTGGCGTCAATAGAGGTTTTGTGCATTGTAGCAAGGGTTGCCTTTGCAGCGCCCCCTACTGTACCACTGAGACCTCCAGCAAGTCCACCCATAAGCAGGCCAGCTGTCGCGCCTTCAAGAACCTTTCTTCTGAACTCACCGTCGTCAAAGTAAGCTGACTCGTCCCCTCCTTTTATTCTAGCTGATATTTCGTTTCTGTACTGAATCGCAGCGGTAGCACCCTCTGCAAACACCTCCTCGGTAGCTCCTAGCAGGGTAGATCTAACTATATTCTTTCCGTACTCTTTTATTGCACTGCGCTCAGCGGTTAGTATGTTTCGCGTCATTTTGCCTGGACCGAAACCTCTAGCAAATATATTCCCCAAAACCATACCAGAAGCCACTTCAGCTCCAGCTTGAATCCCTAGGTATGTGAACCTTTCGGTTCCACTAAGGTTGTCATACCAGTCCTGTCCTACGTTGTCTGAGTGCATCTGAGACGCAACAAGAGCATCTGACACAAAGAAAGCCCCTGTTTGGTTTATTCTTTTCTGAGCTTTTGCAGATTCAGAAAGTATGTAGTCAACGCGATCATCCATAGCTTTTGCAGCCTTGTTGGACATCATGCGCATGTTTTCTGGATTTCTAGCTAGTATCTCCCCCTCTTTTCTTAATGACTTCTTTCCAGCCTTCGCGGTAGCGCGTTTAGCCATACCTTTAGTGGTTCTTTTGAGCAAACCCTTCGCTATAGCCGCACCTCCAGCCAGGTCTAACAGCAACGGGGCCGACTGAACCAACTGATCCATGCCAGCGCCAAAAAGCTGTCCAGCTGTAGCCTCTGTAACTCCGCCTCTATCCATGATCTGTTGAAAGTCAATGGTTTGAAGAGGGCCTTGAGAGGAAGCGTAAAGCTGTCTTCTTGCTTCGGGGCTAGAGAAAGACGCCCAAAACAAAGGGTCATCAAACCCAACGCCTAAAGCTCCTTCTTTTTCAAATCTTTGAAGCCTTTCGTATCCAGTCTCTACTTCCCCTGACTCTTGCTTGGCTAAAAACTCCTCATCTTTCTTAGATGGATCTCCTCCAGCCAAATCGTATATAGCGTTAGCTGTTCCTAGAGCGCTGTCAGCCACTTCATTCATAGCGTTATTAAACCATCTTCCCACCTGCCTTCCCGCATTACCCACAAGGCTATCCGTGTAAAGGTCACCGACTTGTCCGCTTTCGTTGAAGTCTATCTTAGCTCCGCCTGTCTCGTTGTAAAAAGCTGTCTCGAACTGCTGTTGTTTCTCTGGGTCGTTCTTTATAAAGTCAGGGAGTATCTCGTTAAGACCCTTCCCCATTTCTGGGAACTTAAAAGAGTTTTGAAATGTCAGGTTGTACTCTTCGTTGAGATCCGAGATCATCTTGTCCCTGCTATTAGCTTGAGACTCCATGTAAACCTTCTCTTTGTCGGCAAACTGGTTGTAGTTTGTCGCTCTCATAGCATCAATAGCTGTGGCGTCAGGTCTCTCCTTAAAAAAGCTTTCCGAATCTACATTCCCTAGTTCAAGTATTTTGTTTATACCAGCAATCCTAGCCTCTTCTTCAACTCTTCCAAACTGCTCGTTAGACAATACGTTTTGTATCTCTTGGCTGTAATCCCCTAGGCTGTATTCCTTGTCGGGGCTTTTTGCATTAGCCGAAACTAAAGAGCGCTGGTTCCTGGTCTCAAACGCATTCACCATGTAATTAAACTGCGCCTTCTGAGCCTCAGTCATCTTGCGAGTATACTGAGAGTACTTGTTTTTTTCTGGCATATCTATTAGTTAATGTTTAACCAAGCTCTCTGCCCTGCTGATCCGCTTGGATAGAGCGTTCTTTGTTGAAGCTCTTCTCTAGGGGTAAATGCTGATTCGCCTGCAACCAAGGCGTAAGAAGAGTCAGCCAAGGCTAAAGCGTCTTCTCTTGAAAGGTTTTCCTGAGCTGCGAGAGCGCTGTTCTTTATCTGTCCGTTTCTCATTAGATACCAAGCGGCTGCTCTTGCGCCTAAAATCGGATCTTCCGCTAAGAGTTCTGGATTATTTGTCAAAACATCAGGGTCGCCAAATAAAAATTCACTTGCGTCTGAATAGTTTTTTCTTCCAGTAAACTGTATAAGCCCTCTACCTCTAAAGTTGTATCCGTCGCCTGGCTCTGTGTTGCCAAGACCTCTGCCTATTTCTGTGTCTGCCCCATAAACCCTGTCAAAGAACCAATTGTCAAAGTACTCTTTGCCTTCAGCTCTTGCTTCGTCTAGCTCTGCCTGAGTAAGCGGGTTAGGAGCGTTATCCCCCATGGAGCTCTTGAATATTCCTTTAATCTGCTCAAGGTTGTTCATTTCAGTCCCGTCGGGTCTTTTTCCCGTAGCATAATAGCTTCCCTCTTTTTTATCCGACTTTCCTGAAGACTCCTTAGCGGTGACAGAAGTCAAGGCAACGGCTGCTTGTGGGGTGATTCCGTGTTCCTCAACAAGGTATCCAATCAAAGACCTTTGGTCCTCCGTAATTTTGTCGCTAATGTCATTGAAGTTGTACCAATCGTTCTGAGGTGCTGCTTCCAGCAATGGCAATGGGTTGATTGGTGGATCTACAGCCAGATCTGCACCCACAGAAGAAGATTCGCGATTAGCAAATAAGTCAAGGCCCTCCAGTCCTTGCTCAAGCTCTACTATATCTTGATTTATTCTATCTCTTGTTTTGTTTCTGGAATTACGATCAGAAATGTTTTCTGACTCTATAAGCTCTTGTTTCTTTTCGTCTATTCTTGTTCTGATGTCCTCAACTGCTATATCTCTGTTTTCTGGGGTGTCTAGGCCCTCCTGCATTGATTGAACCTCTTCCAGCTTTTTTAATGCTTTATCTGCATTCCTCCAGGTTTGACTTCTTTGATAGCTTTCAGGGTTACTAAACCTCTCTTGAGACCGTACACCTTTTAACCTTCTTATCTCTTTATCTACTTCGGTTGCTTGCTGAGCAATAGACATGTCTTTTATCCTGTTTGCAAACTTCCCTAAGTCGCTTCTAAAAAAATCTCCAGAACCAGAAGTGGTTCCCGTAAGAGGGTTAGCCTCTAGTAAAGAATTTATAGCAGATTTGTAGTTGTCAATAGGGTTGACAGCAGGCTCTGTAGAAGTCTGAACGACATCTTCTTCACCTCCGTCTCCGCCTTCTTCCTCACTACCTTCTTCCTCACTGCCTTCTTCCTCACTACCTTCATTTACTATGCTTGCGTCTCCGCTATTAGCAACTGGCTCAATGTTTTCAAGATCATCGACGCTCATTCCAACCATCTTGGCTATAGCCCCTATAGACCCCGTGTCGTTTATCAAGCTCATTCCTTCAAGCGAATCGAAAGGGACGACAGCTTCTCCGTATCCGTTCGGATTGTCTGGGTCTGTGTAGATATAAAACACTTCGGTGGCATCTCCTTTTCCTCTAAATCCTACGTTGGTTACAGTTCTTCTTTCACCGCTACTAATTAGACTTACAGTTCGGTCTTTACCCGTCTTAGGGTCAGTAAGCTTAATTGCATTTCCGTATTCGGTTTGGGTTGCAGAACCACCCAACAAGGAAGGAGGTAACTCGGTTGAGTGAAACTTATCCCACCCTGACTTAGCTTCAGCCTTATAAAGATCTAGCAGCTCAGCTGTGTCTCTTTTAAAGCTTCCGTCATCGTTTTTTTCTAACCATGACTCGTCTTCGTTAGCTAGTTTAACCCTAAACTCAGCCTGAACAGACTCAGGGTTAGAATTAAAATCACTCTCAGCCCTCAAAACAGCCAGGTCTGGGTCTTTTTCATCAACGTATTTCTGCTCTACATTGATGAAGTCTCTAATCTCTTCCTGTCTAAACAAGGAGAATGGATCAATTTGAGACGATAAGATATCTACCCGCTCTCCTTCTTCTGGTGCGCTCCAATTGCCGTTCTCGCCTTCGATCATAGGGACGCCAAACAAACCAACTTCGCCTGGACCGCCCACCAACTCCATACCGCCAAAGCCCCCTTGATCATAAGCATCCCTTCTGTTCCTGTAAGTGTCTTCAGTAGCAGTAGAGGTTACACCAGCGGTCTTGGTTTTTCCAAGCATTCTATCTTCGTAAGCCTTCATAGCTGGTTGACCTTGAGCCGCCAAACGCTTACCAGACATGTAAATATTATTCAGCTTCGCTACATCTCTTGTAAGCTGTTGTGAGTCTTCGTAATGAACATCAGCCTTAGGGTCTAGCCATGAAGCCATTTGACCTTGTAGTTCGCTTATTTTCTCTATGTAAGCCTGCGGCAATCCAGATACGTCAAAGTCGTATATATTTTGTTGCTGTTGCTGCCTAAACTCCCGATTTGTTTCTTCCTGGGCTAACCTTTTATCTAGGTTTGCTGATCTCTGCTGCTGAATAAGCCCTATTTGCTCATTCACCATGTCAGAGTAGCTTTTCCCTTGCTGTATGGGGGCTACTGGCATTACGCTTCGTTAAATTGTGGTTGACTAAACACCTCGTGAACAGCATCGTACAGATTCTGCAACTCTTCCATCGAAGGTTCACCTCCTTCTTCTATCATTCTGGCTATCTCGTCGTACTGCACCTTGATTGCCTCTCCTTGTTCTGGATTGAGTATGTACTCGCCCCCTGTAGCCTCGCCTTCCTTCACACCTGTCTCCTCATCTATAATAGCCTTCTTGTTGGTGTCGTGGTTAAACTCACCCTCTGTCTTCTGTACTGGACGCTGCTCCTCAAGGATACGCATCATAACATCTTCGTTCATTTTACCGCCTTCTTCGTATTTGACTCTACCACCATACTCATATGGGGTTTTAGGGTCTCCATCAAGACCTCCTGATTCCAAAAAGCTAAGGGCCTTTCCTCCCCCAGCAGCGGCAGCACCTCCAAGCCCTCCAGTAGCAGCAGCAATGCCGATGTTAGCTAAGCCCCCAGCGATGTTTCCAAAAGCATCACGCTTTCGAGCCCTAGCAGCCTCGATGTTAGCTCCAGCCTGAGCCTGGTCAGTAATAGCCATGTCCCTGTCCGACTGCAAAAGACCAAGTTGCAACCCTTGTTTCTGCTCCAGCGCTCTTTGCTCAAGACCAGCCAAGTTGCTCATAGCTCCTAGCTCTCTGGCTAGATCTGCTTGTTGTGTAGCTTGAATAGCCTGATTTGTTCTAGCTGTAGAAGCGCCAATCCCTCCCATCAAAGCTCTAGGGTCTGAAGATAAAGCAGCTAACTCTGTGGCTTGAACGCCTTGCATGGGTGACAAGTCTGTTGGTCGGATACCAGCTGTAGCTAAGTCTCGCTGTGCTTGAGAGACGTCAAACTCAAAGCTGTCTAGAGCTCCTCGTGCTTCTTGGCGTCTTCCTTTAGCCCCTTGTCTTTTTCTGCGCTGACGCTCTATTTCTTTTTTAGAGCCAACGATGTCTGCAACACCTCCAGCTACCTGCCCTAAACCAGCAAGCGCTCCACCTCCAGGAATCATGGATGATATAGAGCTTCCGAACTCATCATAACCCCCTCCGTCTGAATCTATACCTGTAAGGAATTGAGCGAATCCGCCTTCTTGATATTTCTTTACTTTACCCATGATCTACAAATTTAAGTATTTTGAGTTAAACGCTTGTCAAGCTTAGAGAACCCGTAATCTACGTTAATTGCGTGGATTTCCGCATGCTTATCCGTTTGTGTGGATATCTCTACGTTAATGTAAGGGCCTCGTAGCTGATCACCGTCAATTTCTGGTTTTACTGCAAACACAAGCTGGTTGTTGTATAAGACGGTGCCTTCAGCAAAAAATATGTTGTTTTGAAACGGTGCAACTCCAAACGAATTAATTGAAACAATTTTATACGCCAACATCAAAAGCACCTTTCCTTCATATTTTTTATATCCCAAAACATAAAGAGCAAGAGGGTCAGCGGAATACTGTGAGGACCCTTCTGGTGCAGGCGGCACGTCAAACAGTTCTAGCAATGACCCGTTTTGTACGTTATAAAGACTAACGTTAAACGTTTTACTATACGCATAGTCTTCGGGAATAAAACCCTCTTCAGCAATTACGGGGAATAAAGTAAAGCCTTGTAAGTCTTCATAATTACCTTCGTATATTTCATCTCTAAAATCGCCGTTAATTGTGAAAGCGTCCCCAAAGCCATACTCTTCTGTAAGGCTGGAAACGGTAAATGGCTTGCCAATTATGTTTTCTGTCGAGTTCAACACGTCCCTTGGCATCTCAGCGTACTGAAAGCCTTCTTTCTTTTCAAAAGAAGCTATACTTCCCTTTTGCTTTTCTTTACCCTCGTACTCTACGTTCGTGCAAACCTCTGCCGTCCAGTCCTTTGTGTTTGTCTCTAGCGATAGAGACTTATACATCTTAACCGCAGAAGGGTCTTGATTAGCAGAAACCGTAATAGATGACTTGGCGGCTGGGTTACCGTAGAATTTATTCCTAGTAGATAGCTGATCGTGAAGCCACACGCCTAAGCCATCTTTTGATGACAGCATTTTATTCCCAGAAGTCATATAACACGTTGGTTCAAAGCTGTATCTAGAAGTCCAGGTATCGGACCTCGTAGAGAAAGCAAACGTCTTTTCGTTTATGTTTATCTGCGCCATCAGAATGCAAATGCTGGGTCATTAGGTCCGTACCCTTCTTCACCAAACTGAGGACCTCCAAAGACCTGCAAGTAACTGATTAGATCGGAAGTAGTTAAGCTGTTACTTTGGTCGGCGTCTGCTTTGCACTCAGGCTTTATGTATTGAGCTAAATTAAAGTATTGACTAATTGTCATCGTTCCGTCATCAATTAACCAGTTTATTGTTTCTTGAGCGGTAACACCAACCAGAATACCTCCTTGATTGTTTGGTAAGAAAGCAGGGTCGCTATTTTCCGTGACCGCTCCGAACACCTGCAAGAACTCAATAAGATCAAGAGCAGAAACATTTCCTGATTGGTTCATGTTTAATGCAACGTCTTGACGCAAGAAACTTCTTAGCTGCAAGTACTCCCCAACGGTCATGGCCCCTTGAACTATAAGGTAAGATATTGCGTCGTCAGCACTTTTAAACTCTGTAGTCGGCTGAGGCTTTGGTGGTGCAGGAGGTTTGTTAGACTTAGCTTGAGTCTGAGGCCCTGCAATGCTTGATGTGAGATCGTATGTAGTGTCATGGCTTACAAGGAATTCCAAAAGATCTGGGGCTCCTACCGAACCGTTTGCATTATAGTCAAACCTAATTTGACCAAGCAATGTTTCATCTACTAGGGAGGAATAACCATCTGATCCCGTGCCTAACAAGTCTTGGAGCTGATTCCCAGTAATTGGGTCTGACGCATCGTCAGTTCTGTCCATCATGTATCTCTTTGCTATTTCTGTACTCATGTCTTCGTCTTTTTTAGACTCATTGTAGTATTCGTTGTACGCTATTGTAAATGGAAGTAAGGTTACTTCTGGGACTGGAATTTCTGCACTACCTGTTATAGAGAGCGTAATTCTAGGTTGATCTGGGTTATCTGTGTTTATTTCTAACGTTCCGTTTTGCTGTCCTTCTTCTAAAGGCAAAGCGCTGACCGTAAGGTTAAGTTCGCTCACCACCAATAAAGGAAACGATAAACCATCAACACCGTAGGTTGAGTTATTGAATATAACGCTTGTTATGCTGATAGGGTCAGGGTTGTTGTTTACTATGTTTACAACACTTGTTTCTTGCTTATTTACCTCCATTTCCCCAAATTCAATAGTCTCTGGAGAGACAACTAACCCGCCATCACCATCTACGTCTGGAACTATAGTGTCAGCGATAGGCTGATCTGCAAATACAACGCCAGTAGTTGATTTAGTTTCAACATCAACAACGCTAAGCAAGTATTCTTTCTTAAATGGATCCCACCCACCAACTATTCTTGACTCGTTAGGGGACACTGTGGTCAGGTTTAACTCAACAGCCTTTTTAAATATAGCTCTAAGAACGGAGGACACCCCTATATCAGATATGACCTGAGGCCCTGCGTTTTTGCTCCACCTGTACACCTCGCCAAGATTCTTGTTTGCAAAGAAAACCTCGGTTCCAGAATCAAATACTGAAGAAGGGTCTATGTCGCAACCAGACCTCCCTGGATAAACAACAGCCTCATTGAGTACATTCCTAGAAGCAATAAGCTGTTGGTTGCCAGAGGCGTCAGATAAAATGTTTTTGCCTACAGGGACTAGAGACACGTTATCTCGCTGTATAACGACAACAAAGTCTCCGTGGTCACCCATATACTGTATGCCCCCAAAAGTCTCTGAGAGGTCCTTAAAATTAGCCAGAGAAGAATTGAAGGATGAGTATCTTACCTTAGTAGACTCTGGGTTACTAGGGTCTGAATACGTGATAGTGTTTTCTCTTATCGTTTCTGAAGCGTCTTCAAATATTACGTTTGGCCTTCCTATAGACAAGGAGTCCGACCTAAACAAATCGCTGAACGAAGGCGTCTCCATATATATCGTAGTAAAATTAGGCTGAGGAGAAGGATCCGCCCCATCGTCATCAGGTATGATATCAATAAACTCCCCGTTTTGAAAAGGCTTTACGTTTGTAGCAACCCTTCTAAACCAAACATCCCCTTTAGTTATTAATACGGTTTCTTCTGAGTGAGATAGCTCGCCAGACGATTCTTTTACAACCTTATAGCTAGGGCTAGCCTCGTAATATATCTGCTCGTCTAAACCTAAAACTTTTTTAGGGGTTCTAAGCTCTACGATGCAGTTTTCGTTCCATTTGTTGCCACCGCTATCGCTCCCAAAAGCAACGCTGTTATGGTTAAAACCTTCAGCGTTAGGGCTATCCTTTAGAACTACAAATTGACCAACTTGATTTGACGAAGGATCGTTGGAGAGGGGGTTTTCGTCATCAAGACCTAAGTCAACCAAATCAACAACATCAAATTCATAGCTATGAAAAACCCTTCCCTCTGGGGGTCCATGAGAAATAACTTTTAATTTATCACCGCGCTCAAATTTATAGAAGTTTAAGCCGCCCTCAGGTGTTCTGGCTCCAAATGAACTAACGTAAGAAACTGGATGTCCTTGCAGATAGTTTAGAGAGACGTATATGTTCTTGTTGGCTTCGGTAACCTCATCGTCGTTAGGGTCTCCGCCAACAAAAGCGCCACCAACTGAGTACTGGATAAAGTCCTGAACGCTACTGTTTTTTGCATAAACGATCTTGTAAGTATGAGCCCATTCAGGCGGAGTCCCTTGAAGATCAAGCTGTATGTCCACAGCCCCCGTGTTGTCCCCTCCCCTTTCGGTAATCGTATAGCCCTCTACAAACGCTGTAGCTAAATGATCTACAAAGCCGTGCCTGCCGCGCTCGTCATAGTAAACAATACCAAAATCATGATTGGCTTCTGTCTTGAAAGATTCTCTTCCAAAACCTAGACCCTCATTATTTAGTATCGTAACGGGGCTTAGGGTTTGTTGCTCAAGTATGCTTTGATTTCTCTTAAAGTTTACGCTATCAGCATTTAGAGCTCCGAATTCTTCGTCACCCTCTGGCAATTGATATTCGAACGTAGCTGAATCGCTAGTGCTTGTGTTTTTTAAAAAAGGTAGTATGGTGACTTCTTTAAAGTTACCACTAGCCTCAGATTGAGGAAGAGGAGAAATATAACCACTATAAAAAACAGTGTTACGGTAAAGATGAAGAAGTGACGGTCCAGGAACAACAAAAGGATTTACCGTTACAGATCCTTGTTTATTCATCCTTAGGGCGTCATAAGGGTGATCGCTAGCAGGAGATCTGGCTGGCCCGCCTCCAGGCCCCCCTTCCCCATCCATTAGTGAGTGAGGAGACGCAATGAATTGACCTCCACCAGCCCCAATGCCAATCCCAATGCCTCCAGGAGTTACAATAGACGTTTGTATAAATGGTTGCCCTGGGTTTGTCGATATCCTTCCTATTTGCTGGCCATACCCCAGTGTAGAGTTAGTTATGCTGACTGAATTACTTCCATTAACGGGGTGATTAGCAAATCCGTGAAAGCTGTCAGCCACGTTCTGTCCTAGCTTGTTAGCAATCCAATCAAATATTCCTGATCCACCATATGAGTTATTAAACAGGGCGTCTAAATCTGGCGCTGATATACACACCCATTCGTTTTTAGAGTTATTCCCTAAGCCCGTTTCAGCCGTGTCGTGAATACAGGTAAGCACGTCAGAGTATGGGTTGCAATCAAATCCTGTAAGCCTAAAGGTAAAGTGAGACCTGGCCTCGTTGTCGGGATAGTCAACTCCTAATTGACCTGTGTTTGTGTTTTTTTGTAACCTAAAAGTAGGAGTTGCCTTATTTACTATAAAGAAACCGCAAGGCACTCCAGATTCAGTCGTCCCTCCCTTGTTTGCAACAGCAACTATCCTAGAGCAGTTAACGTCATATCCGCCGTCCTGACCAACATAATTTTGTGTTATTACACTACCACTAAAAAGCCCTAGGTCTATATCGTATGATGACTCATTGTTACTAGACAAAATCTCTACACCAACAGGGGATAATGGACTGCTTTCAGTAAAGCAAGTCTCAACTGTTTGTTTAATAAGATCTTGAGCGTTTGTAACATCCACAGTAAACTTAAAAGAAGCGGAAAAACTAATTGGCTGACCTTCAAATATAAAAGGAGCAGCAGCAGAGGTTCCGAATGTAGCATCTGTTACTTCAGGCGGAAAAGAAAAATCATCTGGGATAACTCCGTTTACCAGAGGATTGTCTTTTCGTTGCCAGCTATTAGAGATTCCAGCGCCTGAATTGTTTGCAGATCCGTCAAATATTTGACCTAAAGGCAGCCCCCATATTAAACCATTAGCTGCGTCGTCCGCTGTGGAGCTTACACCGTTTTCAGAACCAAAGTTTTCAGATCCGTTTTGCTCTGAAGTGGCAGCGTAACTTTGTTGAAAATTAACCTCACTGAATATTTCGTCATCTGTAGAGGAAGGCTGTGGCCCTCTTTGTCTTGTTTGTCCTGCCGATCCAGCCCTGTAGTAGTGAAAATTCTTTTGAGGTTTAAAAGAAAAATTAACATTTACCTGGGTTCCCGCTGGCATAAAGTTAGGAAGGCCAGAATAGTCAAGAAAAAAACCTGCTGACTCACCAGTTACAGGGTCACCTGAATTTCCTGGAAAACCAAGATCTATAGAGGGTATGTCTTCTATGTCAAACTTAATAAAATCTTCGGGCCTGTCTAAATACCTTACGGTTGCTATAGCTGTAGTGTTAGATTTATCAAAGCCGTCTAAATAGTTTCCATACATAAGCCTGTTAGAGGTAACAGATTGAGATTTAGCGTTTCTAGGCAATGAATCAAACTGTTTGTTTACCTCATCGGTGCTAACTCCCTTTAAAACTCTGTCATTAAAGAAAGCGTATTCTTGGGGTTCTTCAGATGATTCTATTTCATCAATAATTAAAAAAGAGCCTGTATTCCCTTGCTTCCCGAGTATTCTTATTTCTTTTATCTCTGGACCAGCCCCAGGTATCGTCAAAAGACATCTATAGTTGAGGTGCTCTACGTAACTTTGAGAGCCTTGATCAACGACAGAGGGGAGAACCGCTAAGTCAGAATAAGACGATATGGCACTCTCCATACCATCAATATAGACATGCTGATAAGCAAATTGAAAGCCAGGAGATCTTTCGAAGTTGTTTACAGACCTCCTATCTTCTGTAGCTGCATCAGGGTCAGAGTCAAATTTAAATGTTATAGGCTTCAATTGAGTCTTAGGACACGCTGTGATGAAGTCGGCTTCTGCAAACTCATCGTTACCGTGTATGAGGTTGTTATTCTCAAAAGCCCTATATGCGTTTATCTTTCTAGGCTCGTTTACCCCATCAGTA
>Ga0181377_1000413_pt1 | contig 16107 bp, 10 predicted proteins | sample LowvirmetaG_9_FD_130160 | JGI IMG/M metagenome (GOLD analysis project Ga0181377, IMG submission 130160) | Marine viral communities from the Subarctic Pacific Ocean - Lowphox_13 viral metaG | ecosystem: Environmental > Aquatic > Marine > Oceanic | place: Subarctic Pacific Ocean | collected...
CAGCTGGAGACACTCGTCGACGATCTTGCACTGGAGATCAGAGATCCAGTATTTCGACATGGACGCGGTGGCGGCGTCGAGCTCTTCCTTGAGCAGGCGCTCCGTACAATGATCGGCAAACACCTTGGCGACGGTCGCTTCAGTCTTGCATTCGGCCAGTTTGAACTGGGTGTTCTGGAAATCGAAAATCGTGCCGCCGAACGCCTTGCGGCCCTTCACATATTCGACGGTCTCGTGGATCGCCCGCTCGATCATGCCGACGCCCTGCAGGCCGATGATGTGGCGTTCCTGCGGCAGTTTCTGCATTAGCTGGATGAAGCCCTTGCCCTCCACTTCGCCAAGAAGGTTGGAAGCTGGCACACGCACTTCATCGAAGAACAGCTCAGATGTATCTGCAGCATGCTGGCCGACCTTTTCAAGGTTACGGCCACGGCGGAAGCCTTCCACCTTGTCTGTCTCGACAACGGCAATCGAAATGCCCTTGGCGCCCTGGGTCGGGTCCGTCTTCACGCAAACGAGGATCAGGTTTGCGGTCTGGCCATTCGAAATGAAGGTCTTCGAGCCATTGATAACATAGTCGTCGCCGTCACGTTTGGCCGTGGTCTTCATGCCTTGAAGGTCAGAGCCAGCACCCGGCTCGGTCATTGCAATCGCAGTAACCAAATCGCCGGTACAGATTCCCGGCAGCCAGCGGCGCTTCTGCTCCTCAGTACCATAGGCTACAATATAAGGGGCGATGATCGCATTGTGCAGCGTGATGCCGAACCCGTCGACGCCCTTCCATTGCTGCTGCTCGATGATGATCGCTTCGTGGCGGAAGTCGCCGCCCGCGCCGCCATATTCTTCCGGCACAGACGCGCCGAGCAGGCCCATCTCCCCGGCTTTCTTCCAGATTTCCATCGGGACGATGCCGTCCTTGCGCCATTGAGGCACGTGCGGCACACATTCCTTCTCGAAGAACTGGCCGACGGCATCCGAGAAAATCTCGAGCTCTTCATCCTGGCGCCAAGCGGCCTTTGGGACATCTAGGGGACTGGCTTGCATACTTCTTCCTCCGCTTGGCGCGGCTTGTGGTTACCGCTTACGTTCACGTAAACATGTAACGACGGATAGGGCGAATTCCCAGCCCTCTCCCAACGTCACAACGCCGGGAATCGCATGAAATTTTTGTGTGATAGCGCGCACGCCCTGCTCAGAGAGTGCGCGCCATCCAAATTCACATCATGGCGCCCTAGAACGCCTCAGCCGGCAAGGCCATCATGGATTTTGCACCCGTCTTCACCTTGGCGAGATGCGCCGCGCCATCCGGCACCATCCGGTCCACGAAATAATAGCCGGTCGTCAGCTTCTCGTCATAGAAGGGGTCACCTTCCGACTTCTTGTCCAGCGCCACCTTGGCCATCTTTGCCCACATGAATGCGAGCCCCGTCAGGCCGAACAGGTGGAGATAGTCGTGGCTGGATGCGCCGGCATTGTTGAAATCGGTCATGCCATTCTGCATCAGCCAGGTCGTGGCTTCCTGCAACTGGCCCTTCAACGTCGACAGGCCTTGGACGAACGGGTCCATGTCGCCGCTGCCTTCAACAGAAGTGATGAATTCGTCGATTTCGCCGAAGAAGCTGAACACGGCGCGGCCACCATTGGAGGCCAGCTTGCGGCCGACCAGGTCGAGCGCCTGAACGCCATTCGTACCTTCATAGATCAGGGTGATACGGCAATCGCGGACGATCTGCTCAAGGCCCCATTCGCGCGTAAAGCCAGATCCACCGTGAAGCTGCAGCGCCTGATTGGCTTTTTCAAAGCCCATATGGGTCAGATAGGCTTTGATGACCGGCGTCAGCAGGGCCATGTAGTCACCCGCCTTTTCCCGGACATTCTCGTCCGGGGATTTATGCTGCAGGTCGCCCTGGAACGCGGTCCAATAGGTCAGCGCGCGGGCGCCCTCGAGGAAAGCCTTCTGGTCCATCAACATGCGGCGCACGTCTGGATGCACGATGATCGGATCGGCGGGCTTCTCCGGCGCTTTCGGCCCGGTCAGGGAGCGGCCCTGGAGACGGTCTTTCGCAAAATCGACCGCATTCTGGTAGGCAATGACCGCTTGCGAGAGCCCCTGCAGGCCGACGCCGAGGCGCGCCTCATTCATCATGACGAACATGGTGCGCATGCCCTTGTGCTCTTCGCCGACCAGCCAGCCGGTAGCGCCGTCATAATTCATGACGCAGGTCGCGTTGCCGTGAATGCCCATCTTCTCTTCGAGGCCACCACAGGAACAGGCATTGCGCTCGCCGAGCGAGCCATCATCGCCCACCATGTATTTCGGCACGACGAACAGGGACACGCCCTTGATGCCTTCCGGCGCGCCTTCGATGCGCGCCAGCACGAGGTGGATGATGTTTTCGGTAAGATCCTGCTCACCGCCGGAAATCCAGATTTTTTGCCCGGTAATCTTGTAGGTGCCATCGCCCTGCGGCACGGCCTTTGTCTTCATCAGGCCGAGATCGGTGCCGCATTGCGGCTCGGTGAGGTTCATTGTGCCGGCCCATTCGGCCGAAGCCATCTTCGGACCGTACTTTGCCTTCAGCTCGTCGGAGCCCCCCGCCATCAGTGCCTGGAACGCGCCATGCGTCAGGCCCGGATACATGCCGAAGGCCATGTTCGCGGAAGACACCATTTCGGTCCAGGCGATGTTGACAACATGCGGCAGGCCCTGCCCGCCCATAGACGGATCGGCCGACAGGAGCGGCCAGCCATTTTCTACCAGCTGCTTATAGGCATCCGGGAAGCCGTCCGGCGTCTTCACGCTGGCATCGTCACTGCGAACACAGCCCTGCTGGTCACCGACGGCGTTCAGCGGGAACAGGACTTCCTTGGCAAACTTGCCGCCCTCTTCGAGGATCGCATTGACAAGGTCCGGCGTGGCCTCTTCGAAGCCCGGCAGGTTTGAGTAGTTCTGTATCTGCAGCAGTTCCTGCAGGATGAATTGCATGTCGCGAATTGGCGCGTCGTAACGGGGCATGGTGTACTTCCTGTCAATCAAGCGCCAAAAATCGCAGGGACCTGCGGCACGCTCATCTAAATGAATTTGCCCCACCTTAGCATTTGCCAGGCGGGGCACAATTTGGGGCAGTGCAGATCAGACTTCGTCGAGTTGTCTGCGGGCAATCTCGTCATACGCCGCAAGCTGTCGCTTGTTCTCGTCGGACGGGCCGGTATTGGCGATCTGGGTTTCCAGCCAGGAAATGCCCTTGCGCAGTTCTGTCAGGGCCGTGTCGATATCGCCCCTCTGGATTTCAAGTTCTTTCACTTGCTTGCGGAACTTGTCGAGCGACATCCGCATCTGGGCACGCTGGCCATCATCCAGCACGTAAAGGTCAAGAATCTCGCGGATATCCGCAAGCGGCAGGCCGAGACGTTTCAGCCTGACGATAATTGTCAGCCGCGCGCGATCCCGGTTGGAATAGACGCGCGTCATCCCGTCACGAGCGGGATGCAGCATGTCCTTGTCTTCGTAGAATCGCAGCGCCCGCAGCGTCACACCGAACTCGCGAGCAAGCTCGGAAATTGTGTAGGTGCGGGAGTCCGCAGCGGAAATCTTGGAGAGCTTGTTGGTCATCATTCGACAAACCTAAATCACGGCTTACGCGAACGTCAACGTAAACTTTTTCCGAGATAGCGAATTTACGCTTCTCCTTCATGTAGAGTTACCAGATCCGTGGGTTTTCTTTACCTTTAACCTGCCCTTAATGCGGTGCCTGTCATCACCGATTCTGAATCTGAACGTTTTTGCCCCGAAGATTAATAATCACGGGCAGAATGAGCGCGATTAGGAGAGTGGGGATGAGCCAGACGGGGCCCTGGAGCGTCAAAGGAATTGACCAGCGCGCGCGTGATGCCGCGCGTGAGGCAGCACATGCCGAAGGCATTACGCTGGGAGAATATCTGAACCGGCTATTGATGTCCGTGGAAGCGCCACGGCCCAATGAAGTGGCCTATCCCTTCGAGAATCGCCGGCCGACGCCGAACGCCGCCAATGACACACTCGACAAGCTGACCCGCCGCATCGAAGCGACTGAAGCCCGCTCCACCCTCGCCATCACCGGCATGGATCACACCATTCTCGGTCTGGTCGCCCGACTGGAAGATGCCGAGCAGAATTCCTCTGCGATTTCCGGGCATGTGGAAGGCCTGATCGAAGAATTGCGGGAAACGCATTCAGCCCTCCAGTCGAAGGTTCAGAAGCTGGAAGCCGACGATTCATCGCGGGAAAACCTGGAAGCGTTGAAATCGCTCGAACAGGCGCTGGGCAAGCTGGCCAGCCATGTGTTCGAGGAAAGCGAACTGGCGCAGAATGAAACCCAGGCCATCAAGGGCCGGGTGGAAACCGGGTTCGCCGATCTCACCGACCGCGTCGAAAGCATGGAAGTGAAGGTCGAGCATACGCTCTCTGATGCCGCCTCCCGCGTCGAACGCGCTGTCGATCAGGCCGAATTGCGCGCCGAAGGCACCGCACGCGAACTGGCTGACCGGCTGTCGAATCTCGAAACGCATGTGAACCTTCGCCTCTCCGGCGTAGACAAGACCGATGAGCGCCTGGCCGGTGTCGAGGCCCGTGTGGCGCAGTCGATGGAAAGCGTGGAAGACACGCTGACGCGAACGCAGGACCGCCTTAACCGCGCAGAGACGACCACGGACGCGGCCCTGCTCAGCCTTGAATCCACTTTCAACAATCTCGACGCAAAGATTGAAACCCTGTCGAAGACCGTCGAACCTGATCTGGCCGACCGCCTGAGGGCAGAGTTCGAGTCACGCTTTGAAGAGATCATGTCGACCGTGCGCAGCACCGTCGACACAGCCCGCGCAGAGCTGGCCGAAGAGATTGCGCGCGCCGCGACGGGCACCAGCGAGGAAACTGTCGCAGACCTGAAGTCTGGGCTCGATGATGTCCGTGAAAAACTCACGGCCGGCGAAGACCGCCAGATACAGGACATGGACGCGGTCTCCTCGGAAATTAAGCGTATCGGAGACCTGGTCGGCAGCCGGATGGAAGACTTCGGGGCAAATCTGGACAAGCGCGTGAACGCCAGCGAGCAGCGCAGCGCCGAAGCCATTTCCCAGATCGGAGATCAGGTCGCCACCGTTGCAAGCCGCCTGCAGGCGCGCCAGGACAAGGCGCTTCAAACACTCGCAGGCGAGATCGACGAGAACCGCAAGCGGGCGGACCAGAAACTGTCCGAAGCCCTGTCAGGCATCTCGGAGCGCCTCGAAGAAGTGCAGACCCAGACCGCCGTCTCCCTATCTCCCATCCAGAAGGCAATGGCATCTCTCGCCACCCGCTTGGAAATGCTGGAAGACTCGGCCGTGCCATTCGAGTCCGCAAAAACGGAGCCAAAAGATCTGGCAACGATGGAAGCGATCAATGAGACCGATCGCCTGCTGGAGGAATTCCAGGAGGACGATAACTCTTCTGATTTCCTGGCTGACGAATATGATGCGGAATTCGAGCCAGGCCTGCCGCAGGACTCAGTCCCGGCGGATGACAGCGAAACCTTCCTGGCCGACTGGACCGAAACGGATGAGCCGGTAGAGGTCGAGGCCGAAGCGGACGCCGAACCTCAGTCCAAGGCCTATGAGGAAGACTACGACCTCGCCGGCGATGATTTGGACGCCGATTCTGGCCTGGATAATGCGGAAGACGATTTCTACGACGCTTTTTCCGAGACCGGGGATGACGAGGTGGCCGTCACTCTGGACCCTATGGTCGGCCTTGACGATTACGAGGACAGCCGCACCGAAGCGCGGGAATCGGATATCTTTGAGGATGATGAATTCGACACAGATACCGACACCGCGGAAGAGGTCAATGCTCTGACTGAGACGGTCGAGAGCGCCCCCGAGCCCGAAGAACCTGCGGCCAATTATATTGACATGGCCCGTCGCGCCGCCATTGCGGCCTCTTCCGGTCGGAAGGACACGAACCCCAGCGCCGGAACGTCGACCAACCGCGCTGACAAAGGGTCACGCCTCAGCGGAAATGGAAAGCTGCCCCTCTATGCGGCGGCCTCTGCCGTGGTGATCACGGGCGCCGCAGTGGGCGGATATCTCTATCTTCGCGGCAAGCAGGCACCTGCGGCGGTCGCAGAAGTCTCGGCGCCAGCCGACATTGCTGCAATCAGCGTCGCGGAAGCCGATGCGCCGCAAACAGACGATACGGCAATAGCTGAAGATGCATTGTTGTTTGAAGATGATGGGATCGCCCCGTTCGAAACCGAGACCGGCGTGTCAGATCCGGAGCTGGTGGAACCTATAGCCGAAACCGAAGCCCCCATCGAACTGGTTGAGCCCACCCCGGTCCTCGCAAGCGCGCGCGTCGAGCCTGCAAAGACTTTTTCCCCCATCCCACCCGTGGGCAAGCTGGCGAACGCGGCCGCAACCGGCAACGGCATCGCACAGTTCCAACTTGCCCAGCAGCAACTTTCCGATGGCAATCTCAAGGGGGGCGCCGCCTTGATGCGCGAGAGCGCGGACAAGGGCCTGCCCATCGCTCAGTACACGTTGTCGAAACTGCATGAAAAAGGCACGGGCGTGCCAAAGGATCTGACCCTTGCGCGGGACTGGACCGAGAAAGCCGCGCGCGGTGGAAATGTGAAGGCGATGCATGACCTTGCTGTCTTCATGGCCGAAGGCGAAGGTGGCGACCAGACCTATGCGGGCGCCGTGGAATGGTTTCGCAAGGGCGCCGAGTTCGGCATCGTGGACAGCCAGTACAATCTGGGCGTGCTGTACGAGCAAGGTCTGGGCATCAGCCCGAACCTGACAGAAGCGCTCTACTGGTTCATGATCGCGGCGAAGAATGGTGATGCCGGCGCACCCGCTAAGGTGATGGAACTCTCCCAACGGGTCTCCCAGGAAGCCGTGAACCACGCCCGGGTCCAGTCGGAAGACTGGCGGCCGTCACGCGCAAATGCAGCCGCAAATGGCCGGTTCGGGGCGCAGGCTTGGAATCTCGGAAATCCGGCCCAGGTCAGAGCGACGCAATTGGCGCTGACAGCACTGGGATACAATATCGGGTCAGCTGACGGCGCCCTCGGCCCTGATACGGCCACTGCCATCCGTGACTATCAGAGCAGCCAGTCTCTGACGGTAACGGGCTCCATCACGCCCGAACTGATCGAAAACCTGAACGCCCGCGCCCAGTAATAAGACGCGCCCTCCTTACGGCCGCGTATAGGCGTGGGGCCGTTCGGATTCGTCGAGGTTGAGATAGCGGTCCCGCAGACGGGTCTGGCGGGATTCCATTGACTGCTGCTCACCATCAATGATCACGGCCACAGGACTGGACACGATTTCCAGCGGATCCCCATCCCAGGCCACCACATCAGCATGAGCCCCTGGCGCGAGGCGACCAAAGCCGGTGAGACCAAAAATGTCTGCTGGCGCGCTGGTCAGTGCAGTCATCGCATCATCAAAGGACAGGCCGTTCGCCACGGCATTGCCGGCCAGCTGTGTTGCAAGGCGAGCCTGATGACTGCCATCGCCCACATTCGCGATGGCAAAGGTGACGCCCGCTTCGGCCAGTCGGGCCGCGTTTTCCGAGGTCGCCGCGAGTTTCTCGAAGGAAGACGGCAAATTGGAGAACGCATCAATGATGACCGGAATGCCCGTTTCCGCGAGCCGCGGGGCGACGCGCCACGCCTCGTCCGCGCTGACGATCACAAATTTCAGCGATGGCTCATCCTCTGCCAGATCCATGATGGCGTTGAGATCGCTGGCGCGGCTCGCCTGGACAAGGATCAGCTGTTGGCCGCGCGCGGCTGGCGCCAGGGCCTGTGCGTCGACCCGGTTCAGCACGGCGCCGTCATTCTGGGTAATATAGCGCGCAGGATAACTGCGCGCATCATCCAGCGCGGCGCGAAGCAGCGTCATGGCCGACTGGCGCGAGCCCCCGGCAAGGCCGGCCCCCGCTTCACCGAGCCTGATGAAGGTGAAGGCTTTTTCGTCCAGTTCGGTATCCAGATCCCCGCTCGCATCCGCCACAAAGCCCTGTCCGGCAAACAGCGAGTTGCCGGTTCCCGGCGCCACGACCAAGCGCGTGAACCCTTCGATGCGGGTAACATCAATCGCGGTCGCATCCGGATTGAATCCATCGGCTGCATTCAGCGCGGCCGAGAAAACAGACATCGCCGCAGCTGTGTCATTGGTCGAATCCTCGGCGTCGACTTCCACCAGACCTGTCTGGGAGAAAGCGGCGATCAGGCCCGGCGTGACCCACGCCGCATTAATCTCCGTCGCGCCGTCCGGCACTTCTGTCCCGGACCCGCCAACCGCGACGATCCGGTCATCCTCGATGACGACAATTCCGTTTTCGATCACGCCCTGCGCGGTGCCGGTCCAAACCGTTTCCCCGCGAATAACCAGTGTTTCGGCGAGCGCAGGCGCGGTTGCGAGGCCCAAGGCAGCAACGCTTGTGAGTAGTGTGCGGATCATTTCCGGTCTCCTTCACCAGGCTGGCCGATTTCAAAGTCCATGACAGGATTGGTTTCAGGATGGTCACGGTCGAACATCAGGGCGCCATCGATGAAGACCTGATCGGCCGCGGAGTAGACGCTGAACGGGTCGCCGGACCAGATGACGACATCCGCCATCTTGCCGGGCTTGAGGCTGCCAGTCCGGTCATCAATGCCGAGCGATTTGGCCGGGTTCAGGGAGAGCCAGGTCCAGGCGACCTCTTTCGGAATGTCGATCCCGACCTTCTTGCCATCAGACCAGGCTTTTGCCGCTTCCTGATTGAGGCGCTGGATGCCAACATCGCTATCGGAATGGACAATGGCGCAGGCGCCGGCCTTGTGGACCATCGGAATGTTCTCGCGAATGCCGTCATAGGCTTCCATCTTGAAGCCCCACCAGTCGGCCCACATGGACGAACAGGCGCCATACTCGGCCAGCTTGTCGGCAATCTTGTAGCTTTCGACCGCATGGTGGAAGGCGGTGACCTTGTAGCCGAACTCCTTCGACATATCCATGATCTGCGCCATCTCGTCGGCGCGGTAACAATGCATGTGTACGAGGATGTCGCCGTTCAGGACCCCGGCCAGCGTATCGAGTTCGAGATCACGCGCCGGAGGGTCGCCGCCTTCATTTTCGAACTTCTCCCACTTGCTCTTGTATTCCGCCGCCCGGATCCAGGCCTGCCGGTAGCCGGCGACATTGCCCATGCGAGAATACGGGGCCCCGCCCGGAAACCCGCCATTGCCATAGCCATAGACGCGTTTGGGGTTCTCCCCGCAGGCCATCTTCAGCGTGTAGGGCGCGTCAGGAAATTTCATGCCCTGGACGGTCCGGCTCGGCACGTTCTTCAGGATCACGCCCCGTCCGCCGAACAGATTGGCGCTTCCGGGAAGCACTTGCAGGGAGGTGATGCCGCCCGCGATGGCGCGGGTGAAACCCGGGTCCTGCGGCCAGACGCCATGCTCGGACCAGACTTCCGCCGTGACGGGGCCGGAGACCTCATTGCCGTCCCCATGCGCGGTGACGCCGGGCGAGGGGTAGACGCCGAGATGGCTGTGATTGTCGATGATGCCGGGCGTGACCCAGCGGCCTGTGGCGTCGATGGTCTCGGCCCCGTCCGGCGCTTCGATGTCGGCGCCGAGGGCAACGATCTTGCCATCCTGCAACAGCAGGCTGCCATCTTCGATCAGATTGCCTTCACCATCCAGAATGGTGGCATTCGTGATCAGGACCGGCGCGTTCGGAAAGGGCGTATACGTAGAGGGATAAGGATTGCGATCGAACGCGTCATCCGCAGAGGCTGTCTTCTTTGTATCGTTACCTCCGCCGCACGCCGCAAGCATCAATGCTGCCACGCAGGCAGCCGCCACCCCAAATAATGTCCGCATCTTCTGTCGCCCCGTGTCCGCAGATAGGTCCCGGCATACTGCTGACATTTCCCGGCGCTTCAAGGCCTGATCCGGAAACAGACGTGAATTTCTTCCAGAGCCGCCACATCTGCGGCAATTTGCTTCTACGTATCCGGTTTGAGCGGGTCTTTCTTATCCCGGCCAAAGACGAGCCGCATGAGCCAGTTGGGGGCAAACCGCTCGACGCGAGGATGCCGGGCCAGCACGCTCTCCATCCAGCGCCGGCCCCACATCGCATTGCGGCCAAGCAACACGACCCCAACAATGGCGATCGGCAGGCCTACTGGAATGATTGGCGTCACAAACGCAATCGGAATGGCCACCACGATCATGATCAGGCCGGTCAGCGCCAGGATCTGGCGAAACGCCACGTTCACGCCATTGCGCAGCCCGGCTGCGGACTTCGACGTCTCGCTCTGATCGCTTGGCGTGGGGGTTTCATCGTCGGCCATGGTGCTGAATATGGTGAAATATTAGGGCGCCGCCAGTTCTATCGGCAGGATGTGGTCAAAGTCTGGCGTCTGCGTTACCTGATTGCTACAAAATGCGAATTCTTGCTGTCATGCGCGGCAACCTGGCTAGAGGACGGCATGAAACTTCAGTCCATCCAAATCCTGCGCGGTATGGCGGCATTGCTGGTCGTTATCTACCATATCCGCGCAATGGAAATTCTGGCCATTGGCAAGAATGATCTGCAGGAGCTTCCCCTTCTGAATGGCGTCATTTCGAACGGCTATGCCGGTGTGGATCTGTTCTTTGTAATCTCCGGTTTCATCATGGTCTATGTGACCGAAGGTATGAAACCCGGCATCCGGTCCAGCCTCGATTTCCTGTTCGCCCGCGTCACACGTATCTATCCGCTCTGGTGGATTTTCGCGGGCGTCATGACGCTGATGTTCTTCGTGTACAATGATTTCGGCCTCGGCGAGGGCTGGCAACATGTCAGCCAGGGCCAACCCCTTATCCCGTATCTGATCAAATCCTTCCTGCTCGTGCCACAGAATGCCCCTCCGGTGCTGGGAGTGGGCTGGACGCTGGTGCATGAGATCTACTTCTATGTCGCCTTCACCTTCCTGCTCCTCCTGCCCCGGCGCACCTGGCTATGGGTGCTGCTCGCATGGGGCGGCGCAATTGCCGGCGGGACCTTTGTCGGTTTCACTGAGCCCTTCGGCGCGGACTACCGAACGCTGATTTTCTATCCCATGACGATGGAATTCATCATGGGGGCCGTGGTCGGCCTGCTGGTCAGCTCCGGCGTCGCGTGGCGCAGCGGAGCGGTTACGATGGTTGCCGTGCTCTGGATGATGGCGTCTCTCGGCCTGCAGGGCACCGAGGATGCAGACCTGATGATGTGGGGCCGCGTCTTCTGGTTCGGCCTGCCCTGCACGCTGCTGGTTTACGGGTTCGCCACGCTGGAACTGAGGCGCCGGCAAGCCTGGCTTGTCCCGGCGGGCGCAGGCGCCGTGGTCGCCGGCCTGATCGGGTTCGGTTACAACCTCCTCGACACGGCCCCCTGGAGCGCCCGCTCGGCCGCAACCTTCATGTCGATCATTGTCGGCGGCATGGCGATGGCGGTGGTCTTCTGGGGAGGCTGGTTGGGCGGGCAGGCCATGCCGGCGCGGATCCGGGCCATGAAGCCCGGCCTGTTACGTATCTATGGCAGCCTTGCACGGGTCGGCGACTGGTCATTCTCGCTCTATTTGTGTCATCCGATCCTGCTGGCGCCCATCCGGCTCGGATTCGCAGAGCTGGCGAAGATCCCGGTTCTCGCGCCAATCTTCCAGACGGGGCATGCCGGGCCACTCGACAATATCGTGCTCTACATCGTGGCGCTGACGACCTGCCTGATCGTCGCCGCCCTGACCTATCGCTTCATCGAGCGCCCGATGATTGTCGGCTTCGCCAAGGCGCGGGCCGCTATTTTCCGGCGCGAGCGACCAAAGCCGCTCGGCCAGGTTGCGCCCTGATCCTTATTCCGCTGCGACGGAACTCGTTTCCGGCGTCGTCCATTTGAGCACAGGCTTGCGGGCCGCCTGCGTTTCGTCCAGCCGGCGCATCGGAGCGAGATAAGGGGCGCCCTTCATCGTTTCGTCTCCCTGAGCGGCACGTCGGGCAATGGATTCCAGCGAGTCACAGAAGCGATCCAGCTCGGCTTTAGATTCCGACTCGGTCGGCTCGATCAGCATCGCCCCATGCACGACCAGCGGGAAGTACATGGTCATCGGATGGTAGCCCTCATCGATCAGCGACTTGGCAATGTCGATGGTCTCGATCCCGTCCGCCGTAAAGGCATCCGAGAACAATGCCTCATGCATGCAATAGCCCTCGAAGGCCGGCGTCATCACCGTCTTCAGGCGTGCCTGAATATAGTTGGCGTTCAGCACGGCATCTTCAGAAGCCTGCTTCAGGCCGTCTGCGCCGTGGCTGAGCATATAGGTCAGCGCCCGGACGAACATGCCCATCTGGCCATGAAAGGCCACCATGCGGCCAAAACTCTCGCTGGCGTCGCCTTCCATGTCCTCGACGAGGCGGAAGACGCCGTCTTCATCCTTCACAACGAAGGGCACGGGCGCGTAAGGCGCGAGCGCGTCTGACAACACAGTCGGGCCAGAGCCCGGCCCACCGCCGCCATGTGGGGTAGAGAAGGTCTTGTGAAGATTGATGTGCATCGCATCGACGCCGAGGTCGCCGGGGCGGACCCGGCCAACGATGGCATTGAAGTTCGCGCCGTCGCAGTAGAAATAGCCACCCGCCGCATGGATCAGGTCGGCAATCTTCTTGATGTCGGTCTCGAAGAGGCCGCACGTATTCGGATTGGTCAGCATGATGCCGGCAATGTCGTCGGACTTTTCGAGCTTCGCTTTCAACTCCTCCATGTTCACCCGGCCGCGCGCATTGGCCTTGATCTCGTCAACGATGAAGCCGCACTGGACGGCCGTTGCCGGGTTCGTTCCGTGCGCGGAGGCTGGCACCAGCACGCGCTTGCGGGTCTCGGCCTCACCGCGTGCGACCAGCGCCTGGCGGATCGCCATCATGCCGCAGAATTCGCCATGCGCACCCGCCTTGGGGCTCATTGCGACGGCGGGCATCGCGGTGAGTGTCTTCAACCAGGTCGCCAATTCGTCAATCAGTTCCAGCGCACCCTGCACGGTCGCCTGTGGCTGCAGCGGATGGATGTCCGCAAAGCCGGGCAAACGCGCGAGCTTCTCGTTGAGGCGCGGATTGTGTTTCATTGTGCAGCTGCCCAGCGGGAACAGACCAAGGTCGATGGCGTAGTTCTTCTGGCTGAGACGCATATAGTGACGCACGGTCTGCGGTTCGGACAGGCCTGGCAGGCCGGTCGGCTGGCTGCGTGCAACACCGCCAAGACGGCCGGTGCGGTATGTCGGCTTGGGAAGGTCAACGCCGGTCGTGTCAGCGGTGCCAACCTCAAAGATCAGGCCCTCGGCCTGCAACAGGCCCTTGGAGCCAGACACGGTGTCCACGGATTGGTTGGAAGCCTGTGCAGGAGATGTCGGGCGGCCTTGTGCGTTCATGGTCATCAGATGATCTCCTTCAGGGCGGCGGCGTAGGCGGCGATATCGTCGGCCGTCGTGCATTCAGTGGCGGCGCAGAGGATAACGTCGCCCATATGCCCATCGGGGAAGAGGCGGCTGGCGCGGACCCCGCCGACCACGCCGGCTTCGTCCAGCATAGCCAGTACGGCTTCTGCGTCCATCGGCGTGCGGAAGGCAAACTCATTGAAGAAGCGCGGCGTCAGGATTTCCACGCCGGGCACGGCTTCCAGCGCATCAGCGAGATCGCAGGCCGCTTCGTGGTTCAGCAGGGCCATCTGTTCCAGCCCCTTTCCGCCGAGCAGCGTCATGTGCGCGGTGAAGGCCAGCGCGCAGAGGCCGGAATTGGTGCAAATGTTTGAAGTCGCCTTGTCGCGGCGGATATGCTGTTCGCGGGTCGACAGCGTCAGCACGAAACCGCGATTGCCGTCGGCGTCCACAGTTTCCCCGCACAGGCGGCCGGGCATCTGGCGCACCAGCTTCTGGGTACAGGCAAAGAGGCCGACATAAGGGCCGCCGAAATTGAGGCCGTTGCCGATGGACTGCCCTTCGCCGACAGCAATGTCTGCGCCCATCTCGCCCGGCGGCGTAATGAGGCCGAGCGAAACCGCCTCGGTGAAGACGGAGACGAGCAGCGCGCCTTTTTCATGGGCAGCATCCGCCGACTTCGAGAGGTCCGTCACGGTGCCGAAAATGTTCGGGCTCTGACCGATGACACAGGCGGTCTGGTCGTCCACCGCATCGGCCAGCGCATTCTCGCCATCCACGGCTGCGGGCAACTGGACCACTTCGAACCCTTGCGCCTCGCACACCATTTTAGTGGCGGCGGCATAATGCGGATGCAGCCCGCCCGACAGGATCACTTTCTTCCGGCGCGTCACCCGCGTCGCCATGATCGCCGCCTCAGCGCAGGCCGTGGAGCCGTCATACATGGAGGCGTTCGCCACATCCATCGCGGTCATGGCCGCGACCTGGGTCTGGAATTCGAACAGGGTCTGAAGCGTACCCTGTGCGATCTCTGGCTGGTAGGGCGTATAGGTCGTCAGGAATTCCGACCGCTGGATCACCATGTCGACCGTCGCCGGGACATGGTGCTTGTAGGCGCCTGCCCCGACAAAGAACGGACCGGACGAGGCCGAGCGGTTCTTCGCCGCAAGCTTCGTCATGTGGCGCTCGACGGCGAGTTCCCCCTGATGGTCCGGCAGGCCCTCAATCGTGCTGCCAAGGCGCGCGGCTTCCGGGACGTCCGTGAAGAAATCTTCGACCGAACCGGCGCCAATGGTTGCCAGCATCTCTGCGCGGTCTTCCGGGGACAGGGGGAGGTATCTCATGCTTTTGCTTGCTCCGTCAGAGTCTCGGGGCCTACAGGCCCTCGCAGAATGCCTTGTAGGCGCCTTCGTCCATCAGGCTGGCGATCTCGGCGCCATCCTTGATTTCCAGCACGCAGAACCAGCCATTCTCGCGCGGGGATTCGTTCACGGTCTCCGGCTTGTCGGCCAGCGTAGGGTTCACCTCGACCACTTTGCCGCTGATCGGCGCGTAGACATCGGAAGCGGCCTTCACGCTCTCGACCACGGCCATGTCGTCGCCTGTGGAGAACTCCACCCCAACTTCCGGCAGCTCAACGAAGACAATGTCGCCCAGCTGGTTTTCGGCGTAATGGGTGATGCCCACGGTGGCGAGGTCATTATGGACTGTGACCCATTCATGATCCTTGGTGAAGAAGGTGGTCGGCTGGGTGTAGCGGGTCATGAGGGACACTCCTATCGCTTGTAATTGTGGGGAACGAATGGAAGCGAGACCACTTCCGCCGGGCGCGCCTTGCCGCGCACCATGAGATCGATTTTGGTGCCGGGCTCAGCGAGATCGCGGCGCACATAGCCCATCGCCACCGGATGATCGACGCTGGGACCAAAGCCACCTGACGTAACGATGCCGACGGACTCGCCGTCGACTTCGATGATTGTGCCTTCGCGGGCCGGCGCGCGCTCCAGCGGGCGAATGCCGACACGGAGTTCTGCGGGGCCATCGGTGAGCGCCTTGAGGATACGTTCCGCCCCCGGAAAGTCTGCGCGTTCGCGACGTTTCTTCTGGATCACCCAGGCAAGGTCGGCCTCGACCGGATCACGGCTCGTGTCCATGTCATGCCCGTAAAGGCAGAGCCCGGCTTCGAGGCGCAGCGAATCCCGCGCGCCGAGGCCAATCGGTTTCACGCGGTCGTCGGTCAGCATTTCCCTGACCAGCGGCAGGCCGGCCTCAGACGAGACGAGCACTTCAAATCCGTCCTCACCGGTATAGCCACAGCGGGACACAATGCAGCGCGAGCCATTCAGCTCGAAGGGCATGTGACGCATGAATTTCAGCTCTTCGCAGCCGGGAAAGAAGTCGCTCATCACATCGGCGGCCTTTGGCCCCTGCAGGGCGAACAGGATACGGTCATCGGCGCGCGTCAGCACGGCCTTGCCCTCGAAGCTCCGCTCAAAGAGCGCCCAGTCGGCATCCTTCACTGCGCCGTTGACGACGATGTAGAGCGAGCCCTGCGCCTCTTCGCCGATCGGGCGGGTGATGATGAGGTCGTCCAGAATGCCGCCCTCTTCATTGAGCAGCACGGTCAGGCGCGCCTGACCCTCCTTGAGGCC
>Ga0181377_1000415_pt1 | contig 16030 bp, 20 predicted proteins | sample LowvirmetaG_9_FD_130160 | JGI IMG/M metagenome (GOLD analysis project Ga0181377, IMG submission 130160) | Marine viral communities from the Subarctic Pacific Ocean - Lowphox_13 viral metaG | ecosystem: Environmental > Aquatic > Marine > Oceanic | place: Subarctic Pacific Ocean | collected...
ATATTTCTTGCAAACTCTTTTTAATTCAGATACCACATCGAAGTTCATAAATCGTTCAACATGTTTTGGAATAATAATTACTCCTAAATCATAAGTGTTATCTGGTAACTGTTGTAATTTTAAGATGTTATGATGTATTGCATCTTGTGCTACCCACCATGCATACTCCGTACGCATATTTTTATGACGGCGATTTATTTTGCCATCAAATGCCATTTCTGAAAACCATGCTATATTCATAAATTTTTCTTTTTCTTTAATGCAACAATTGTTTGTACAGTGTCTTGTACAGAGTCTACCACATCATAATATTCTGTAACAACATGATACTCTGACCTTCTCCAATAATCATGAATGAATACTATAGAATCATCATGAAGATAGTTTAATATTTTAAATGCACAATCTGCTCTAGCTCGACCATCTATTAACACTATATCATATAATTTAGTATCTAATTTATCTACTAAGTCTATATATTCATGAAATATAAATCTATTCTTTGGATATATACAATATTCTAAATTTGGAATGTTATTTGTACTCTCACTACTCAATCTATGTAATGCCATGGCATGTTTATCATAGAAAGCTCTTTTTGCTGTTGGAACTTCTTTTGAAATATCTATCAAATGAAAATCTATATTATTTAGATTATCCTTTTTAATTTTATTTTGTACTTCAACATACCAATCTAAATTATGTTCTATACTAGTATATTCTTTTACCAACGGCGAAAATGTCACAGTACTTCCTCCACAACCCCATTCTAACATTTTATGATTAGGTTGTAGATATTTTAATATCATTTCTTTTTCACGAGGGTCCATCCATAGTTCTATTTCCATACGTCTTTCCATGTAAATGATTTATAATTTGGATTGAATAAGTTTAAATAATTTTGTTCACACATTTTATTTGCTTTTGTGTACCAATCATGAACCTTTCTTTGTGCACCGGGGTCTGTTTTTTCAATACCCTCTTCTCCTTTGATATACATTCTCTTGTCAGGATGTTTTCTATTATGTACTAATAATATGTTTTTAATTATATACTGAGGTATATTTCCTAACACTTTATTCGTCATCCACATAAACGCAGAATCTTCATGAATAAAGAAAACTGATCTAGGAATGTTAACTCCTGCTTTTATGACTTCTGATGAAATAACTAGTCCACATCCATTAAATTTATGTTGAGGAGCTATTCTAACATCTAACTCCTCTACCTTTTCATTTATAGAATTCATCTCAGATTGTTTCATAGAATATCTTAAACTCCACCAGTTTTTAGTATCACCTTCAATAAATGGCTTATCCGTAAAATCTGTATGTTCTATTATCTTCCAGCTATCATCCCACATCTTACACGTACCAAAGAATGCTAAATACTTTGGATTATTATTTTGTAATGATGTTTGGTGTAAATTATCTAATATCACAAATGTTTGTTTTGGTATTAAAGAGTCACTCTCTCCCCACATTAATACATCTACTTGATCACAATACATTTCATTGAACTCTCTCCTATAATCTGCTATTGTATGTAAATCATCTGTATAACGAACATTTCCAAAATTACATATACGATCAATTTTTCCAATACATTGTTTCATCTGATCCTCTGATATACATTTCTCTAAATCTTGATTTCCTACAATTGTAAAATCTACTATAACTTGTCCATCATATTGTTCTATAGCATCTGTTAATGAATCTACATATTCCTTAATAATATCACATTCATACCATTGTACCAAACATCCTATTGCAAATTTAGTTTTCATACCAATTATTTTTTATATATTCTAGAATTTCATTATAATTACCTAAGCCAATGATATTAGCTCCTGATAATTTTTTTAACCAAGAATCTGTATTGAACATTGCTCGGCCTCCTTTTCGATGATGTTTTTTCCAACCTTCCCATTGATATATCAATACATCACCACCGAAATAAGCAGAAACTTTACAGTTACCTCCGGAAGTGGTTAGATGTTTCTCACTCGTAGCTTCCATCATGAATTGAGCTGTTGTAAAATCTAATTCAGGATTAGAATCTAATATATGTTGTATGGTAATGACATTAGGATATTTGTTATGAATTAATTCATAATCTCCTGGATCATGTAATGGATTATGATCTTCGAAGAAATTTTTAGAATTAGGAATCGGTCGTATATACAATATCTGATATTTGTCTGATAACATCTCTATAACTTTTTCTAGAAAAGGTAAACTATAATGAAATACAGAAGCTAGACGATGCCTCACATCATTATTTCTACATAATGTTGGATGTACTAATACAGGTTCCATGTCTGTAGATAAATTATATTTCTCAATTGCTTCTTTACAATATGGCTGTTCCCAATCATATGAAAATTTATTATTGATAACTATAGTTGGTTTATCATATTTAAGCTTATCCTTGAACATTTCCTTTAAAGGTGGCGGACACCATTTATATCTTTCATTATCTTGTGCCCATCTAGGACCTTCATGAACATAGATATCAGGTGGATTGTTTATTATAAAGTCCCCTTCCCTATTAGGTATTATATGATCTGATGTTGTAACTAGTTCATAAAGACTTTTCAATTTAGGCTTGATCCTAACTGTATGAGGATGATCATTTTTTACACACCAATATACATGGGGCAATCCTCTAATCATATCTAAACCAAATTCTGTATTTTCACGTATTGTCATCATATTACATTACATTCCTTAAGAAAATTATCTGTTTCAGATGGCTTCATTAAACTCCAATCTGAGCTAAATTGCCATGGCTTATCATTAATTACAGAATCTGTTATCATAAAATAGGATTCGGCTGTTTCGGTTCGAAATGATTCTTCTTCACTTATCATAGCTTCATGTAACTTTTCTCCTGGTCTAATTCCTATATAACTTAGTTTAATATTGTCATTGCCATATGCTCGTCCTAATGCCTTTGCTATATCAACTATCTTTAAAGCTTTAATTTTAGGAACTACAATATTACCATGAGAGTGTTTATAACTATAACTCCAATCAATTAAATCTACAGCATCTTCTAGTGTCAAAAGAAATCTAGTCATTTCTTTATGAGTGATGGGCAATGTCTTAGCTCCATCATTCAATAACTTTTTAAAGTAAGGTATTACGGAACCAGTTGATTCTAGAACATTGCCATATCTGCATAAACATACTTTTACATCATTTTGTTTATTAGCAAAGTCAATATATAATCTTTCTGATATAGCTTTACATTGGCCATATACATTGATTGGAGCACATGCCTTATCTGTTGATATAAACATTAATGTCTCTATTTGATGATTACATGTTATGATAGCATCAATAAGATTTTTATGACCTATTATATTAGTCTTAACACTTTCATAAGGGTTTGATTCGCATACAGGAACATGTTTAAGAGCTGCAGTATTTATAACTACATCAGGTTTATATTCGTTTAGTGTATATATTATTGATTCTTTATCTTTTATATCACCTATCTGATATATAGCATCTGGAAAGTTTCTTTGCATGTTAACATGTTTATGTTCATCACGCGAAAATATTACTATTTGATTATTAGTATAATATCTTTTTGTTAAGGTTTTTCCTAAGGCTCCCGTACCTCCTATTATTAATATTTTCTTATCTTTCATAACGTCCTTATGTTTTATACTTTAATATAATAATTTTTTTTCAGAAAACAAATTAATTTATATTGTTTGTTTCTAAACTTACTAATATCTTCTTACCTTTAAAGTTAAAATATGGTAATGGTCGATCATCAAAAGTCCATGCTCGTATAAAATCATATACTTCTTCTATAGGCATGCCATATTCAATTTCTAAATCTTTATTAGAATCTTTATCATAATAAATAAACTCTGGGTCTGGATCTAAAAATGATGTAACGGCGTTGTTGATGATCTTTTCGAAATTATTTATGAATATATCAAATGCTAATGATTCTACTTTCATAAATAATGTTTTTGCGGTATCTGATTCTGTAATGTCACATTTGTAACTATCAATTATAGGCCCAGCATCTAATTTTGGAGATATGTAATGTATAGTTGTTCCATGTTGCCAATTAGATAATTTTCTAGCATTTGCAATTGCCCAACTAGTAGAATATCGACCTCTATATTTAAGTAGATATGAATGATGAATATTAACTATCCCTCCTTTAACTAAATTAATATGTTCTTTACTTATAGTCTTCCAATAATTAATAGAAAACAATACATCAGGGGACTGTTTTAGAAGTTCTTCTATAGAATCAAATATTTGTAACTTATTATCTTCTGCAACCTGTCTAAGTTTATCATTCCACCAACCATTAAATGGAGGAGCTACAACACCAACAACATTAACATTATTTTGATCGATTATCCATTTAAGTATCTTGCAAGATAAATTTCTACTACCTAATATACCAACCTGTTTCATATTTTATCCAAAAGAGCTTGTGCTATTATATTAATGTCATCTTTAGATAACCACCAACCACATGGTAGTGATATTTGATTCTTACTAAAATATTCTGTTTCTGGTAAATCTACTAAACTTTCTTTGAAGCAAGTATATGGATGGTTAGGAACATGTACCAATCCAGCATTTATCCCCTCTGCATTTAATTCTTCAATTATTTTATCTCTATCTAAATGTTCTGATAACATCATTGTATAAACCCAATATGATGGCACAGACCCAACTGGATATGATAATGGTTTGATATCCTTATTATTAGAAAATATGTTTTCATATAATTGTCCGTTAGTAACATGTTTATCTACAATCGAATTGATATGAGGTATTTGGGATAATCCTATTGCTGCTGATATATTATTCATATGAAATTTATACCCAGCTTCTTTTACATCTACTTCCCAACGTTGACCTTTCCATTCTCCTTTCTCATCTTTAGTAGCTTCTCTATCTATCCCAAACCATTTTAAGGTTTTTGCTCTATTGAAATCTATTTCATTTGTATTAACAACTAACATGCCACCATCACCAGAAGTAACATGTTTAATAGCTTGTAAACTGTAACACGTATAATCGGCCGAATGATGTATTTGTTTGCCATTGAATTTAGCTCCTAAGGAGTGAGCTGCATCTTGTATCAATTTTATATTATGTTTCTTACAGATTGATCTTAACTCATCTAGTTCACAAGGTATTCCTGACCAATTAACACATAACACAGCCTTTGTTTTCGATGTGATCAATTTTTCAATTTTATTAGGATCGATGTTACCAGTATTTGAATCAATGTCGCCCCAGACTATTTTTGCACCTAAATTATGAATAGGAGTATTTGATGCGACACATGTCATTGAAGTTGATATCACTTCATCACCAGATTCTACTCCTGATAATTTTAATGCTAGTGTTAAGGCAGATGTACAACTATTTAATGGCACTACATTTTTATGATCAAAATATGATTTAAAAAATTCTGTTAATTCTGTAACTGTTTCTCCCTCGTTGAGGAATCCACTATTTAATACAGTTTCTAATTGTTCTAATGCAGATTTTGTATCTACATGTACTTTGAATATTGGATATTTCATTACATTGCATCTTTTATTGTTGCTCTCATCTTTCCCAATTTACTTATTTCATCGGAATCTTCTGGTCGGGATACGAATAAAGCTTTACTTCTATTTTCAGATTCCGCATCTTTTAGAATGCTCCATAATATAGCCCTCCTTTCAAAATTAACTTCAGGAACGCCATGATATGATTTATCAGTGTTATGGAATATAACTAACCGATTATTTAGTGGTTCTATTCTATGAATACATTTTGTCATATCATCATTCCATACTTCAAAATGTCCTTTATCAGTTTTAGGATTATAGTTTTCATTTAGATACACTAAACATGTTAATTCTTTTCGAAGGCCCGTTTCTGGATTTTTTCTCGCGTCACTATGGATAGCTTGAAATGATCCAGGAATCATAACTCTAGGACCAGACCATCTGAAACTTTCGTCAGGTATCAATCCATTCATTTTTACTATATCACTAAGTATTGTTGTAAATTCTTTTGTATGAATATATTTTAATACTTTAGAAGTAAAAGAAGGAGTATCAGATATTTTACTAATCGATCTCATACCTTGTTCTAAAATATTTTTTTTACCATCTATATATTCATGTCCTTTATGCCATTTATCTGAATTAATATTTGGCCATTCTTTTTTTATTTTATCTAAAATATCAGATTGTAAAAAATTATCTAATATCCATATATTATATGGAGTCTTAAAATGTTCTATTTGAAAATTAGGATTAATTAAATTCATATGATTTTATCTATTTTTTTAGTATTTAAAGATACATCATGAGGAACATTTTTAGGTCTAAGTACCGGCTCTACCTTTTTTGTTTCACTAGCTAAATCATATACAGATTTTAACTTAGTACCAACATTAAAGATGCCCGATTCTTTTTTATCTATCAATTTTAATATTTTATTTCCTATTACATCTACATAATCAAAATTGCCTATCTGATCAATCCATGCTGTATCATGTAAAAATGGTCTAGCTTTATGTGTACAACGAATTAATAAATAATCATTACACTTTAGTTGTACATGTGCATCACCTAATAATTTTGTGTAACCATACCAATTGTTACAATGTACTGGTACATCATCTTCAGACGCATTTTCAATTGAATTTGTATATATATAATCTGTAACAATATGTACTAATTTAACTTTCCATCTATTACAAAAATCTACTAAATCAGCAACTCCTTTATAATTTACGTCCCAATGTAATTCTTTATTATCACTATAAGTATCTGTATTAGCTATACAATTAATAATCACATCATATGGCATTGCTTGTGCCACGCCATGAAATATTTCAGTCATCTTATAAAAAGTATCTGTATCTGTTAAATCAAATCCATCTTTCTTTCTAGAAAGAATATCATATCCGGATTGTTTAGCTAATTCTGTAGCTAAAAGTCCATCTCCTAAAATTAATATTTTACTTGACATTTTCTGAAAATACTTCTATACATAATACATTCTTATCATTTATCAAAATATATCTACCATCTTTAGTTACTAATTTAGTAAATTGTCCTTGTTTGATATATGACGAACAAACATGTTCAAATGTTCGTTTTTCTCCGCCGACAAAATGAATTATCTGCGTTACCCATTCGCCCGCCTCTTTGATAGACGATTGTAAATCTACTTGATTCATTTATAGTATTCCTTTATTTTATCACATACATAATCAACATCATCAATTGTCATTCCATGATGAGCACCTAATAAGAATCCGTTTTTCATAATAATATCAGAATTTTTAAAATCTTCTAAATATTCTCTATAAACAGGATGTCTCGTAACATTACCTGCAAATGTAACTCTTGTTTGTATATTCTGAGATTCTAAATATGTTAATAATTCTAGTCGGTCATCTGTCTGTAATGGAATGGCTAGCCAATTTGGTTTTAAACTATCATCTGGTAATATTAGTTGTTCAACATCTTTAAGATTTTCTAAATAACGTTCAAAATTATTTCTTCTAATTTTTGAAAACTTTTTAAATCTCTCTAACTGAACTAGACCAAATGCTGCATTCATCTCACAACCTTTCATATGATATCCTAACACACTATATAAAAATTTATGATCATAAGGAATGCCATCTACTTTATGATTAAACCTATCATCAACAATTTCTGAATCGTTTCCTAATCTTCCCCAATCTCTATATTGTAAACATTTAGTAACATGGTCTTTATCATTAAACATTACCATTCCTCCTACTCCACCTGCAGTAATAACATGACTTGCATAAAAACTAGTAGTTGCAACATCTGTTACATCAGTTTCTGTAATTGTATCTGCAGAATCTTCAATAAGAATTATATCTCCTCGTCCTAATCTTATTAATTCTTCTTTTAGAAATTTCCAATCTGGTTTATTACCAATTAAGTTTGGCAACATTATTGCAGTTACTGTACGATCGACCTTATCAATTATTTGATCGATAATTGCACAATATGAAGTAAGTCCCACATCAACAAATACTGGACTAAATCCTAATTGAATGATTGGGGCTAATGTTGTAGCAAATGTACATGCTGGAGTTATAATTTTACTATCTTTTGGTAAGTCTAATGCTGCTATTGCTAATAAACAAGCTGAAGATCCTGAGTTAACAAATACTCCATACTTCTTACCAAATCGTTTTGCAATAGCTTCTTCGAATTCAACCGACTTAGGACCTTGTCCTCCTAGCCAACCTGATCTCAATGATTCTTCTACTGCCTTTATTTCTTCCTCTCCATATGATTCAAATTTATATGGAGCATACCAAACTTTTTTCATTTATAATAATCCTTTTGTTAATACTTGTTGTCGTTCTTTACTTATGTCTGTCCAAAGTTCATGCTCCCTAACATGTTTTGGATGTTCAAATTTATTGAAAAATTTAACATATCCTTTTGTTAAGTGAGTATCATTTGGCCTAATACATATTTCATCTTGAATATAATTGTCACATTCATCCAATCCTTGCATAAATGCTTCCCAATATCCAGCATGCCTTGCTAACTGATCACATCTTAGTTCTCTAAATTTATTTGGACGGACCCATGCATAATGATATGTGATAAGATCTGTAGGATACAACATTCCATATCCTGAAACAGGGTTGTGATAATCTGTCGTCATAAAATTGTTAATCATATTAAGATATTTTACACCATCTTTATCATATCTAAAACATATTCTTCTAGACATATAATTACCTTCATAATGATGATCTGAATTTTCTAGCCATGGCTTAATTCTATGTTTTTCTGCATACCAAAAATTTTGCATATAATCTACCCAAACTGATCTAAAACCTTCACCTGGTTGTAATTGTGACAAATATCCGGCAATTTCTTTTTTAGCATCTTCATGATGAAATACATCGCCCTCATATGGAAATATGTAATCTCCTTCTTGTATATCAATTCCTAATTCTTCAAAATTAGTAGAGGCCTTTCGAAAACAATCTGTCGATGACATCCCCTGGACATATTCCATATCATTTAATATGATTTTTACATTTGGATATTTCTTTTGTGCATCATCTATAATTTCTTTTAGCTCAATATAATCAAATCCACGCTTTCCTTGACCATCTAATGTATATTTATCTAACCAATCTTTTGTCAATTGTTTATTGCCTTCTGTCCCGTTAGGAAACATTCCTTCATTGTATACAATATAATCTGGATCAATTGTATCGATTATATTAGGTATTTGACACTTTATCAAATGACTTTCACAAAAGGTTGGTATTATTACTATCTTCTTATTCATATTAAAATTTTATTTCAGCTATATATTGTTTTCCATCCGGATGGCCGTTATCGTTCAAATGATGAAATTGAATATTATCTATTGTCGATAAATGTTGTATACTAGAATCACGTATATCTTCAATTACATAGAGACCGCCTTTATTCATATATGGTCGAAAGTTGTAAAATGTTTTGAATTGTGATTCTGCAGTATGTAATCCATCATCAATAATAATATCAAATCCTTTACATGTCTTGAAGTAGTTTGATCGTTGTTCAACTGATTGCCAATCGTCATTGAACGAATCTACAATATCTAATTTTACATTATATCTAGCTAAATTAGTTTCAACACTTTTTTTATCTACACGTTTAAAAATATCAATACCATATAACTCTATGTCAGTAAAATAATCATGCCATAATTTAATACTTTCGCCATATAATACTCCTATTTCTAATAATGAAATTGATTTATTTTTATATTTACTAAATGCATTTTCATAATATTCTTGAACATATTGATGAACAGTATGTTTATCTGTATCATATCTTTTTGCTTTTAGAATGTCAATAAGTTTCATGTTATTTCTTATAGATTGTTTTATGTTTTTCAGACATATTAGTATCTGGCTTTTCTTTGCTGTAATAATATAATGCTATTGACTTCCTATGTATATCTTCTGGGCATTCCATTGGCGTTGGATGTCCATGCCATGGCATAATACCATCTTTTGGTTGTGTATCAAAAATAACTGCCCTATTAAAGATAGGATCTACTTTAACTACACATTCTGTACAATCCGTATTCCATAATTCTAATGCTCCGCCCCATTCTGATTTCCAATTAGGATTCATAAATAGTATAATATTTAATCTTCTGTTGAGATCAGGTAATGAATCTGCTATATTAAAATCAACATGTAGTTTTAGATGTCCACCTCTTTTAATTAAATGTAATCCACCTCCACTAAATTCATTATCTCCATATAATGTAGGCATATCTGTAAATTTAGATACATCTTCTAAAAATTTACTACTATTTAAAAATTCTATAGTTGACCAAATATTTGGTAATGTTTTAATTTTATCAACATCTTGACACATTTGTTTGATACTATTTTCGTCATTCGATTTCCATCCCCAAATATTATTTTCTGCATTAGGAAATTCTTGCAGTATATTCTGTGCAATATCTTCTTGCAGAAAGTTGTCAATAACAATATGCGGATATGGCTCTGCTGATGTAAATGTTTCTTTAAGTTTATTTATGTCTAAATTATTTACCATTTATAATATCTCCAAATTTTTGATCTATAGAATTTTTCATCCTCCCTCTACTCTCATTTGCCTTTCTTAATCTAGCTTCATTTACCATAAATTTTTCTAACGTCGGTTCTCCTTCTGTCTTAGTATAATATGCATCGCCGACATCTAAATCATTAACAATTAATGTTTCTACATCATCTAATAATTTTGCTTCATCGAATGTCCTTTTTTCTCCAACATATTCATATGATCCTGTTTGATACACATCATTAAATAATTCAGTAAGTTTTATCTTAATTTCTTTAACAACTTCTCTTTGATGTGCCGCTTCGGTATCTTTTCCTTGTTTTTCAAAATTATATTCTTTGATTCTTTCTGTAGCCAATCTATCTAATAGAGCGCTTAGATTATCAATGTTTGTTATTCTCATTTTTCTCCCTTTTCTATTTTAATATAATAATTTTTTTTCGTAAATCAAATTGTTTCGTAGAATTTGTTTTGTTGTTCCTGTCTTCCAATATTCTTTGGATGATATAATGCAAACTTTTCTTCTGCAGGTAAATTTGCAAATTTAGTGTAACCTTTTAATTGTTCATGAACTGGCTTGACCCAAAATATTTCTTCTTTATTTTGATATATTCTCATTTGCCAATCTGGAAAATTAACCCAACCTTGATCATCAACTCTCCATCCCCATTTGGCAATATGTGATTCTGTAATGCCGGCAACTGTATTTACCCTTGGTACCCAAAATGCCTCTGTATCTTCATTTGCTTCTAGAATAAATGGCAAGGCTTCAATGAGGTATTCATTTGGCAATTCATCTGCATCAATTTGAAATATCCAATTACCAGCACATGCTTTGTTAAGATTATTTTTATATGCTGCAAAGTTCTTATCTAGACTATATTGAAGTAAACTATACTCACTAGCTTGTTTACTTTCAAATCTTTCACATACACTAACTACTTCTTTAGTAACATTGTTCTTATCCATTTGGACAACAACTTGGTCTTGTGGTCTCTTATGTTCGAATAGAAATGTTAATAACTTTTCTATTTCTTTATGCTCATTGCATACTGTTATCGCGTAACTTATTTTCATTGTCTATTGTCTCTTTTACTATATCATACAGGTCATTTAAGGCCAACTTAAAGTCACCCGTATTATATGAATTAGCATTATCTACATCCAACTTAGACGTAAAGTATTCACCCTCTTTTCCTGGTATAGGGTATTGTAATCTTTCATCTCCAAATATAGGAACTACTTTAGCTACCTTCCATTCAATAGCTTTAGGCGAACCTTCAGGATATAATATGCCTCCAGGCATTTGCATAAATGTAGGATACCATACCAGTCCTGTCTGGTCATCTTCATGTTTAGCATCTAACATCAAATCTGTCAACTGTTCTTCATGTTTTTTAATATATTCGCTATCTTTACTTAACATATCTGTAGTTGTATATCCTGATTCCATACATAGATAAGATTGTACATTCTGTTCTGGGTCAGCTTCTACCAATACACATTTGTTACCTGTTATTGGAGATATTTCATCATAATCTAATTTCATGTTTCAATCTTTTTTAATTTTGGTAAGTTCAACTTAGGTGGAGCTGATTCTACTTTCTTCAATGAAGGCAATGTCAATCCTACATGTTGCGGCACTCCTTTTAGTCCTTCATCTACAATATTTTTAAATATTTCAGACATTCTTTCTAAACTAAAATTATCCTTTACGTATTGAGTTTGTTTTCTAGATTTAGCAAGATATATTTTATAATTTTTCTTAACATCTTGCAATATTGCTGCTGCATATCCATAATCAACAGTAAACCATTGAGATCCTTTTAGAATAAATTTATCTTGAGCAGACTTATGTACATCTTCTAATTTACCAGGTAACATTACACAATTATCTGGATGTAGGAAATCTACATGGCCGGACCAATTGGAAGCTATAACCGGCTTACCTGTTATACTGAATTCTAACAAAGGTCTACCAAATCCTTCTCCTTTTGTAAATGATACCATTGCCTTTACCTTAGGATGATTATATAACGAATTCATTTCTTTATCAGATAAGTCACCATGAAGTAAATATATTTCTGGCACATTAGAACCATATTGAGATATAATTTGTTGTATTTTAGCTGATATCATTTCTCTATCTTTTATTGAAAAGGTTGCATGTGATGTCTTAAGAATTAATGCCGGCCTATTTTTAGCTGCCTTCTTTTTAAATGCTTCACAAAAAGATCTAATCATCATTCCTATATCTTTCCTATCATGTCCCATATCACCTCTCAACCAATGACCTACGAACAAATAACAAAAATCATTTTTGATATCTTTCAATTCATTAATTATAGTCGGCTCAATATTAGTTGTTTTACAATACATATCTAAATCTAATCCTTCAAATAAAACTTTAACAGGTACTTCTAATTTTAAGGTACTTGTCCTTTGATTTGTTTTATTATCAATTGCATCATATGTTGTATCTATAAATCCTTTTTTAGAATGTTCTGATGTAACTACTAACAAATCCATTTTATTAGCACCTTGAATAAATTCATGTGATGGTATTGTTGTTTCTATACCAGCCGTAACACCTATATTATATTTACCATGAGGTTGGAACTCATTTGGCACTGATATTTGAATAAATACGTCCGGCTGTCTATCAATATTTCCTTTAGCAATTCTTTTTGCAATTTCTTGATGCTCTAAATTATCATTCTCTAATGCATTCATAGGAGTAGTACCCCATGGCAAAGAAATAATCTGAATATCATATTTGTCTTGACAAATTAATGCTGTTGCTAAATCTCTTGTATGATTTCCATAACCAGATCTTGTCGCGACCGGTCCTTGTATCACTATAAATGGTTTTGTCATATTATTACTCCTGGATTTTCTATTTGTTTTTTCTGTTCTATTTTATACATAGTAAATTTCTTTCTAGGGGTCCATTTTTCTAAACATTCCTCTATACATTCTACCATCCTATTAGTCATTCCTAATGCTGACATATTAGATTCGTCACCACATACCCATTCATTACCGATCAAACCATTATCTCTACGTTCATTCGGATTCATATCATACCAATATTTAATAGCATCTGCAACATCTCTAAAATCTGCTCTATCATCAAATATATACGGAGTCATTGGAGATCCTTGTATTGATCTGTTACTTGGAAATACTGGCTTGCACCATTCTCCATGTATTCTATATGTTCCGTCATGATTAGATGGAAATTCTGTAGTAAATTCTATCCAATTTCCATTTTCATCTTCAAATCTACAGCCATCTTGAAGACCACCTGTTACATTATTAACTATAGGCGTTCCGGCATGAAGTGATTCATTCCATGAAATACCAAATCCTTCATTACTTGCAATATTTACAGTTACATCAGCTACATTATAATAAAAATTCAAAATCTTTTGATCAACTGGCTTATCTGAAAATAGAACTTTATATTTAGGACAAAGAGCATCTTTTACTGCCATTAAATTTGTTCCATTATCATCTGAAATTTGTGTATGCATTAATAATGCGCATTTTTGAGCTTCTTCTGGAGGAAGTTGTTCACAAAATGAATTGAACGCTAAAATTAAATCTGCTGGATTCTTTCTTCTAATATTTCTATTGTTCCAAAATACTAAAAACTCGATATTATTATCTTTTTTAAACTTAGTTGACCATTCATTATATTCTTGCCAATCATATTTATCTTCGGTAATAGGAAAAAACTTTTTTCTGTTCGACCCATGTGGCACCCATTGAACTGCCCAATCCGGCTTTGGATATTTTTGCAATACATTTTTTACAATATTATTAGTTTGTCTAGAAATATTCATTAATAGATCACATGACTCATAATATGGTTCATTCCAATGTGGATAAGGAAGATCGTCCCATATATTGTAATACATTAATGGAGTATGTTGTCTTATCTCATGTTCAATATCATATAACCATTGCCAAAATCTAGGATCTGTAAAATGTAATATTGCATCTGGCTTCTCTATATTCATTATTTGAGACAACATTTGAGCATTTCCATATCCATTGCTAGGATAAATTTTAAGATACGCATCATCTACGCCAGACTCTTTTGCTGCATCAGCACAAAAATCAATTACTTTTCCAGCATCTGGATGTTTTATTGCAGCACCTAATTGTACCCAATCATATTTATCTAATGAATTCATTATAAATTCTCTAGACATTGTTGCTATACCAGAATGCATCCTCAGATCATCTGCTAATAGTAAAATTTTCTTCTTTTTTGGTTTGTTAGGATCTATCTTCCTTAACTTTGGTAACTTTATTTGATTCATTCAAAAACCCCTTATAACTTTATTATAAATATGCTTATGGTTGTTTAACACCACCATTTTGCATTCTTTTTATATTCCAGATTCCATACAAATTCAATACAATTATAATAGAACTTAGTGCTAAGTGACTATAATTACTTATGTAAAAATCATATGTGATCCAACCTACATCTCCTACAATCCATGCAATCATTGCGTATTGAAATTTTCCTTTTGCGTTTAAAGTATAGCCTATCAAAACTAATACTGTACTTATCCATCCTAATGCTTCTATCATGATACTATTGTTACTGGTTTATTTAATTTTTTTGCTTGTTTTACTGCTGTCATACATCCAGACTTTTCATCTCCTGCAGGTATAAACACTATCATTACATTGCAATCTCTTGCTATCAACATATTTCTATGATGAAATTGTGATACATGATATGGCTTATCATAATATGTATCTGACATTGCAGAATATAAATTTTTTACTGTATGTGCTGGATTGAACTCTTTATATTTTATTCCAAATTCTAATGCATACTTTCTAGCATATTTATCAGCACCATTCTTTCCTCCTCCTGAAATAACAATCAAGTCAGTACCAAACTTTTGTTTGAGTTCGAATAACGTAAGTTTTATTTTACGTATATTCTCATACATTTTACTGCCTATGATTGCTACTTTCATATTTTCATTCTTTCAGCTTTAGCACACAGATCCGGCTGATCTTTGAACTCACACCATTTACAATGTTTATTATTCTTACCTGCAATTGCCGGATAATTTCTTTCTAGATTATATGAACCATCTGCGTTGAATGCTGTATCAACAAATCCTTTTATTTCTCTTGCTAATTTATTTCTAGTTGGTTTACCTGATGCTGGAGAGAATTCTGTAATACGTTTCTGAGGAAACATTGCTCCTTCAATCAACTTACGTTTTACTATCATATACTTAACATCAATCTTCTCTACATCGTAACCATATTGTTCTGCAAAGTATTTTTTATATAATACCAACTGAGATGTCTTTGTCTTATCTGCTTTTTGATATTTGTTCCAACCCATTGTTGAAGTCTTAA
>Ga0181377_1000416_pt1 | contig 16006 bp, 12 predicted proteins | sample LowvirmetaG_9_FD_130160 | JGI IMG/M metagenome (GOLD analysis project Ga0181377, IMG submission 130160) | Marine viral communities from the Subarctic Pacific Ocean - Lowphox_13 viral metaG | ecosystem: Environmental > Aquatic > Marine > Oceanic | place: Subarctic Pacific Ocean | collected...
CAATATTTTTCCACATCTTTCCCGAACGCCGATCAATAGCGCTTTGAATTTTTCAGAACCGAACTGTGAAATCATCTATTCGCCTTGGTCCGGCTCTAGGAATCCGTTCTACAGACAACATCCACTCTCCAGTCTCGACCAACTTCGAAAAATCAAAAGTACAGATGGTGTCGAATGCAATAGACCGTATCTCGGCGTCGCGAGAGCATTTGGACGGAATCCGAGAGCCTTCTCGCTCGAAATAGACATCTATCGAGAGAGCTCGGCGACTGTTCACTGCTACCAGTAGTGTATTTGATTTCGAACCAAGGGAAGCGGGCACATAGGTACTTGTCACAGAGCCACTACAATCAGTTGCGAGAACTGCCTTTAACGCCAGATCTTGCGATCTATACTGGCGCAATTGTCGAGCAAACTCACTCCGCTTCATTGGCTCGACCCCAAAAAATGTTGCATTCTTTCCAAACCCGGTGAGCGCGCCCTCACTGTGATAGACCCCGTCTCGAGTAGTAGCTGTAAAACAGGTCTGAATTGCAGTCGATTGTTCTGAGTTACGGATATAAACTTCTGCCGGATCCAAAGGCGCATCCGGCTCACCCAGCCAAAGACCTGCAACTAAAACTCCGGAAACCGAAACGTTTGCTGAATATTCTTCGTTCAGTTCGCCAGTAAGCGTCGGAAAAGGTTGGGCTGAAGCCGGCACACTACACGATTGCAAGACAAGCGTGGCAAGGACAATGAATATTCCAAGGCGCGTTCTGCAAAGCAGTGCATCATACATCATGACATACCTAAGGGCGTATTCTGAAACTCCGGCGCAGCTTCGCCAGCGTGACGGCCTTCCCAGAAAGGCGTTGCAAGCATACTTACCCCATGGAGCTTACGTCGCAAGCAAAGTCTGCTGTCCCCCTTTGTGCGAGGGAGCACCACGACCGCATTTTCCTTAGCTAAGCCACCCACCAACATTACCCCGCCAAGCATCTACGACAACTATTCGACGTAATAGATTTTCACTTTTTTTAGCGTACCAGGATGTGCAAATGCTGTGATGGCCATTGTTCTAGCAATCTTTTTGTCGACAAACTCACATTCAAGAATAAACTCATCATCACCCTCTTGAACATTATTTCTGAAACTTCCCATTCGAGACATTTTGCTATCAGTCGGAGGCAAACAGTACACTTGATTCATAAGCATCATGTTCCCGCGAGACAGATCCATATCATTTAATGTAGGTACGCTTCCATAATCTTTGTTCGACGTGTAGACGCCGATCGGCAGCTCGTAAAAACTCGTTCCTATCTTTACACGGTCTAAGTCTGTTGGATTTTCATCATAAACTAAATCGATCTTACGGATAATCCTATCTCGAGGTCCCAAATCGATAACCCACGAATACGCGTAGTATTCAATGTTAGTAAAAAAGACCGACACGGACATAGAGCTGTTATAGATACTCTGCTGTTTCGCTGAGCCTCGAAACGCTGCCACCACCTCTCCATACTGAGACTGCACTTCAATACTCTCAACTGATGTCTCAGTCCCCGCCAAGCCGTCAAGCGCAAAGTCCAATACGGTACCCGCAGGTATTACTGATAGTCGACCGTTATTGTACTCCTTGATGAGACCAATAAAGAACCCCTTGCCTCTTGGTTTAGGCGTGAGGTTCTCGGGACTATCTTCAAAAATGGTACTCGTGACGGTTTCTCTGTTCTTTTCATGAGTGTATTTTGGAAAATTGTACCTAAGCACTGATACCGGCGCTCCACTATCTCCCTGAGAGATATCAGCATTCGGATTTGTCACCGATATGTTTATGAGTCCATTCTGGATGGAAGCGACATCACCGAGCATAGCTCGACTATGACCACCCGCAGGTGATGCCACCCTGTCCATCCACGAGAATGTTGGCACATCTTTTTGCAGTGCAAATTTTTCGAGCCTGTACTGTGAGTGATTTTTACAACTATCTGGCTCATTGTACGTATACTTTATTCTCTCACCATCTATGCCGATATCCAACAAAACTAGATCTAGATTCTGATCCAATTTGACAATTTCGGCCTCAAAAATTGTTCCATCCTTTCCATGTACTGTAATCGGAGACTTACCGCCCTTGAGAGTGTGCGCGACCGAAACAATGAAACAACCTTTATCCTGCACAGAGAAGGCTAACCCTTGGCCCAAAAATTCTCCGGAACGGACTAAAACGACTTCTGCGCCTGCTTGTGGCGCTGTCAACCAAAACGAAAAAAGACACACTGATAAGAATTGAAACGACATCCGTTTCCGCAACATGACCGCCCCTCCTGCTGTCACCCCAAATGACGCATAGTCCGGCAACGCATCTCTTAGTCAAGTGCTCGGCACCAACATTCGTTGGGACCTGCCACAAGTGCCACGCGTTACTTTTTGATTTTGTCAATCAATTCAGATGTAAGGCACGGGGGGCTCGGGTCAGTCACCCTTCTTCACCGGCGGTGTAAAGTCGTTTCCGACGAAGTTTAAACCAACGCGCGTCATTGTGATACCAAGTCGATGTATGAGGTTTAGTGCAAACTCTGATCTAAGTTGGGAAACAACCTTTACAGGCACCTTCTCACTCTTCAATGAAAGCGGCCTTGCGACCACTCTCAACAATTCAAGTGAGAATTCCTTTTTGAAGACGCCGTCATTTAGTGCAATCAAATTTTGCCAGCTTAATTTAGGTAGTCGCTCGATTGCTGGCGAGGAGCGGGCGAACGTACAGTATGGTTTTACTTTTCCGCCATCTTCCAAAAATACGAAACCGCCGGAATTAATCTCATCGTTATTCACATTGGAGCAAGGATGAAGTTCAATTGCGATAAACGGACGATGTCCGGAATGGGGTTCGTTGAAACCCATTGGCTTCTGCCCAGGCACCAGATCACACGCGGGTGAAACAACCACCCATTTTTTGTTGTCCAATTCAAATATATGACCGCTAGTAAGATGATGGCCATAAACATCTATCGACGAGACATAATGATTGAAATCATATGTTGCTTTCCTGGCTTCTTGCTCTTTCGAAAGATCAACATTGTAGTGGTCGATGAAAGGGCTTTCCTCATCTGCATCTAAACGGACGATATTCAAACCGAACTCAGCAACATCTTCTTCAATTGCCGCGCCAATTTGCTCAGTTTGTTGGCGGATGTGCTCCCGAACCAGAGTTTGTCTCTGAGGGTCAGATTCCGCCGCTTTGATATCTTTATAAAAGCGTGCAAAAATATGCTTGTTGGATAGAGCAGAGTCTTCGACAGACACTCCATAGTCATCGAGAGCGTGCCGATACTTGGCCAGCAGCAAGCGAGATGGGGTTGGCTTCCAGTTCTCAAGTGCCAATTTGAGCGAGTTTATCAAATCGGTTGTGTCGCTCTTCTTTGCAAAGGTGATGAAGCCACTATCCGACCGTATCCACAGGCAATCATCAGTATGCGACCAATTTATTGGATAGTCCTTATCGCCAAAGGAGGCTTCGTTCTTTTTTTGATAAGCGTAGAAAAGCCATAGCAGAATATCGGAAAAGTGTTTTTTAGCAATATTCGCCGTAGTCAGTATTTGGGTGAGTTCTGTGAACGGCTCGATTCCGTTGACTATATAACCAAAAGCCTTTGGTCCGAGCACCGCATGACGCATAAAAAGATAGTGTTTGGGATAGAAACTATCCTTCAGATCAGTCGCGGGCGGTGTTTCCACTTCGTCTTCAGCATCTGTCAGCGCTTCTTCACCTGCATCTAATCGCGACTGAGTTTCTGCATCTGCAATACAGGGTGACATCAAGCGCAGAAGAATTTCCGAGAATGGTTCCTCAAGATTCTCCTTATTGGTGTGAATGACGATCAAATTGAAGTGGTTTTGCGTAAGAAGAGAGGTAGCTATCCGAATTGCTTTATTTCCGCCGATGGCCTCGCCTTCTAGTTGATAGTCAAGCACAAGCAGATCGGATTGGAAAAGGTGGGAAGCGATCTCGTCTACAGATGGTGCATTAGGAGGCTTCCCGTCGTTGATGTCTATCAATAGGCCTCTGTCGTGTCCCCTGAATTGGCGGATCAATTCCATAGGCAGATCTGGATTCTTGACCCATTTTTTTCCGCCAACCGGTAAAGTTAAGTCACCGTCAGAGTTTTTATCCCAGCTGTCTTTGTCGAATATCTCTTCCCAAGTTGGATAATCATCATCGATAATCATGACAGAGCGCAACGGGTCAATAAAGGCGGCGTAGATCAAGTCGCTATAGGATGAAAAACTAGCCAATTGTTGCCTCCCTGAATTGAATTACAAAGTTTGCGCCGGGAAGGACTTTGAAGTCTTTTGAAGTTTCGTAGCGAATTGAGTGCCCACCAGCCAAAAGGTTCATTCGGCAGAGATAAAGGCCAATTCCTCTCCCTCCGCTTACTTTGCGACTGAAGAACATCTGAAAGAGTTGAGGTATATCTACCGGGTCTACCCCTGGGCCGTTGTCAGCGACTACGACGTTGCCAGACCTAATTTCGAGACGGATTTCTGGCTGCGACACTTTCGCGTTTACAAGCCAATAAATGCTGTTGTTTAGAAGGTTGATAAATACTGGATAGATTCTCGAAGGTTGATCAACGAGACTGAAAGATAAGAATTCTTTTGATGCTTTCATTTCAAGCGACCGTTCGCTACGGATCGATTGAAAGAACCGCTGAAGATACTCAAAGATTTCTTGACCCGTAATTTTTCTAGAGGTGCGTTGCCCCGAAAGTTTCAATGGCGACAAGAATTCGAGCTGCTGGCTCAGCCCCTCATATCCCACTTGGATTTGTTCGCGGGCTAAGGAATTTGAGTCAGCCTTCAGCCCCTTTAGGCCTGAATTGATCATTTGGTCGTATGAGTTGAGTTCATGACCTAAAATTTCAACCGTAATTCCTAGTTGCGCTAGTTGGTTAAGGCGGTTGATTTGGTCTCTTAACTCTGCGTTGTCCTGTGTACCTTGGCTTGCGAGAAGCTCAACATCAATATTTTCGCTCAATAATTCTAGAGCGGCAAGATATCCTGGGAAAATGTCTTCTATATCTTGCTCAATCTCCCCAGCCCAACGATCCAGCAGTTCGAGCGATGCAGAAAGTTCAATTTCACCTGCTTTCAACTTCTCGAGTAAAGGAGCAGATTTTTGATGAAGAGATTTGTTTCGTTCCTCAATTAAATTGGAAAGCCTATTTTTTTCGTGCTCCTGAAGTTTTTCTATATCTTTACGCCAAGCTCTAAGCTTTGAACTTATACGGCCTGCTTTGCTTTGGATTTGTTGTGTCAGCAACTCTTCAGGCTTTGCGGGCTTAATCTCTTCAATCGCGTCCCTAATGCGACGTTGAAACTCTTCAATTCGCTGCTGGGCATGATCGAAAGATGACCGATATTCGCGGTAACCCTCTTCTGCAGTGCCTAAAGGGCGAGGAACGCCCGCGATTTTCAGCTCATCAATTTGAGTAAGAAAAGATTCAGCTTGTTGCTGAGCAAAAGCTATGTCTGCAACATTCTCAATCACGATTTCATCCAGATGCACGGACAATTGAGCGGATAGTTCGCGTGCCGCGGGAAGGTTCTTTTTTAGGCGACTGCGAAATAGTTTGCGATTTTTTTTGGCCAGTTCTTTTCTTTGTTGTTCCGCCTTGTTCTTGCGATTGTTTTCTACAACTTCAGCTAACGTTGGTGCGCGTATTGCAGATTCTTGGCCAAAATAATCCCGAGCACTTTGTTTCAGTACATTGACGATTATTACCTTCAGTGCCTTAGCTGCACGATTGTCAATAAAGCCTTCTCGACCAGCCTTGTCTTTCAGGTTGGGGTTATGCTCTCTCGAGATCGCAAGGCGCCCAAACATACGGCGCGCATTCCAAAACTCGCGACCCGCACTAACACTCCTGCGTTGTTCAATTTCAAAGAAATCGTTGTCGACCCTACCATATGGCAACACTCGTAAGCCGTTTCGAAAAATCAAAAAGCCACTGTACTTTTCGGCTAATTCATTAATTCGAGCGTGTTCGTCATCAGTATGCGTGGAGTTTTCTCTAATTCGTTCGTATGTCGCAAGATAAAGACTTGTCGGGCCAACAAATGTCGTTTGTCCGCTCGGTGGTGAAAAGTCTTTTGGGGGGTATATTTCATAATCATTTCCCATCGCGCGCCATTCGCCAAAGGCTTTTACTTGGCCACGAAAAACGCCTCGCTCATCTATCGTACCTTCAAGGATGTGTTCGAATGCGTCCGTGGCAGTACGATTAAAAGATTGATCATCTCCGATTATCACTTTCGGGGAATCCGAAGTCCAAGTGCATACCTCATATGAGAAGTCTGGGTCGAACGCATTTACCTCCATAGTGTTTTTGTCGACCAGAGGATCTGTGAATGCGGAAAGCGTAGCGAAAAACTGTCGCCGCATTCCTTTTATTGTCCCATCGGGCTCGACGCTTGGAAGTTGTGCTCTTAAATCGTAATTAATGCTTGAGACAAGCAAAGCTGTTCCGTGTTCAGACTCATTTTTCCAAAGTGGCCATTGCTCAATGTGACGCTGTTCGAATTGCGTATCTATTATCGTTTTTGCGATTTCCTCGGATGGAGCATTTTCTTGACCTCTCTCGAATGCTGCTGCATCATAGGCTCTCCAGGCGGCTTCTAATCGGACTGTGCGCTCTCTCTCATTCTTAGTGCCCCAGAGATTTTCCATTAGCTTCTCAAAGAGTTGGGGGAGCAATTCGAGAAGTTCCGATTTTCTCTCGAACTCAGCTACGGGAAGCTTGATGTCGGACAGAAGCAAATAAGGATTTTCGAATACGCGCCAGTCAATTAGCGCGACAACAAACTTGCTCTTGCGCCTTTTTGATACAAGCAGAAGAAGCGGTCCAAGATTGGCTGACGATAGCCGGCCAATACCCTTTTGTCCTTGCTTTGTGCGTGCAGGCAATCCATTGCGATCCTCCTTGGAGGATGAGTGTACATCGTATTTGGACTCTGTTCCCACCACGAGCCATCTTTGTACAAACTCCTCGTAGTTCATGCCATGTCCATCGTCAAACAAAGCAGCTACGGGCTCATCACCATCGAATATGTGCAAACTGGCGCGACGAGCGTAAGCGTCATATGCGTTCTTCCATAGCTCCGAAATTGCAGTAGGGCAGTCAGCAATCTGTTCTCGCCCCAAATGGTCGACTGTCCGTGCTTGCGTTTGAAATGCGAGACTGTTGATCATGCCGCCCTAGATCTATTTTTTTTCTGTGTTCGCGACACCTTCGGGCTCTCTTGCTGATTCTGACTGATGAAATCGCGAATATGGGTAACAATAGAATTACCCATTTTAACAGGAACGGCATTGCCAATTTGCTTTCCCGAGGCAATCAATCCACCGTAAAAAATAAAATGGTCAGGAAAAGTTTGAATTCGGGCGGCCTGGCGCACAGTGATTCCGTGATTCTCTTCAGGATGCACAAACCTACCTTTCGATGGGTTAATACAGGCCGTTGTCATTGTCGGCGCAGGTGCGTTGGGATCGATACGACCGTACACATCTTTGTGTCCATCATGGCCTTTATGACATGGCAGGACCCGCCCAGAATCTTTCCTGCTACCACCGTTCTTCGGGGTATTTTGAAACGCTCGAATAATTTCTTCTGTATGCCGCATATGTCGGTCGTTTGGGTCATTTTTGGGAGCCTCCCAGAACACACTACTGCAATTTACCCAAGTAGGCTTTTTTCCAAGTTTGGAATTCGGTTTCACGTGGCTGGCAGCTAGTGGCCAATCTAGCCCTGCCAGAGCCAGGTCTTCCCTAACACCCAAAACGAACACTCGCTTTCTGCGCTGCGGTACTCCAAAATCTCGAGCATCCAGAGTTACAGGAGGAAACGTATTATAGCCTGATCGAGTAGCCTGATCGTAGAACTGATCTAAGTATTCTTGATGACGAGGCCAAAGGATCCCTGGCACGTTCTCCATCAGAAATACTTTCGGCTTGAGAACTTTCACAAACTTAAAATACTCGAGGATCAATTTATTTCTTGGGTCGTCCACGCCTGAGCCCAGTATTCTGTGTGCAGAAAACCCCTGGCACGGCGGACCACCTAACATGAGATCGCAATCGGTATCTCGAAAGTGCTTCAGGCGTAACTTTTTCGCGGATAATTCGGTGATATCCTCAGAATAAAGCGCTGTTCGGTTCTGGGACAACCTTTCGCAGATGTTTTTCTTGTATGTCTCACTGGCGTGTTTATCATTTTCGACGGCAAACCTAACGTTGAAACCCGCTAAAATAGCGGCCAACGAAAATCCGCCGGCCCCGGCGAATAGATCAACAGCTGTAAACTCTATGTTGTCCCCCATCGTTTCAGTTCTCGTATATGGTTTCATAGCGCGTAGTTTTCAATCAAACAAATGTATATGCATAAGTGTAGAACCTTCAGTTTTTATTGATATTTTATTAATATCAAGAGTAGGTTCATGCCGCCACCAACAAAGAGAGAAGATGAATAGCCCTTACATTCGCAGACACTACTACCGTAAACTTGGGACGAGGAGACCAAGATAACTGATAGTTATTTCAGGGACAATTTTAAATGGTACGCAACGGCGCACTTTACCAAGCCAGACTGTCCGGTTACGAAGGTCGCGCAGCGCTGCAGCCATCATGATGGTTTATGTGTGGAAGCGGAATCCGGAGAATGTGAAATGTTGGAAATGGTGATCGCCGCCGATAGGAACGAAAAGTTGATTGCTGCCGCTTGAGCTGTGAAAAAAAGACAACAGCAGTTCTTGCCTAAGCCTACTAAAAGTAGCATTCGAAGAAATAACTAGTGAATTTTCAGAATATGAATTCTTATTATATTTTTGTGAATTGAAATGGCCCCTCTCGCAAAGAGATCGAACCGCCGAGGTCGGAAGCGAGTCGTTGCCAGTTTGGCAGAGACAAAAACGCTCGCCCTTTATCGGGAAGGGCGCTCCCTTCTCGCTCGACGCGACCTCGATCAGGTGTCGGTCTCTCAGGTTTCGAAGGCCGCGGGAATCTCAGTTGGTGCCTTCTATGTCCGGTTCGGGGACAAAGACGCTTTCCTGGACTTCGTCACTACCAACACCTTCGCTCAGGCCAGAGCGATCTTTCAGGAGCAAGCCGATGTTCGCTATGTGCCTAACCTGGCGGACTTGCTCATAAGGCAATTCTCGGGCGCTGAGTTTGCCGGGATTATCCGCGCCGCTGTCAAACTCGGTTTTGTAGACGAACGTCACCGGGAGCCGTTCGATGAATTCCGAGAGTTTGTGTCTCAGCATTTAGCTGAATTGTTGCTTGCGGATGTGAAAAAAGGAGAGCGTCGCCAACAGATCGCTTCTATCGACTCAGCGCTGGCGATCCTCACGCACGCCGCCTTGTTCCCAGAATCAAAGATCGATCTGCAAGAGATCGAAACCCAGCAAGTCATCATTGACTTGTTGTCCCGGAAGTCAGGCAGCTCAAAACCACTTCCTCCAAAGAAACCGGACTCTGCCATATCTAACAACAGACTCCCCAAATCTTCTCGTGCCCCTGAAAGCCTTCGCAAACCAAATGCGGACAAGATAGAATCGAAGGGATCAACGCGCGGACCAAAGAAAAGCTGATCCCACGCGAACTGTTGGAATTAGTTATGTCCGAAGAAGCACCTGAATATATGTCATTGCAGGAGTTGGAATCGATCCTTTCCGATTCCGCATTGGATGACATTTCAAATTCGTTGGGGTTGGATCCTTTTGCAGAAGACGTTCGCAATGAACTTCGTATTGCAGTTCGTCGTTATGCCCTGGATCATAAGATTTTCGGCTCTTACGAGTTCGATCTCAGATCCGTTGGAGCTGACTATAAAGCGCTGAAGAAGAAAGTTTTAGAGTTCCGAACATTTCTGGACCAACCGGAATATAGTGATCTGGCCTCTGATCTTTACTGGGCCGCGCTTCACAAAAATGAATCCGCGCCGCAGACTGACTTTCCTGAGATTACAGATTTTGAGCGCACGCGCGGCAAACCGTATTTGCTGGAGCTGAAACGCCTTTTATCATTGTTGGAAGATGCAACTGATCTTGCACTAGATAACTCCACCGTTCCAAAGGGCCGTAAGCCGGATTATCCCCTTCTAGGGCTAATACGTCGCTTAGCTTACGTCTGGGCAAAATTATTAAAGCAGAAGTTCTCTATTGATTATCACAAGGGAAGCGGACTAACGCCAGCATTTCAGTTTGTAAGCTTAGTTGTTCAGAAGATTGTTCCCGATGTTCGTGAAGAACAGATAGTAACAGCGATGCGGTCAATTGTGAAAGAGCTGAACCGGGAAGCTCCGCATTCCTCACAAGAATAGGCTGCTCTTATCAGTGCTGTTTCCTGCCAGCGCCTTTTGCGGCGCTCACGGCAATTTTCTGCTCTTCTAGAAGCGACGCCAAGTGGTTTGGCGTCAGCTTCAATCGAGAGTACGGACTTGTGACGAAGAGACGAACAAACAGTGCCTGGCCGCGCCTTATGAAGGTGGCGGACGCGGCGGCATACATCGGGACGTCCGGAACCAACTTTCGTCGCTTGGTCGATTCCGGCGCGATCCGGCAACCTTTGGAGCGTGGCGGGGAACGGCTTTGGGATATCCGCGACCTTGACGAACATGCAGATAGCCTGCCTCATTGTGGCGAGCCGCTTGCAAATGAGTGGGCGGGGCAGTCGCTATGAGGGCCAAAATGGCTTCGGTTCGGTACAAGTTCACGATGTACGATTTCGACCGGCACGGTCGAAAGCGCTGGTATGTGCGGCTCGTTGTGAATGGTCAGAACCGAAAGAAACGTATTCATGCTCCTGAAGGCAGCGAGGAATGGGTAGCTGAGTACCAGCGGCACCTGACCGAACTCCGCGAAGACGAAAAGCCGAGACTGGCGCGCGTCGAACCATACTCTTTCTACTGGTTGATCAATCAGTATATGGCGAGCACCGAATTCGCACAGGCCAAGCCTGCGACTCAAATTCAGCGCCGTTCAATTCTGTTGAATATCGCGAAGGAACATGGTCACCGCGACTGCCGTACCCTGCCCCGTGAAACTGTCGAAGCAGGACGGGACAAGCGCGCCAAGACGCCCGGTGCGGCAAACAATATGATCAAGGTCGTGAAGTCGCTTTATGCGTGGGGCATGGAAGCCGGACATGTGAAGCACAATCCATCTGAGGGCGTGAAACGACTGAAGATGGGCGCGAGTACCTGGAAGCCTTGGACCAAGGAACAACGCGAGCAGTTCAAGAAGCAGCACCCTTACGGTACGACGGCGCGCACGGCATTTCATCTGGCGTTCGATGCGGGGCTTCGGCGGTCGGATGTGGTGCGGATTGGACGTCAGCATCGCGACGCCACGCATTTGCGCATCGAACAGAAGAAAACGGGAAAGCCAGTCGCGATCCTGATCACCCCGGACTTGGCAAAGGCGCTCGATACCGCACCCTCGAAAGGCCTGCACTACATCCAAACCGAGTGGGGCAAGCCGTATTCAGAGAAGGGCTTTGGGGCGACCGTCCGGCGCTGGGTAGCAGTAGCTGGACTACAGAAAGGGCTGACACTTCATGGGCTGAGAAAGGCTGATGGCGTACGCATGGCGGAGGCTGGCGCGACCGAAAATGAGATCGCAGCAAAACTCGGTCACAGCGATACCAGGTCCGCATCTATCTACACGAAAGGCGCGGACCAACAGCGGCTCGCAGATGCCGCGATTAGAAGGTATAGCGAACAAAGTGCCCCACTTTTTTCGTCCGTGGGGCAATTTCCGTCTAAAAATTCAATGGAATCAATGCCAAAATTGGCAGGTGGTGGTTCGGGGGAGACTTGAACTCCCGACCTCGCGATTATGAGTCGCGCGCTCTAACCAGCTGAGCTACCGAACCGTTTCGCTGTTGCGAAGCGCGCCTCATACACGCGGTTTCCCGCCTCCGCAAGCACCCGGCCTGCACGCGATGCAGGAGAATTCCGGGCCCTCAATCGGCCGTCCCTGCCCCATTGCCCATACCGGAGACCCAGAGCGCCGCGATGAAGGCACCCTTGATGCGGGGAAGCAGGAGGAGCACCGCCCCGGTGACGGCGATGGCGGCCACCGGCAGAGCCGCCCAGAGCGGGAAGTGGCCGAACGATACAAAGAAGGTTATTGCCACGAGGAACGGACCGAGCGACAGGACGGTCAACCAGGCCGGGCCATCATCGGCGCGAATGCTGCCAAGCGGTTCGCCGCAATGATCGCACGCATCGGCCTGTTTCAGGTAAGCCCGGAAAATCCGCCCCTGCCCGCATTTGGGACACCGAAATCGAAGCCCTCGCCCTATGGCGGTCATCAGGCTTGGGTTCTGGTCTTGCGCAGGCGTGTGACCCGTCATGCCCGGATCAGGCCAATTGGCGGTGGTCTGCTTCGGCCGCTGCTGCGCGATCCGCAAGGAGGATGTCGACAAGCGTCGCGACCAGCGCACGCGGCCGGATCGGCTTTTCGATGATTGTGGTGAAGCCCACCTCTTCGCACGCCAGACGGCGCTCCGGGCTGACATCCGCGGTCACCGCAATGACCGGCGCAAGTGCATTCGGGCCTCGCCCATCGCGAATGGCCTTGAGGACCTCGTCGCCGGTGGCCCCCGGCAGGTGAATATCTGTCAGGATGGCCTGATATGTGTTGGTCGCGGCGCGGTCGATCGCGTCTTCGGCGGTCTGGACCGAGTCTACCTGCCAGCCGGCGGCTGACAGGGCGCGGGTGACGACAAGGGCGCTGACGGCATGGTCTTCGGCCAGCAGGATGCGGCCGAGATCGAAGGCGCGCATGCGCGGCTTCGGCGGCGCACCGGTGACCGCAAGCCGCGGCCCCGCCCGTTCGACGGGCATGGTGACGGTAAAGATTGATCCGCCATTGGGATTGTCTGTCAGCAGGATTTCGCCGCCGAGACGCTTGGCCAGCCCCTTGGCAATGGACAGACCCAGGCCGGATCCGCCATGCGTGGCGGCGGTAGAAGCATTGGCCTGTTCAAAGGCTTCGAACAGGCGCGCTTTGTCGAGATCGGTGATGCCACAGCCCGTGTCTTCCACCGTCATGCGCAATTTAAGGTTTCCCGCGGCTTCGAATGTGGACAGCTCGACGCCGATATATCCGCGCTCGGTAAATTTCAGCGCATTGCTCATCAGATTGAACAATATCTGGCGCAGCCGCATCGCGTCGGCTTCCAGCCTTGCCACCGCGCCGCCGGCGACCTTGATGCGCAGGTCCAGTCGTTTGCCGGCAATACGCGACTGCCAGAGGTCGCGCGCCTCATTCGCGAAATCGTGCAGGTCGAACGGCGCATTGTTCACGGTGAGCTTGCCAGCTTCCAGGCGTGACAGATCGAGCAGGTCGCTCAGCAGTCGGTCGAGATGGTGCCCGCTTTCCGAAATGGTGCGCGCGAGGCGTTTCGGCTCACCGCCGCTCACGCTGTCCTGCAACAGGTCAGCAACGCCGAGAATGCCGGTCAGTGGCGTGCGGATCTCATGCCCGACAAATGCCAGGAAGCGTGCCTTCTCTTGTTCGAAGGCGCCCGTATCCGTCCGTGATTTCTGTAGCCGCTTTTGGGCGACCTGCATGGCGCGGGCGCGGGCGGCGTTTTCCAGCGCGACGGCGGAGAGCATCGCCGCGGGGCTGATCAGGCCGAGATACTTGCCGTCAGACAGGACGATCACGCCATCGGTCAGCGCCGAGGTCGAGCCATCCGCGGCAAGCTTTGCCACCAGGCCGATCGGTGTTCCAGCCTCGCACATGATGGGATGCTCGATCATGATTTCGGTAATGCGTGTGGTGCCATTGGCTTGACAGGCGCTGGGGGTTGCAAGCGCCTCGAACACGGACCGGCGCGAGACCATGCCCAGCGCAGCGCCATCGCTGACAATCGGCACGGCAAATACATCAGGATGGGCGAGCAACCGCGTAAAGACCGCTGACACGGTCGCAGCTGTGGGTACAGGCCGCACAGCGACCGCAATGTCTTCTACTCGTACCGGCATGAAAGCGACGGTGTCCTTACACAGGTTAAGAAGACACCTTGCTCCATAAACCTTTACGTGCGGCAAACACATCCCTAACCAAAAATGAACGCCCGATCCTTTTGGAGGACCGGGCGTTCAATTCGGTAATCTTTCAGCGCGGGGGCGCGCCTAGTTGACGTCGCTGCGATGGTTCACGACCTTGCCGACGAGGCCGTATTTGACGGCTTCTTCCGCGCTCATCCAGAAGTCACGATCGGTGTCTTCCTTGATCTGTTCCAGCGACTTGCCGGTGGCGGCTGCGAAGATCTTGTTGAGGCGTTCGCGCATCTTGATGATCTCGCGGGCCTGAATTTCAACATCCGTGGCCTGGCCGCCAACGCCGCCCCGCGGTTCATGAAGCAGGAAGCGGGTGTTCGGCAGGCAGAAGCGGTTTTCCTTCTTCGCCGCCGCATAGATCAGCGCGCCAGCCGAGGCGACCCAGCCGGTGCCAAGGATTTTCACGGGCGCTTCGACGAACTTGATCATGTCGTGGATCATGTCGCCGCTTTCGACGTGACCGCCGGGCGAGGAGAGGACCAGCAGGATCGGCTCCTTGCTTTCGGCCGACAAGGCCAGCAGGCGCTGGCTGACACGGCGGGCGGCATGGAAATCGATGCCGCCTGTCAGCAGGATGGTGCGGGCCTTGAACAGCGCTTCCTCAAGGAAGGCGTTCGGCTCGGACTGAGGCTTTTCTTCTGTCTCGTCATCGAGGCGGTGCAAAAGGTTCATGAGGACTCCGAAAGGCGGGAAATCTGGTTGAGCCTATAGGTGAGGTGCCACGCGCGCCGGGTCAAGGCTGGACCTGCCTGTCCGCGCGAAAACCTGTGACAGCGGCCAGCGCGATCAGGCTGCCTCGCCGACGATGCGGGAGACATCCTCGGCGTAGCGCTGGGCCTTTTTCTCGCCAACGCCGCTGATCAGGCGCAGCTCGTCGGCGTCGGCGGGGCGCTCGCGGGCGATTTCGGCGAGGGTCCGGTCATGGAAGATGACATAGGGCGGCACGCCGCGCGTCTTGGCGGTCTCGGTGCGCCAGCTGCGCAGCATGTCGAACAGGATCTGGTCGCGCTCCGACATGTCAGCCAGCGCTTGCGCCGCCACGCGGCTCTTGCCCTTGGCGCGCTTGCGGGTGGCGGCGGGGTCAGCGCGCAGCATCAGCGTGCGGTCGCCCCGGAACAGGGCGCGGGCGGCCTCGGCATCCGGCACGACGACCGCCGGCCGGTTCATCTCACCGCCCTCGGCCAGCATGCCATCATAGAGCAAGGCGTCGAACACGCGGCCCCAGCCCTGTTTCGGCATGTCCTTGCCGATGCCATAGGTCGACTGGGTGGAGAGTTCCTCGTCGAAACTGTCCTTGGCCTGTCCGAGCAAATGATTGATCAGGCGGCCGCGCCCGATCTTCTGGCCGCAGCGCAGCACGGCGGAGACCGCCATCTGCGCCCAGCGGGTGGCATCATAGGGCTCGCCGGTCTCGCCCCGGCAGGAATCACACGCGCCGCAGGCCTCGACCCCCTCTTCCCCGAAATACCGGCGCACGGCAGCGCGGCGGCATTCATCGCCATCGAAGAAGGCAAACAGCTGGCGGGTCTTGGTGATCTGCACGCGCTTGACCGCTTCGGGCGCGTCGCCCTCATAGGTCCAGCTGAGCGAGCGGCGCATGTCGGCGGGGCCGTAGAGCGCGACGCCTTCGGCGGGCTCTCCGTCGCGGCCTGCGCGGCCGACTTCCTGCCAATAGGCTTCCATCGTCTTGGGCGGATCAGCATGGATGACGAAGCGGACGTCCGGCTTGTCGACCCCCATACCGAAGGCGACGGTGGCGCACATGACGAGGCCATCTTCCAGCAGGAAACGCCGCTGGCGCTCGGCCCGCACATCGGCATCCAGCCCCGCATGATAGGCGAGCGCCGTGATGCCCGCACGTTCATCTCCCTTCCCAGATCGGAAGAGCACAC
>Ga0181377_1000417_pt1 | contig 15955 bp, 14 predicted proteins | sample LowvirmetaG_9_FD_130160 | JGI IMG/M metagenome (GOLD analysis project Ga0181377, IMG submission 130160) | Marine viral communities from the Subarctic Pacific Ocean - Lowphox_13 viral metaG | ecosystem: Environmental > Aquatic > Marine > Oceanic | place: Subarctic Pacific Ocean | collected...
CAGAAAGCTAGAGACCTGACACTATTGAAGTTCTAACGTGTAGACTTGCGTTACCCCGCCGCAACGTGCTCTTCGGCCGCCTGCAGGTCCACAGAAACCAGCTTGGAAACGCCTTTTTCCCGCATGGTGACGCCGAAAAGACGGTCCATCCGGCTCATCGTGACCGGATTGTGGGTGATTACCACGAAGCGTGTATCGGTGCGCTGGCGCATTTCGTTGAGCATGTTGCAGAACCGGTCGACGTTTGCGTCATCCAGCGGCGCGTCCACCTCGTCCAGCACGCAGATCGGGGCCGGGCGCGACAGGAAGACCGCGAAGATTAGCGCTGCGGCCGTCAGGGCCTGCTCGCCGCCGGACATCAGGTTCAGCGTGCCGAGCTTCTTGCCGGGCGGCTGGGCCATGATTTCGAGACCGGCCTGCAGCGGATCGTCGGCATCGACCAGGCGCAGCTCGGCCTGACCCCCGCGGAACAGGGCGGTGAACAGCGCCTTGAAGTGCTCGTTGACCTGCTCGAATGCCTTCAGCAGGCGCTCGCGGCCTTCGGCGTTCAGGGCATCGACGCCCTGGCGCAGCTTGGCGATGGCGGCGACGAGGTCTTCCTTTTCGGTGACCTGCGAGCCAAGGCGTTCTTCGAGGTCTTCGGCTTCTTCCTCGGCGTTCATGTTCACGCCGCCCAGCTGGTCGCGGGAGCGGCGAAGCTCGTCTGCGCGGCGCTCGGCATCGCGCGGGGTGAACTCGCCCATCGTTTCTTCTTCAAGGCCCGCTTCGGCGATGGCCAGCAGGCCTTCCGGCGTGCGCTGGAAATTGTTGCGGGCGATCTCGACGGATTCTTCGAGCCGGCCTTCGGCGTTTTCGAGCTTCACCTTCCAGCCGGCGAGATTCTCGCGCGCTTCGGAGGCGGCATTGGCGGCGGCGCGGGCGGCCTGTTCGGCCTCGCGGATGGCCGCTTCCTTCTCCGCCAACTGGTCGGCCACGCGCTTGCGTTCGGCTTCGAGGGATTCGACTTCGTTGCTGCGAGTCTCGATCTCACCGGCCAGCTGCTCCGGGCGGGCCTTGGCGGCGAGCGCATCGGCAGCCGTGGTCCGGCGGCGTTCGATCAGGCGGGCGACACGTTCCTCGGTCGCGGTGATGCGGCCGGACCATGTCTTGATGTCACGTTCGAGGCCATCGCGGCGGGCAGCGGCCTGCTCGCGGCCGCGTGTGATGTCGGTCAGGCGGCCACGCGCTTCGATCTCTGCGGTGCGGGCTTCGGCCACCATCGTGCGCGCTTCGGCGAGGCGGGTTTCGAGGGCGGCTTCATCTTCGGCCGGGCCTTCCGGGGCGATCATGGCCAGCGTCTCATTAACGATGGCAAGGTCGGCCTCGGCGCGGGTCAGCGCTTCGCCACTGGTGTCGCGTTTCATGGCCGCGCGTTCGGAGGCTTGCGCTTCCTGTGACACGCGGTTGCGCGCGTCGCTGAGCGCGCGCTGGGCCGGGGCGATGGCCTGGCGCAAATCGCGGAGCCTGGTCTCGGCAGACTGGCGCGCCTCACGGGCGGTCACGAGGTCAGCTTCGCGCGCCTCATAGGTGGCGGTCAGCGCGGGCAGTTCGGCTTCGGCCGCTTCGAGGCGGGCCTGCTGTTCAAGGCGGGCCGCAGCGCTGGCAGGCGCGTCCGGTGTGCGGATGTAGCCATCCCAGCGCCAGAGATGACCTTCGACGGAAACAAGGCGCTGGCCGGGCTGGAGTTGGCCCATCAGGCGTTCGCCATCGGCCACGTCCACCACGCCGCACTGGGCAAGCCGCGCGGCGAGTTCGCCGGGGGCTTCGGTGACATCCGTCAGCGGACGGGCGCCCTGCGGCAGGGATTGCGAGGCAAGCGAGGCGCCGCCCCAATACATTGCGGCGGACCGGTCGGTCGGGGCTTCGATATCGTCGCCCAGAGCGGCGGCGATGGCCTTCTCGTAGCCATCCTGCGTGCGGATGCGTTCAACGACCGGCGGGGCTTTCGGACCCTCGGCCTTGCGGAGCAATTTGTGCAGGCCGGCGATCTCGGCTTCCAGCGCGCGGACATCCTGTTGCGCGCTGTCGCGCGGAGCCTGCGCAGCGGTCTCGGCTTCGCGGGTCGTGTTGAGATTGGCCTCGGCGGCCTCGACGGCGCGTTCGGCCTCCTGCAGGGCGGCTTCGGCCTCCTGCTCGGCGGTCCTGGCGTCCTTCAGCCGGCCAACCAGCGTGACGGCATCCTCGATGCGGGACATCTCGCCTTTCAGGCGGTCGATTTCAGAGGTGAGCTGGGACTGGCGGCGGCGCTGGGCGGAGGCGTTTTCCTCAGAGGCGCGGCGCTGGGCGCGGACCTGTGACAGGCGTTCCTGCGCTTCGTCGGCGGACTTCTCGGCAGCCGCGAGGCGCGTGCGGGCATCTTCCAGCGCGCGGCGGGTCTCGGCTTCGATCTCTTCGTTCCGGGCCTCGTCGAGGACCGGCAGCGAGGACAGTTCGAATCTGGCATGGGCCAGTGCGTCTTCGGCTTCCAGCTTCTGGTCCTGCTCGCGCTCGATGTCTTCCATCAGGCGGGTCGCTTCAGCGTCGAGGCGTTCATGCGTTTCGGCGGCGACCTTGCGCTCGGTTTCGAGCCGCGCCAGCGTGATGCGGGCCTGACCGAGCTTGGCGGCGGCGACGCTTTCAGCTTCGCGCAAGGGATTGAGCCCTTCGCTGGCTTCGATGCGCTGGCGCTCGCAGACCGCATCTTCGCGGGTCTTTTCCTCAACCGCGCGGCGGGCGTCGTCCAGTTGGGTGCGGGCCGTGTCGCAAGCGAGCTTGGCTTCGTGCCAGCGCAGATGCGCGATCAGGGCGTCGAGCGCGTGGATCTCTTCCGACAGGCTCTTGTACTTGCGGGCCTTGGCCGCCTGACGTTTCAGGCTGGCCAGCTGGCGCTCCACCTCGGCGGAGACTTCCGACAGGCGTTCGAGATTGGTCTCGGCGCCATTCAGTTTCAGCTCGGCTTCGTGGCGGCGGGAATTGAGGCCTGCAATGCCTGCGGCCTCTTCGAGGATGCGGCGGCGGTTTTGCGGCTTGGAGCCGATCAGTTCGGAGATCTGGCCCTGGCGCACAAGGGCCGGGGAGTTCGCGCCGGTCGAGGCATCCGCGAACAGGAGCTGGATGTCCTTGCCGCGCACGGTCCGGCCATTCAGCTTGTAGGTGGAGCCTGCGCCGCGCTTCAGGCGGCGGATCACTTCCAGCGTATCGGAGGCGTTGAATTCCGGCGGCGCGGTGCGCTTGGAATTGTCCAGCACGAGTGTGACTTCAGCGGTCTCGCGGGCTGGGCGGCCATCGGCGCCGGAGAAGATGAGATCATCCATCTCTCCGCCGCGCATGGCGCGCGCGGAACTTGCGCCCATCGCCCAGCGCAGGGCTTCGAGCAAATTGGATTTGCCGCAGCCATTCGGCCCAACGATCCCGGTCAGGCCGGGTTCGATCGGCACATCCTGAGGGTCCACGAAGGATTTGAAGCCAGCAATACGGAGTTCGGTTATCTTCATACTGGCTTCTCCATCCCGCTACTCGTCTGTGGAGACGCCGGCGGCTTCCAGCGCAGCGTCCAGCGCGGCCTTGACCTTGTCAGCCGAGTTCATGTTGGCGAACTGGTGTACTTCCCCATCAATGATGAAGGTCGGTGTGCCGGTGACGCCGAATTTCTCGGATGTCTGGTAGATATCGGCCATCTGCTGGCGCAGGTCGCGATTGTTCATGCAGGCGTCGAAATCGGCTTCGGTCTCGATGCCGTGCCGCTGGCCGATGGTCTGAAGCATGGCTTTCAGGACGCCGTTCTGGGCCGACTCGACAATGCCGGACTGGTATTCGAACAGCTCGTCCAGCACGGCGAAATACTTGTCTTCCCCGGCGCACATGGCGACCAGATAGGCTGGCACGTCGGGTGCGTGCAGCGGGTATTCGCGGAAGATCAGCTTCACCTTGCCGGTATCGATATAGTCCGACTGGACGACCGGCTGGATATCGTCATGCCAGTATTTGCAGGCCGGGCAGGTCGGCGAGGCGTATTCGATCAGCGTGACGGGCGCGTCGGCCGAGCCTTTGACATGGCCAAGCTCGCTGCCCGCAGTCACGGCGGCATCGCCTGCAGGCGTCGTGTCCGCGCCTGTGTCACCACAGGCGGCCAGGGCCAGCGCCGAAATCGCTGCAAGCGCAGTGCGTCGTAAGAAGAAATTCATGATCATAACCTTCGCGTTAAGGATTGAGTCGGTTTGGTTGCCAATTCATTAACTGCAACCACCCCTTCTGTTAACTATTCTGCCTGCGCTGCAGGCGAATCGGGCAGGGCGGCAAGCTCGGCATCGAGATAGGCGGCGAACGCATCGGCCGAGTTGAAATCGTCATCGACGTATTTTTCCTCGCCATTGATGACCAGGGTCGGCGTGCCGTGCAGTTCATACTGATTGGCGCTTTCCTGCACTTCGATCATGTCGAGCCGGATGCTCATATCGGCGTAGCAGGCATTGAAGGCGTCCACATTGGTGATGCCATAGGGCGCGCCGATCTCCACGAAGGTGTCGAGGAGGGTGCCCGCCTGCGCCGATTTGATGATTTCAGGCTGGTGTTCGAACATGGCGTCGGTCGCCTGGAAGAATTTGTCCTCGCCGGCGCAGCGCGCCATCGCGACGAGGGCCGTGTCGACGTCATTGCGCAGGACTTCGCGGAAGATGAAGCGGACCTTGCCGGTCTCGATATAGTCGGCCTCGATGCGCGGCAGGATCTTGTCGTGGAAGTATTTGCACCCACCACAGGTCAGCGAACCATATTCGATCATTGTCAGGGGCGCATCCTTCGAGCCCTTTGCGTGACCGACCGAAAGGTCTTCGGCGAAGGCGGGCATCGCCATGAGGGCGGCGGCCAGAGTGGCACTCAGGAGGGATTTCAACATTTCGGGGCTCCTTGCGGGCAGCGCGGGGATCAGAATGGCAGGTCGCCGTCTTTGGCAGGCTTGGCCGGGCGCGGCGTGTCCTCTGCGGTTAGCATGGCCTCTCCGAGCGCAACAATTGCGGCGCGCAGCTTGTCGTCCTGTATCCGGGCGGCGGAGTCTTCCAGCTCCTTGCGCTCTTTCAGCGTCAGGGGACGGGTCTTGCGGCGCAGCGTCTTGGGTGGCTCGGTGCCGAGCGAGCCCTGCTTGATCTTGATGGCGGTAATGTCGCCTCCGGCAGAGACGGAGACGCGCTGGCGCAGCGTTTCGGACTGGTGCTGGACCATCGGGGCCGCCTGCGGCACGACGAGCAGGGTCAGCACACGGCCATCCTTGCCGCCGCTGAGACGTTCCGGGCGGCAATATTTGTAGAGCTGTTCGCCAGCGATCTCGCGCCAGCGCTGGCGCAGCACCTGAATCGGGGGCAGCTTCTTCGCACCGGACTTGCGGCCGACACGCTCGGCAGACAGGCCGATCTGGCGCATGTTGGAATAGGTGCGCGTCGCCCGCTGGTAGCGCAGCCGCACCCTGGCGCGGGCTTCCTCGATGGGATCAAGGGTTGATCTCGTGACCATTCATACGAGATTGCACGGCTTTCGGGCGAGGAAAAGGCATGGCACCGGCAAAGCACAGAGATTTGAACAGCCTGCCGGGCAAATTGCTGCCCTGGTTCGAGCGCCATGCACGCGACCTGCCCTGGCGTACGCTGCCGGCGGACCGGGCCGTGGGCGAGCGGCCCGATCCGTATCGCGTCTGGCTCTGCGAGATCATGATGCAGCAGACGACCATCCCGCACGGCACGCCATACTTTCACACCTTCCTGACGCGCTGGCCAACGGTCGAGGCGCTGGCGGCGGCGAAGGATGAGGAAGTGATGAGCGCATGGGCCGGGCTGGGCTATTATGCGCGGGCGCGGAATTTGCTGAAATGTGCGCGGGAGGTGGCCGCCCGGGGCGGCTTTCCGGAGACCGAGGCGGAGCTGCGCAAGCTGCCGGGGATCGGGCCCTACACAGCGGGGGCGATCGCGGCGATTGCGTTCGACCAGAAAGCGGCTGCGGTGGACGGCAATGTCGACCGCGTGTTTGCGCGGCTGCTGGCGCTGAAGGGCGAGTGGGCCGCCGAGAAGAAAGTGATTGCCGAGACGGTGCGCGAACTGGTGCCGGACGACAGGCCGGGCGAGTTCGCCGAAGCGCTGATGGATCTCGGCGCGACCGTGTGCACGCCGACCCGGCCGAACTGCCTGATCTGCCCGTTGTCAGACCTGTGCGCGGCGCGGGAAGAGGGCGAACCGGAGCGCTATCCGATCAAGCCGGCGAAAGTGGCCAAGCCTGTGCGGCATGGCATTGCCTATGTGCTGGTCGTGAAGGGCGAGGCGCTGCTGGTGCGGCGACCGGACAAGGGCCTGCTCGGCGGCATGTTGGCCGTACCGACCGGGGAGTGGGTCGAGGGGGACTTTCCGGAGGCGCATGCGCCCGCCAGGGCCGACTGGGAAGAGGTCGGGGAAGTGCGCCATGTCTTCACGCATTTTGCGCTCCGGTTCCGGGTGATGCGGGCAAGCGCGCCGCGCAAGCCGAGAGTTGAAGGCGGGATCTGGGTCAAGGTCGAGGAGGTCGAAGGCCTGCCCAGCGTGTTTGCGAAGGCGTTCCGATTGGCGGTCGCATAAATTTCGTTATCGCTAACACTGGACAAGTTCGGCGCCTTCGGGAAAGCTCCTGTCAAAATATCAAAGGGCGGAGCAGCACATGTTTACCAGCAGGATGATGATGGCGTGCGGGGCATTGGCCCTGCTTGGACCGGGCGCGATGGCCGAGGCGCCGAAGCTCGCCAGCGTGTTCACCGACCATATGGTGATCCAGCGTGATGCGCCGGTGCGTCTGTTCGGGACGGCTGATCCCGGCGCGGAATTCATGGTGTCGCTGGACGCAGCCGCCACGCCGGTGCGCGCCGGACGGGACGGGGGCTGGTGGACCGAGTTCCCAGGGCTCTCCGCAGGCGGCCCGCACGAGATTTCCCTGTCTGCCGAAGGCGAGACCATGCAGGCGGTGGAGGATGTGCTGGCGGGCGATGTTTTCCTCTGCTCCGGCCAGTCCAACATGGAATACCCGCTGTCGCGCGTGACCTATGCCGAGCGGGAAGTGGCCGCGGCGGATCATCCGAACATCCGCCTGTTGCAGGTGGAGAAGGCACTGTCTCTTGATCCGGATACGGACCTGCCCGGAGAGGACGCCTGGGCGGTAACGACACCGGAGACCGCGGCGGAATTCTCGGCGGTCTGCTATTATACCGGACGGGCGATCTCCGAGGCATATGACATACCCGTTGGCCTGATCAATTCCAGTTGGGGCGGCTCGCGCATCGAGCCCTGGATTGATGGCGAGATCATTGGCGCTGTGCCGGACTATGCCGACGACGTCGCGTTGCTGGAAACGTACAAGACGGATCGGGGCGCTGCCGCGAAAGCCTATTCCGAAAGCTGGCAACAGGGCTGGCGGGACGACCCCGCAACCGGCGGCACGACGCCCTGGGAAAATCCGGAGGCTGGCGACTGGACGCCCGTGCCGGGTACGCTGCGCGACTGGCGCACTTGGGGCGACGCGGAACTGACCGATCATCTCGGCATGGTCTGGCACAAACTGAGCTTCACACTGACCGCTCAGCAGGCGGCGCAAGCGGCAACGATCCATATCGGCGCGATCGACGACACCGACATGACCTGGCTGAACGGGACGGCCATCGGCACGACGTTCGATTGGGGCGGGCTGCGCGCCTATGAGGTGCCGGCGAGCCTGTTGCAGACGGGCGAGAACACGCTCCTCGTCAACGCGCACAATGATTATGGCGAAGGCGGGATGAATGGCCCGGATGCCGAATTGCGCGTCGCGTTCGAGGACGGCACAAATTTGTCGCTGGCCGAGGGCTGGATGTATCGCAAAGTGCCGGCAGAAGTCGGCGCGCCGAAGCCGGCGCCCTGGTTCACCATCAAGGGCTACACCATGTTGCACAATGCCATGGTCGCCCCTTTGGACGGCCTGCGCCTGAAAGGGGCGATCTGGTATCAGGGCGAGTCGAATGCGGGCGAAGGTGCGGCCTATGAGGGTTTGCTGGACCTGCTGATACAGGACTGGCGTGCGAAGTTTGGCGACGGCCTGCCGGTGACCGTGGTGCAGCTGCCGCGCTATGGCGCATTGCCGACCGAGGCGGGCGAACCGGGCTGGGGCGTGATCCGGGAATCCATGCGGCGTGCGGCGGCCAAGGATGAGGGTGTCGGCCTGACCGTGACCATCGACATGGGCGACCCGGTGGACATCCATCCGCCGAACAAGCTGGCCGTGGCCGAGCGGGTCGTGCGCGTGATGAAAGCGCTGGTCTATGGCGAAGAAGATGCGGCAGCGTCGGGGCCGGTGGCTGCAAGCGCCACGCGGGAAGACGATGCGATCCGTATCGCGTTTGAGGGCGTGGAGGACGGTCTCGAAACTGTCAGTTCAGATACCGTCCTCGGGATGGAGCTGTGCGAGGCGGGCACGTGCCGCTTTGCCTCAGCAGCGCTTGACGGCGAGGCGGTGATTATAGAAACCGGCGACGTGCCCGTGTCCGAAATCCGCTACTGCCAGGGCAATTCGCCCCTGTGCAATCTGTTCGATGGAAACGGCCTGCCGGCCGGTCCCTTCTGGATCGACGTGGAGTAGGGCCGCCTTATTCTGCAGGCACCATTTCCGGCGTGTCCGGACGCACGGCGCGGCGCAGCACATCGCCATAGCCATGCGAGATGCAGTCATAGTCGTCATAATAGCCGCGGGTTGAGAGCAGCGTGTGGAGCCGCTTCAGATTGTAAGGCGGGATGCTGGCGAACATGTGATGTTCGAGATGGTAGTTCACATCGTTCGGAGCGATCAGCACGCGCTGCCAGAAGGGGGCGACCGTGGTGCCGGTATTGAGGCGGGGCTCGAGGCTGCTGCGGTCCTTGGAGGTGCCGTGCTCGCCAATCTGGCGCAGGCGCACGATGGCCGGATAGACGAAGAGTTCCGCCGCCCACCACATGAGATAGGCCCACGGCGCGCCGACGGCTGTCAGCGTGGCCAGCAAGGCGACGTGGAAGGTGAGCCACGGCCAGTTGCGCGACAGCTTGAAGCTGCGGATCTTGCGCATCGTGTCCCGGAAGCCGGTCTGTCCGGTCAGGTCCCGCACGAATTTGCGGCGCAGGCTGTCCTTGGCCACGGGGTAATTCTTGACGAAGATGATATCCGGGTCATCTGGCGTGCCGGCATATTTGTGGTGCTTGAGATGGTAGGCACGATAGGCGGGCAGGGAGATGTTCATTGGCGCGCCTGCGATCCAGTGACCGACAAACTCGTCCAGTTTCGGGCTCTTGAACAGGGCGTGGTGGGCGCAATCATGATTGATGATGCCGAGGCCGAGCTGGCGACCGCCCAGAATGAGAATACCTGCCGCGATGGTCAGCGGATTGGTCCAGAGGATGGCGACGGCAAATGCCGCGACGATCAAGCCCCAGTTCCAGGCCACCGTGGCGAAGGCGCGAAGGTTTGACTTCTTCCGCAATTCGCGAAGTTCTTCTTTTGTGACGGCTTCTGATAGCTTCATCGTCGTGGACATGGCAGGGCTCCCATCCTGTGCTTTAATGGATTATTACAATAATTAGCAGTATGAGTCAATTCATGTATTATTATAATCCTCTCGACCCCCAGGACGTGTCTGCGCGGGCGCTGGTCCTGTCGCTGATGAGCAGCACGGACGCCTCCCCGCAGGCGATCGGCCGCCTCATCAATGCGGCAGCGCTGTTCGGGATTGAGGCATCGACCCTGCGCGTGGCGGTGACGCGGCTGATGAAGGATGGCCTGCTGGAGAGCCCAGAGCGCGGCGTCTACAGTCCGGGGCCAAAAGCGCAGGCGCTGATGCGGCGGGTCCAGCAATGGGAGCATGTGGCCGACCGGATGGTGGACTGGAACGGGGACTGGCTGGTCGCCCTGACCAAGCATCTCGGCCGCAGTGACCGCAAGCAATTGCGCGCCAGGGAGCGGGCGCTGGCGCTGTTCGGCTACCAGCAGACAGAGGAAGGCTTCTGGGTGCGGCCGGCAAATCTGTCGGGCGATCTGGATTCGCATCGCGCCGACCTGACCGATATTGGCGCGGATGAGGATATCATCCTGATGCGGGCCTGCGAGATTGCGATGGCCGGGCCGCAGAACTGGGCAGGCCTCTGGTCACCGAAGGCCTTGTCGCGGTCCTATGCGCAGGCGATCAAGACGATGGAGCGGAGCCTGGAGGGGCTTGCGACCCGCAGCATGGATGACGCGGCGCGCGAGACATTGCTGATCGGGCAGCCGGTGATCCGGGCGATCAATTTCGATCCGCTGCTGCCGCCGGAGCTGGGCGACCAGGACGGGTTCCTGCGAATGGCGGAGAAGATGCGGGCGTACAACAAGGTCGGTCAGGCCTGCTGGCGCGCCTATCATGCATCCCTCGAAGAAACGGCGCAGGACTGATCCCACGCCGCCTTCATTTGCATGTTTTTGAGGAAGCCTAGTTGAGGCCCATTTCCTCGCGGTACCTGCGGCGCAGCAGGTCGATGGGCGCGAGGTTCCGTTTCGGATCCTCATAGTGCCAATAGGTCCAGCCATTGCAGGCCGGGGCTTGTTGGACATGTGCGCCGAGGCGGTGGATCGAGCCGGTGGACGTGCCGGTGGTCAGCGAGCCGTCGACGCGGATACGGGCCTGGTAGCGACGCTGCGGGCTGAACAGGCGGTCGCCCGGCTTCAGCCAGCCATTTTCCAGCAGGGCGCCGAACGGGACGCGCGGCAGGGATTTCTTGCTGCGCTCGGTTTCCAGCACGGCGCCTTCGATGGGCTCGATGGCTTTCAGGCGGGCACGGGAGAGGCGCGCATAGGTCTCGTCACGCTCGATGCCGATATAGTTGCGGCCGAGGCGCTTGGCAGCGGCGGCGGTCGTGCCGGTGCCGGAGAACGGGTCGAGCACCGTGTCGCCCGGATTGGTCGTGGCCAGCAGGACGCGCTGCAGCAGGCTTTCCGGCTTTTGCGTCGGATGGGCTTTCTTGCCGTCTTCATCCTTCAGGCGCTCGCCGCCCGTACAGAGCGGGATCATCCAGTCGGAGCGCATCTGCTTGTCGTCATTGAAGACTTTCAGCGCGTCGTAATTGAAGGTGCATTTGGACTGTTCGGACTTGCCGGCCCAGATCAGGGTTTCATGGGCGTTCTGGAAGCGGGTGCCCTTGAAGTTCGGCATCGGATTCGATTTCAGCCAGATCACGTCATTCTGGATCCAGAAGCCCTGATCCTGCAGGATCGCGCCGACGCGGAAGATGTTGTGATACGAGCCGATCACCCAGATCGCCCCATCATCCTTCAGGACGCGGCGGCATTCTTCCAGCCATTGATGGCAGAAGAGGTCATAGGCGTCGAAGCTGTCGAACTTGTCCCAATCATCATCCACGCCGTCGACCACGGACTGGTCCGGACGGGTCAGGCCGCCGCCAAGCTGGAGATTGTACGGCGGATCGGCGAAGACGAGATCAACCGACCGGTCCGGAAGGCGGGACAGGATGTCGATGCAATCGCCCTGCATGATCACGTTTTTCTGTAATTCCATTGGTTCAGCCCCGCTTGCGCTATGTGTCGTATCGAAGCGCGAATCAGTGCCGGACGCCGGTTTCTGAATCCCTAATTATTGCGCATCCGAATCAGCCCCAGTTCATTTCGGAATCGAAACTATCAGCAGATTTTCCTTGTGGATAGTCCTGTGGATAAAATCGGGGAAAGCCTGTGAGTTCGGCGTGAATGGAGGCGGAGCAGGCCTGCCGCCGGGCTGTCCTTGCCCCGCTCGCTGGCGCCCAGCCTGCACGGGCGGGCACAGCAGGCGGGCTGCAATGGCCGGGAAACTTATGAAGGCCGCTGTATTTTTGCAGGTTCAGCAAGCCCTCGAACTTGGGGAAGTGTAGAGGCCGGAGCCGGGGCCTAGACGTCCAGACGAAACTGGCCGTTCTGCTCTTCAATGACGCGGAAGAGATTTGTTCGCAGCGGGTCTCTGCGCTGGTTCATGCCGAGCCGGGCGGTGGCCCGGCCGAAACGCCGTGAGATCAGATCGGCCACCGGGCCGCCGCCGCGCATCCGTTCATGCCAATTGGCGTCGTAATCCTTGCCGCCGCGCATATCCCTGATGTGGTTGATGATCCGGGCGGCCCGGTCGGGCACATGCTGGACCAGCCATTCATGGAACAGATCCTTGATCTCATAAGGCAGGCGCAACATCACATAGCCCGCCCGTGTCGCGCCATGATCGGCTGCGGCGTCCAGCAGGCTTTCGATCTCATGATCGTTCAGGCCGGGAATGATCGGCGCGGTCATGACGGTGACTTCGATCCCGGCCTCGCTGAGCGCCCGGATCGTGTCCAGCCGGCGCTGGGGCGTGGCGGCCCGCGGCTCCATCTTGCGTGCGAGCGTGCGGTCAAGCGTGGTCAGCGAGATGCCGACCCGCGCGAGGCCCGCTTCGGCCATCGGGGCGATCAGGTCGATGTCGCGCTGGATCAGGGCAGACTTGGTGAGGAGGCTGACCGGATGGCGATAGGCGGAGAGGACTTCCAGAAGGCTGCGGGTCAGGCGCATCTCGCGTTCAACCGGCTGGTAGGCGTCGGTATTCATGCCGAGCGCGATGACGCGGGGCAGGTAGCTGGGTTTCGACAGTTCCCGCTTCAGCAGCTCGACGGCATTGTCCTTGAAGAAGAGCTTGCTCTCGAAATCGAGCCCGGCCGACAGGCCGCCCCAGGCATGGGTCGGGCGGGCAAAGCAGTAGATGCAGCCATGTTCACAGCCGCGATACGGGTTCACCGTGCGGTCAAATGATATGTCAGGCGACTTGTTGAAGGTGATGATCGTGCGGGCCGTGTCCTTCAGCAGGGTCGTTTCCAGGCGTCCGGCATCATCCTCGATCGTGCCCCAGCCATCATCGAAGGCGTAGCGTGTCTCCGCTTCGAAACGGCCCGTCTGGTTTGAGACGGCGCCGCGTCCGCGCTGCTGGAAGCGTTCCTCGGCCTGCCGGGTATCGATCAGATTGACCCGGCCACTGGGAGAGAGTTTTTGTCCTGTCCTCATGACCCGAACAGGCCACAAGCAACAGAACAAATCAAGAACATAAATCGGCGGGCTTGCCGGAAACCTGTGAAATCAGATGCCCTTCAGGGAGGTGAAGTTTTCCAGGACCTGACGGACGCGGCCCGGCATCTGGCGGTCCAGCACGTCATTGACATCATTCAACTTGTCGTAATCCCGATGGCCTGCCAGGGCTATCGTCTTGCGTCCGGCCATGTGCCAGCCCGAAAAGATACGGATTTCGGCTGCCTCGGCCAGCACGGTCGTGACCGAGACGTGGCGCGTATCCAGCAGGATGCGATTGTAGACGTTCTCGACATGCGCCCGGGTCCCCTCGAGCACTTGCAGGAAATTCAGGCCATTATAGACCAGTACGCCTGTGATGTTTCGGGGTTCGTTGTTGCGGATTGCCGTCTCGACGATGTCGTCAATGTCGGCAGCTGTGAGCGCGTCAGACGCAGTGCTGATATAAATCAGTCGGTACATTATGTGTCCTGTCGTCTGGAGTCCGGAGATTACGTTGGACACGGCTTTGGAGTTTCCTTCCATAACCTGAGTCAAGTTAACGAAGTTTGTTTCGGCTCCACCGCTTCCAGTCGTTTCTATCGTCTACATCCTGCAGCGTTTGTAACAGCGTCAGCCGGGCTGAAGAGGGCAAATTCGCGCGCACATCCGCCAGCGCATGGGGCCCGGACCAGCGCACATTGTCGAACAAGGGCGGCAAGCCCGGACGCTTGTTCACACCAAACAGCCAGAACCCGCCATCCTCGGCCGGACCGAAGACGGCATCATGGCGTTGCAGCGCGCGCACGGCGTGATGCAGATGGGCGGCAGAGATGTCTGGCGCGTCCGTGCCGATGAACAGGACCGGCCCGTTGGGCGAGTCGGCAAGTCCCTTGCCGAGCCGTTCGGTCAGCGTGCCGGGGCCCTGACTGAACCGGGGCAAGAACGGGGGCCAGATTCCGCCAAGTGTCTCGTCCAATGCGCGATCAGGCGCGAGATAGAGTGCGGCGTCGAGGCTGCTGCCGCGTACGGCGCGCATGGTGCGGGCGAGCGTGAAATGCGCGATGCGGCGGGCTTCGGTCCGCCCCATGCCGGCCGCGAGCCGTGTCTTGGCGAGACCCATGCGGGGCGGCTTGGCGAAGATCAGAAGCCGGGCACGCCGCATCAGCGATACGCCTTGGCGAGGGTCTCGGGGCTCACGCCCATCAGGAAGCGGGTCAGCAGCCACGCATTGCTCCAGGCTCGCTTGCGCCAGCCATCGCGCTCATATTTCTCGGCGGAGGTGCGCGCTTCGGCGCTCAGGAGGACGAGTCGCTTCTTGCCGAGGGCGCGTGCGATCATGACGTCTTCCATCAGGGGCACGTCGGCGAAGCCGCCGACCGCATCGTAAAGCTTGCGAGAAATCAGCAGACCCTGATCGCCATAGGGCAGGCCGAAAATCCGCGCACGACGATTGGCGCGGGCCTCCAGCCAGCGCGCGGCCCGGTCGTCGGAACGGTATTTCAGCGTGAAGGCCGCAGCCGCTTCTGCGCGGCGCTCCATATGATGGGCGGCGCGCTCGGCCCAGTCAGGTGAAAGGATCGTGTCGGCGTGCAGGAAGAGCAGCCAGTCGCCCCGCGCGGCATTTGCCCCGGCCGCAAGCTGGGCGCCGCGCCCCTTCGCGCCCGTCAGGAAACTTGCGCCCGTGTCACCGGCAATGCGCGGCGTCGCATCCTCCGAGCCGCCATCGGACACGATCACTTCGCGGATCAGGCCCAGCTCCAGCCCCGGCATCAGCGCTTGCAGGCAGTCCGGCAGGTCACTGGCGGCGTTCAGTGTGGGGATGATGATGGAGAGCGGCGCGGGCATGAAAACTCCCTATCAGGCAATCGTGTGGCGCGGAACCGGGCAGGGGTTAACGCGTTTGAGAGGGATAAGACAAAGGATCCCTCACATGCCCTCGATTTATGAAACCCTGAAGAAAGATCATGATTCCCACCGTGACCTGTTGGCCCAGCTGGCAGAGACGGAAGGCGACTCCACCAAGCGCCGTGAACTCTGGAAGGAGTTCTATTATGATGTGGGCGGGCATGCCGCCGCCGAGGAAGAGACCTTTTATGCTCCGCTGATGGAAGGCGAGGAGGGCCAGCCCAAGGGCCGTCACTCGGTCGCCGAGCACAAGGAGCTGGACGACATCATCCAGGAACTGGACGAGATGGACATGAGTTCTCCCGGCTGGCTGACGCGCTTCAAGACGCTGCGCCATGATTACGAACATCATATCGACGAGGAAGAGACCGAAATCTTCCCGGTCGCCAAGGATGTCATCGGCAAGGATAAAGACGGCTCGATTGGTGAGGCTTTTCTTCAGCGTAAAGATCGCGAAATGGAGCTGGTCGATCAAAAAGCCGAGGAAGCCCTGGAGGAATAATCCTCCCGGTGGACCTCTAGCCGCCCAATTCTCCCAGACGCTGTTCCACCAGCAACAAGTCCCGCCATGCGCGGGACTTGTCTTGTGGACGGCGCAGTAGATAGGCCGGGTGCAGGATCGGGATCAGCGGTGCGCTGAATCCGCCCGCCGTCTTGAAGACATGCTCCGTCCCGCGCAGCCGCATGATGCCATCGGAACTGTCCAGCAGGGATTTGGCCGGCACGCCGCCAGCCGCGACGATCACTTTCGGCGCCACCAGTTCTACCATCCGCTCCACGAAGGGACGGCATACGGCCAGCTCCTCCGGCTCCGGATTGCGGTTTCCCGGCGGGCGCCAGTAATTCACATTGGTGATGAAGGCATTCTCGGTGCGGTCGCGGTGGATCGCGGCCAGCATCTTGTCGAGCAGCTGCCCGGCCTTGCCGACAAAGGGCAGGCCCTTGCGGTCCTCTTCGGCGCCGGGGCCTTCGCCGATGA
>Ga0181377_1000419_pt1 | contig 15925 bp, 16 predicted proteins | sample LowvirmetaG_9_FD_130160 | JGI IMG/M metagenome (GOLD analysis project Ga0181377, IMG submission 130160) | Marine viral communities from the Subarctic Pacific Ocean - Lowphox_13 viral metaG | ecosystem: Environmental > Aquatic > Marine > Oceanic | place: Subarctic Pacific Ocean | collected...
AGTAGGAAATTTAACAGCATCTATATCTTCAGGTACTAATCTGGTAACTATGAGTATATCAGAAGCAGATAATATAGTATCAACACCGTATAGTGCAAGTATATCAGGATCTTCTTTTGAAATAATATTCTCTAATGCCGATTCATCATCAGGGTTTATTAGAAACACAACAACATTAGCTGAAGGAACTTATTACTATAATGTAACGGTATTTGATAGTGGTAGTATAAATTCACAATCTTATAATAATCAAACAGTAGCTGTAGCAGCAGCACCTGGATACGATATAGAATACTTAGTAGTAGCCGGAGGAGCAAGTGGTGGTAGTAATGGAGGAGGTGGTGGAGCCGGAGGATTATTAAGCGGCTCTATTAGTAGTATATCCGCAGGTGTCTCCCTTGCCGCTACAGTAGGAGGGGGAGGAGCATCACAAACAACATATCAAGCACAAGGTAATGACGGAACCGACTCTTCTCTAACAGGTACAGGAGTATCTTATACTTCAATCGGTGGAGGTGGAGGAGCATCTAATAACAGTTACGACGGTAGAGACGGAGGTTCAGGAGGTGGAGGTGCAACTCAATATAACGCTACAGGTACTGGAGGTAGCGGTACAGCTGGTCAAGGAAACGATGGTGGTGACATTGGTTCAACGGGACATCCATACGTAGGAGCAGGTGGAGGTGGAGCAGGTCAAGCTGGTCAAAATGGAGCTCATGATAGTCCCGGAGATGGAGGTGATGGCAAACAATCCGGTATTACAGGTACTTTAACTTATTATGCAGGTGGAGGCGGTGGAACTGCCGGAACTGGTGTAGGTTATACAGGTGATGGTGGTGACGGTGGACAAGGTGGAGGAGGAGACTCACTAGCCTATAACGATCATGGACTTCCTGGAACTAATAACACAGGCGGTGGAGGAGGAGCATCAGGTGATGGTCGAGATTCTGGAGCAGGTGGATCTGGTATAGTAATACTTAGAATGTTAAGTTCTAATTACTCAGGCACAACATCAGGATCTCCTACAGTAACTACTGACGGATCATATAAGGTAGTTAAGTTTACATCATCAGGAACATATACAACATAAAAAAGTAGATATTTATAAACATGGCACATTACGCAAAGGTCAGACAAGGAAAAGTAATTAAAGTAATTGTTGCAGATGCATCATTCTTTGATAACTTTATAGATGATTCACCAGGAACGTGGATCCAAACATCATATAATACAAGAGGAGGAGTTCATTATGAACCGAATTCTAATACTCCTCGTACAAATCAATCAGGGTCATTAAGAGGTAATTATGCAGGAGTAGGATATACATATGATAGAACATCAGATGTATTTTATGCACCACAACCATTTAACTCATGGAACCTAAATACAGGTTCATTTTTATGGGAATCCCCAGTAGCTAAACCAACAGGAGATGCTACAGGATCTTACACAGGATCCTATAGTTGGAACGAAGATATAGAAAATTGGGTTACAGGAAGTATTTAAGTAAAATAGTCGATATTTATATTAGAACAACCGATATAACTTTAAAGTAAAAATATTATGAGAATAGATAGCGCAACCGGTATAAACTCAGCCTTAACAGGATCGTTTACTGGATCATTCATAGGAGATGGTACTAACTTAACAGGAGTAGCAGCCACTTCATTTAACCTAGATTCACTTACTGCACTAGGAGGTGCAACAATTGATCAGGCAGATAACTTTTTATTTTCCGATGCAGGGACTGAAAAGAAAGTAACCTATAGTAATTTAGAGGATACTTTATTTGGTAATGTATCAGGAGATGGTACTGTAGCAGCAGGAGGTGCATTGACACTTGCTGATGGTAATAGTACAAGAACAAATTTAGGTCTAGCAATTGGATCAGATGTTCAAGCATATGATGCACAGCTTGCAGATGTTGCAGGATTGGCAGTTACAGACGGAGGATTTATAGTAGGAAACGGTTCTAACTTTGTTCTAGAGACAGGCGCTACAGCTAGAACATCACTTGGATTAACTATCGGAACAAATGTACAGGCATATGATGCACAACTGGCAGACGTTGCTGGATTAGCAGTAACAGATGGTGGTATAATAGTAGGGAATGGTTCTAACTTTGTATTAGAAACAGGAGCTACAGCTAGAACATCACTAGGAGTAGGAACAGGAGATTCTCCAACATTTACAGGACTTACATTATCAGGTAATTTAACTGTAAACGGTACTACTACAACGGTTAATTCAAACACATTAAATATCGGTGATAATATTATAGCAGTTAACGGAGTTGCTTCTACATTAGGTGGTTTAGCAGTTAACGATTCACCTGCTACAGGATCACTATTATGGGATGGAACTAACAATTACTGGATTGCAGGAGCAACAGGATCAGAAGCACAAGTATTAACAACAGGTAATACAGATGCAGATATCTTAACATTATCTTTACCAGCATCAACAACAATATCAGCATTTGGTAAAACACTTGTAGATGATGCAGATGCAGCAGCAGCAAGAACAACTTTAGGGTTAGGTTCAGTATCAACTTTATCATCAATTGATATTTCTGCTAATACTAACTTTGCAGTTTCAGATACAACAGGACAGACTGGTATTAACCTTACATTAACGGATGATACAGTTTCCGGTGTTGTAGTAGGATTAGATACTAGTAATGACGTACAGTTTGATAGCTTTGGAGTTGGAACAGCCGCTTCTGGTACATCAGGTGAGATAAGAGCTACTAATGATATAACAGCATTTTATTCTTCAGATGAAAGATTAAAAGAGAATATTCAAGATTTAGATGGAGCTTTAGGTAAAGTAAATGCTATGAGAGGTGTTACATTTGATTGGAAAGAATTATCAGATGAAGATAGAAAGACAATTCATTCACACTCAGGACATGACTTAGGAGTTATAGCTCAGGAAGTACAAGCAGTATATCCAGAGTTAGTTCACCAAAGAGAACACGGATATTTATCTGTTGATTACGTAAAATTAACAGCTGTATTAATTCAAGCTGTAAATGAACTTAGCGCTAAAGTAGAAGAGTTAAGTAAGTAAAAAAATTAAATGGGAATTAGGTTACAGGTAGATTTGGAAACAAATCGTGGTCCGACTAACGAATTATTTGTTAGAATAGATCATATTAAAATTAATCGTACAGTAGCTAAAGTTGTATTTAGTACTACTTTATGGTTAAATAAAGGACTAGCAGATAACTCATTAAAAAAGTTAGCTGATGATCCTATAAAACCTTCGATAGGGTTAGTTAATCCAAAAGTGATTTACTACCCAAATAAAAAATCAGAAGGTTTAGATGCAGAATTTGATGATTTATATGAAATTCCGCTAGTAGTAGAAAAAGATATAGAAGAAGATATTTTAGAAACTACAAAAGTAACAAAAGAAGTTCCCTATATTAGTTTTGACGAAAATGGAGATGAGATTACACTGTACAGAACAGTTCAATCAGAAGAAAAGAAAAAAGTTGGAACTGAAGTAATAACAAAAAAGATTGTAGATTATACAGTCCTAAATAGAATAGAAGAGTTTTGTTATAATCACGTAGTTAAAAAACTAAGTGAAGTTTTACCAGAAGAGAAAATAGAAAAATTATACTAATATGGCAGTACATACTTACGGAGCAACAGTAGCATTCAGCACATTCGATACTTGGGCAAATAACGTAGCATCAGATTCTAACGTTACCATGAATAATGCTTTAAGCGATGCTGTACCTTCTAATAGCAATCCAACAGCAGCAAGTGAATTAGCTAATAAGAGCTGGTTCTACGGTACTTTACAAGTATCTTCTAATGGATTTGTAGATATTAGTGCAACTGGTTATTCTGTATCTGATTCAACAGGAGCAACTATAAAAAATGTTGATCTAGATACTTCAAACTTAACATTAACAGCAGATGAAACAGCTGCTTATCCTGATACATTTGTAAGATGGAGAAGAGGTGGTTCTGGTGGTGATCAAATACAAACTACCGAGGCACTAACACTTACAGATTCTAACGAAACTTCGACTACTGTATTTTACGCAGAATTTACTTAACAGTTAATTAAAGGTTTTGAATACATACTGGGTATACGAAAATATAAAAGAAGACCATTCTTTTTACAATAAATTAGATATACTACTATTGCTATGTTCTGGTTTTTTGTGGAAAAAACACCACCCTACTCATACTACACACTTAACAGCCGATAAATTAACATTAGACTATTTAGATAGTTTTAATGGATTATCTATATTTGATAAAGTAGATGAAATACCAAAAAACAGTTTTGTTAATAAATCAGTATTTTGGGCTTCTTCGAAAGTTGAAAAACTTAGATATGTAAAAGGTCCATCTATAATAATGGACCATGATTTTCTCGTATTTGAAAACTTTGAAAAATACTTAAAAGATAAACCTTTCTTTTGTCACGAAGAAAACGGTACTGGATATTATGATACAGCATGGAACCCATTTATACAGAGTATTAATGATATTATATCTAGACCTAAACCACATGCAATAAACTGCTGCTTTATATACTTACCAGATCATAAATTTTCAAATGCTTATTCTAAAACAAGTATAGAGTTAATGGAAAGATTTACTAAATTAAATGCCCCTAATTCTAGATTTCTGGTATTTGCTGAACAATTGGTATTAAAACATCTATTAGACTTTCATAATATAGAATACGATACTTTATTAAACGAAAAATGGAATGCTAAAGGTAAATTTTATGAACCAAGTGATAAAGGTTATATGACTTATGATCAAAGTCAAACTACGTACAGACATTACTGGATGGATAAACCATTAATAAGACAGTCTATAAAAGGTTTTGATCTAATAAAAGAAATTACTATATTATCTAATATATTGAAAAAATCAAAAGTAGACTTAAAAAGATTGAATAATGTTAGTTAATATAGAGTACATAAAAAAGTTTTTAACTAATAATGACACTGAACCAGTATCATATAGGTGGACTCACGGTGCTACAGATGAACACTTAGGAGATGGATTACTTATATACTCTATTATACAATTCATGAGAGCTAAAGTATGTGTATGTTTAGGCTCAGGAGGAGGTTTCATCCCCCGTATTATGACTCAAGCAAGATTAGATTTATATGATTCTAAAGTATTCGAAGGTAAAAGAGAGTACAACTGGGGAGATATAGGAGCTACCTATTTAGTAGATGCAAGTAACGGTAAAGGAGGAGAAGTTGACTACTTAAAAGAAGATAGTTTTTTTAGATCTAACTTTTCTCCAAGGTTTATAAATGACACTACAGAAAATGCTTACTATAACTTTTTCGTAAAAGAAGATATTAAGATAGATTATTTACATATAGATGCAGACCACTCTTATGAAGGAGTCAAGAAAGATTTTGAAATGTATACAAACCTATTAAGTAAAAAAGGAATAGTATCTATTCATGATACAGATAAAAATTTTAATTCTAACTATATAGTCTCTCAAGATTTACAAGAACAGAATAATTATGATGAGTTTATCGAAGGACCATCTAAATTTATAGATGAAATATCAAATAAATGGCAAAGATTTGATTTTTTTAATGAAGGTACTTTACCTTCAAAACCAAGTTCAACAGGATTAACAATTTTAAAACATGCTTAATTTAGTTACAGTAGTAGGAGAGAATACTCATATTCTGCCTCACATGTTAAAACACTACGAAAATAAAGTAGATAAAATACACGTTGCAGTATACCGACAAGGTAAAGACGATGGTATATTAGAAGAAATTGAAGAACTCGGTATTGAACCCTTTATGGTATTTACAGAAGATAAATATAACTGGAACAAGGTCACTGAAATATATAACATAGTAAAAAACACCAAACCAAACGACTGGTGGATAGTAGCAGACGATGACGAACTACAAGTATACCCAGACGACATCGACTATATTATTAAAGAATGTGAAAGATATGGATATGACTTTGTTACCGGTGGGTTCTTAGACCGTATAGGTAAAGATGGTACTTTTCCAAAAGTTAACAGAGACACGGATATTCACAAAGAATTTCCATTAGCAGGATTCTTTAGATATCCAATGTCTGGTGCTTGTCCTAACAAAGTTACTTTAATGAAAGGACACCAATGGGTTACTCCTGGACAGCATTATGCTGATTTCCAAGACGGTACCAATAGCTGGGGTAAAGAGCATCCTAAAAGAATGCCCGTAGAAGATTGCTTTGTACAAGTTCACCACTTTAAATGGGATGAAACCTGTGTTGAAAGAATAAAAAAAGTAGCAGAGAATAAACAAGACTATTCATATTCCGATGAATATAAGGTTATGTACAATGCTATAAAGGATTCTAATTGGAAAATAGATATAAAGAATCCTAAGTATTTAGTTGAAAAGCTAAAAGAATTTTCGTATATTAATTATGAGGACTATACCAATTGGTCGTCACTAACAGAAAAAATAGTTTCAATATGAGCAAACCAAATAATATAGAAGAACAGTTATTAGAAGAAAGAAAAGTAAAAGCTTTAGAAAAGATTGCTAAAATTTTAGACCAACTAACATTATGGTTTGAAGAGATAGATAAAGAAGAATGGGGAGAGAGAATGCAATTTTATCTAGCAGAATTTTTAAGTAGATCACCTCAACCACCACAAGAAGAGGAAGAAGAAGATGAGTCATAAGTTAGGTATAATTATTCCGTATAGAAATAGACCTGAACAACTCGCTACATTTAGAAAAGAAATAAACGATTACCTCAACTTAGATTTCGAACTTATTATAGTAGAGCAATCTGATAAAAAGGACTTTAACAGAGGTAAACTTTTAAATATAGGTTTTTTAGAAGCAGAGAAGTTAGGTTGTGATTATGTAATATTTCATGATGTTGATATGTTACCTATCGATGCAGATTATTCCTATGTTTCTAAACCTACTCACCTTATAACTGACTTAGATTTACCAGAAGGAGTATCTAGAACATTATTTGATGAATATTTTGGTGGAGTAACAGCATTTCCAAGTAATTTATTTAGACAGATAAATGGATATTCTAATGAATATTTTGGATGGGGGTTTGAAGATGATGATCTACTACTAAGATGTTTAGAAAACCATATAGATTTAGACGGTAAAAAAGTAGTTCAAAGAGGAAGAGAAACTATGGCGTTAGAATTTGATGGAGAAAGTAGTTTTGTAGCTATTCCTAATAAACTTTCTATATTACGTAACTTTTCTATATTTGTTTCTTTTAGTTATAACCATATTATGTCTAACCCAGTTTTAGTAACTGATGAGAACTCTATATTTAGTATACCTGGTTTTGATACTACTCTAACAGTTAATTCATTTTTCGATTTAACTTTTCAATTTTGGAAAAATGATCTTAGTTCAATATCTATTCCAACTAAAGGATTACAAGCAGGTCAATTTAATGCTATTATAACTATAGATAATAAAGGTGCAAATAGAAATACGAAAGAGTATATACCTCCAACTATTAAGTTTTACGTTAATGGTCAATTAGTAGGAGAAAATAGTTTTGATAAACTCCTTAATATACAAAAACAAAAATATTTATATTTAGGAGTAGGTAATCCAGACAGAGAAGAAAAAAATAACTGGTTTAAAGGTAACATAGATACTTTTGCTACATACAATGAAGTTTTATCTGAAAGAGAATGTGGTCAATTAGGTTCTAACTTAAAACATAGTTTATTTAATTTAAAATCATCAGATAAACTTACTTCATACTATGATATGAAATTCGTTGATGGAACTGATTTAATTGATTTGAAAGGTAATAATAATGCTAGAGTTTTTAACTGTAAGCAAGTACCAACTCAATTTACGACAGATGTATTAAAACCTATACCGCATAGAAAAGAAGGTAAATTTAAAATTTTACCTCATAGAGAAAACGGATATAAAGACGGTTACTGGGTTAGTTGGACTAGTAGAGAGAATCAACTTAAATATTTAAAGAATTATTATAATCTTAAATCTCAATATCAAAGAGATGGATTAACTAATTGTAATTTTAAAGAAAGAAATAGATTTGATAGTGAGAACTATCACCATATAGAAGTACAGTTATGAGTCATAAGTTAGGAGTATGTGTACCATATAGAAACAGAGAAATGCATATGCATGAGTTTATACCTAAGGTAGGTAAATACCTTAAAGACCAGGGTATAGATTTTCAGATGTACTTTTGTCATCAAGTAGATGATAAACTGTTTAATAGAGGAGCTACAAAGAACATAGCAGCTGAATGGGCATTCAAAGAAGGATGTGATTATGTAGTATGGCATGATATAGATATGATACCGGAAGAAGGTGGAGGTTGTGATTACTCTTACCCATCTGAAGCTCCAAGACATATTGCTACACAGATATCTCAAATGGACTACCAACTAAAATACCACGAATATTTTGGAGGAGCTGTTCTATTTACAAAAGAACAAGTAGAAGCAACTAATGGTTATTCTAATGACTATTGGGACTGGGGTATGGAAGATGATGATTTATTTTGGAGATGTCATTTAGAAGGTATGACTAACGATAGTTATTTACCTATTGAATTAAAAAATCAAAAATATCTAACTTTTGATGGATTAAACTCTTATGCTAAAATACCTTTTCAAAGAAACTATAGAGGTCTTACAACTAGAGCTCATACAATTTCAGCTTTAGTAAGATGTTATCAACAACCAGAAAAAAATAAAGTATTTTTAATAGGTGATAAGAAAAGAAACTATGTAGAGTATCCAATATTTAGGATACCTGGATATGATTATGGATTATCTTTTAATAATTCTAGAGCACTATCGTATACTTTTTGGAATAGTTTTAATAAACATAACTATATGTGGTTAAAAAGATACGATAAACAATGGAGTTGGATAACAGCAGTACTAGACGATCAAACTCACTTTGCTCATTTGTATCTAAATGGAACTGAAGTAGATTCTAAGGTAGGATTAGGTAGTCCATCACCATTAAGGTTTGACGGTAGATTAAAGAATTACGGTAGTAATAACTTTTACTTAGGTATGTCACCATCTGAAAAGAAAGATAGTTTATATAAATTTTTTAAAGGTGATATTGCTCTACTTAATATATGGAATAGAGCATTAAATCCTAGAGAGGTATCAAATATACATAAAGAAAGACCAGAAGATGGTTTAGTTGTCGATATTAACATGAATAATACCGAAAATAACTTAGAAATGTATAATACTACTACTGAACAAGAAAATATTAAAGTACCTAACTCTATTATACCTTTTAGAGTAGAAGGTAGAATGAGATGTTTACCTCATCCAGATGAAGGAATAGTAGACGGTAAGTTCGTAAAAGGAGAAACAACAGCAAGAAACGAAAGAAGGTATGTATTAGAGATGCAAAAAGGGAGTTGGGATTATAAAGGAGATGGTATAAAGCAACTTAAATATGAATTAGTTCAAGTAAAAGATTTAACACCTTGGGCTAAAATGATTGATATCAAATTATGAACTACAACTACGGAAAAGTAAAGCAACAGCTTGATTCTAAAGGCTGTGGTTTCTGTTTAGCTAAATGGACTCAAGTAACTATGCATCTTGGCATGGGCTTAACTCATTCATGTCACCACCCAGTTCAACATAAAATACCTTTACGAGAGCTAAGAAATAATCCTTCTGCTTTACATAACACTAGATTTAAAAAGAAAAGAAGGAAAGAAATGCTTGAGGGTAAAAAACCTAAAGAGTGTGATTTTTGTTGGAATGTAGAAGATAATTCAAACTCATTTTCAGATAGAGTATTTAAATCTGCAGAACCTTGGTCATACGATCAAATGGAAACTATTAAGAATACTCCTTGGAATGCTGACTATAATCCAAGATATGTAGAAGTTTCTTTCTCTAATACCTGTAATCTAAAATGTGCTTACTGTGGACCTCAATACTCATCTAAATGGGTAGAAGAAATAGAAGAACATGGCCATTACGATACATCAACTAGGTTTAACAGTATAGAAGATATTAAGAAAAGAGATCAAATGCCATATAAAAAATCTCAACATAATCCATATATTGATGCATTTTGGGAATGGTGGCCTGATCTATACAAAGATTTACATACATTCAGAATAACAGGTGGAGAACCTTTACTATCTCCCGACACTTTTAAAGTATTAGAATATATTCAAAATAATTGGGAAGAAAATCCTAACCTATCACTTGCTATTAATACTAATTTATCAGTACCTCAAAAATTAATGGATAGAATGATTGATATAGCAAAAGACTTAGTAAATAATAATAAAGTTAGAGAGTTAATAATATTTACTTCTGTAGAGGCTACAGGTAGACAAGCAGAATACGTTAGGTTTGGCCTAAATTATGAACAGTTTTGGACAAACATAGAAAATATACTAACTGAATTACCAAAAGTTACTGTTAACATTATGGCAGCATTCAATGCACTATCAGTCTTTACTTATTCTGATTTAATTGATAGAGTATTAGAGTATAAAAAGAGGTTTGCAAATGATAGTAGGTATTGGAACACAGCTCTACAGTTAGATTCTTCGTATACTCGTTGGCCTCCTCACCTAAATGTTAAGATACTAGAAAGAAAACATAAAGATTTAATACTTGAAGCTGCAAAGAAAGCACTTTACTACGGTACAAATGGTATGACAAAACTAACTTACGGATTTACCGATGTTGAAATACAAAAGATTAAACGTATATATGATTACGCTATAGGAGATAGTAATTTTGACGAAGAAAAACAAAGAAAAGATTTTGTTAAATTTGTAACTCAATACGATCAAAGAAGAGATACTAATTTTAAAGAGTCTTTTCCGGAACTAATAGAAATGTATGACAAGTATAAGTAGAAGATATCCATGGACTTTATGGCCTGATAGCATATGTCCTTCTTTTTTAGAAGACCCTATACTTAAAAAAGTTCAGGGTGATCAATATTGGAAGATAGAAATAGACTTTGAATATACAAAAGATAATTTTTCTACTATGAAAGATGTATTTTGTATAGTCCCTAAATATACTGGTTTATCTATTTATGAAAAAAGAATATTTGTTGGCGTAGGTTATAATGATAAAGATGATTGGATAGCTTCTGAATCTTTTTTAGAACCAGAAACTAGATATGTTATTGAATACGAGCATTTCCCTAACGATAAATTAATAATTAAAATAGACGGTAAAGAGGAGTTTAATTATAAGCTCGATACTAGACCGTTAGCTGTAGTAGATAATCCTATAATTTTTATAGGAGTAAATAAACATATTACGAAAGAAGAAACAGAAGTACCCGATATAAAAGTGTATAATTTTAAAATTTTCGATAATAACGGACTTAAATGTCATCATGATTTTAAAGAAATTATACATGATAAAGCAATAGATAAGACAGGTAATTTAAACTTTTTATACCAGATAGGATGAAAACATCATATGAAAACGCTTTAAAGGCAATGAATAATACTTCAACGTCATTTTGTGCCGCTAAATGGTATAATGTTTCTATTTGGTTAGGAAACGGTAGAACTGCTTCTTGTCATCACCCACTAGCTCATAAGATACCAGATCAAGAATTAGAAAAAGATGCATCAGCATTACATAATACGGAATTTAAAAAGAAACAACGTAAAATGATGCTTGAAGGAGAAAGACCACCTGAATGTTCTTACTGCTGGACTGCCGAAGATGCATCAGGAGGTAACAGAGAAGGAGTATACAGTGATAGGGTATATCAGACTGCCAGGTATACTGATGAAGAAATAGCTGCATTAAAAAAAATACCTTGGGATAAAAATGTTAATCCTAAAACTGTTGAAATATGTTTCGATAATCTTTGTAACTTAGCATGTTCTTACTGTAATTCTGAGTTTAGTTCTACTTGGTCTAAAGATATAACCAAAAAAGGAGCATATGTTAATATGCAAACTTATGGAGGTAGAACATATAGTCAAGATGGATCAGTAGCTATGCCGTTCGGAAATAAAAATGAAGGTAATATTTATGTTAAACGATTCTTTGACTGGTTTCCTGAAATAAAAGAAGAATTATATGAACTTAGAGTCTCAGGAGGAGAGCCATCAAGAAGTCCATCATTTTGGCATCTTTTAGATGTTTGTGAAAATGAAAAATTTGACTTTGCTGTTAATAGTAATCTAATAATGGAGGACTCTAGATTAGAAAGACTAGTAAACGCAAGTAAAAAGTTTAAAAAGTTTGAAATATACACATCAGCAGAGTGTTACGGTCCGTTACAGGAATTTGTTAGAGATGGATTTGAATGGGATGTTTGGGAAAAAAATATGTTTGCGTTAAATAAGGTAGATACAGTTACCACAGTTAATATAATGATGACTATATCAGCATTAAGTATATGGGGAGTAGCAGAATTTTTAGAAAAGATAGTAGAATGGAGACAGTCAACTAGACCTAACCAGTATTATATGTCTTTAAATATATTAAGATTCCCATCTTTTCAAAGTGTAAATATTATAGATCAAAAATATAAAGATATTTTAGCTGATAGAATAGAAAATACTTTAGAAAATATTAAAGATGTTTTACAAGCTTGGGAAATAAACCAAATAACTAGACTTATAAAATATTTAAGGAATGTAACAAAATCATATGAAGACAATGATGGTTTAGATAAAAAACTATCAGACTTTAAAAGTTTTGTAACTCAATATGCTACTCGAAGGGATAAGCCAATTGAGGATTATTTTACAAAAGAAATGTTTAATTGGTATAAAACAATATAATGGCAAAGAATTTTAAAAACCCAGGAGATAAAGTAAGTAAAACTTTTTGTGCGTTACCATGGGTACATTTACACCACTGGCCTGATGGAAGAGTATATCCATGTTGTCTAACTGATTTTAGAAATCCTATAGGACACGTAAAAGATAATACTTTAGAAGAAATCTGGAATTCCCAAAGTATGAAAGATTTAAGAAAAGATAAGCTTGAAGGAGTTAAACATGACGGATGTTCGAAATGTTACCTACAAGAAGACAATGGTGATCAAAGTATGAGAATAGCTTCTAATCAATTTTACGAAAAACATTTTGATAGAATGATTGAAACTACAGAGGAAGACGGACATAGTAATGATTTTAGATTATTATATTGGGACTTTAGATTTTCAAATTTATGTAACTTTAAATGTAGAATGTGTGGTTCATCATTAAGTTCTAAATGGTATCAAGATGAAATGGATATATTTGGTCAAGCACCACAAGACAGAGCATTAATTCATGTAAATGATTACAGTAAAAAAAATATTCATGAATATATAGACCAGTTTATAGGAGAAGTAGAAGAGGTATATTTTGCAGGTGGAGAACCTTTAATGATGGATGAACATTATATGATTCTAGAAAAGCTTATAGAAGTAGGTAATACTGACTGTAGAATACGGTACAATACTAACTTTAGTATGCTTAAGTTTAAAAAATGGAACGTTCTAGAACTATGGAAAAATTTTACTAAAAAAGATAGAATGAATGTTAGAATATTTGCTTCTTTAGATGCTATGGGAGATGTAGCTGAATATGCTAGAAAAGGTACAAACTGGCCTAAAATAGAAGAGAATATTAAAACCGTATTAGATCAAGACTTTTGGTTTGACCTAAGCTGTACAGTTAGTATATTAAATATATTTCAAATACCTAAATTTATAGATAGACTAATTGAGTTAGGAGTGCCTTACTACGGTATACACTTAAACAACGTTCTTACTTTCCCAGAATATTACCATTTAAATTCTCTACCAAGAAATTTAAAAGTTAAAGCCCAGAAGAATCTATATGATCATTTAGAAACTATACCTGTTGCTCATAGAAAAGAGTTTAAGCATAAGTATGATGTTATTTGTAATTATTTTGAGTTAGATAGTCTAGAACCTAGAGCTAAAGCAAACCAGGACTTGAAAGCAGTTGTATCTAAAGTAGATAAATACCGTAAGGAGTCTTTTGTAGAAGTTTACCCATACTATAAAGATTGGTTCGAAAGCATTCCATATAGAGAAGATGAAAAATAAACCTAAAGTAGATTTAAAAAATTTTTTCTGTACTCAACCATTCTTATATAGTGAATTTCATAGAAAGGGGTTTAAAAGAACACAATACGTTTGCTGCCCTGATTGGAATGACATAAACCTTTACGATTCAGATAACTTACTAGATAACTGGAACTCAGATAAAGCAAAAGAAATTAGAAAAGGTCACCTATCAGGTAACTTTGTTGGGTGTAAACCTGAAGTATGCCCTGCTTTAAATACATTAGTAAATACTGGTAAACCGGTCTTGAGTATTAGACCTATAGAAGACTATAACCCAGAAGAGTACGATCATTCCTCTCCAAAAAGAATAAAGGTATGTTCTGACGATGCTTGTAATTTAAAATGCCCAACTTGTAGAACTGAATTAAAACCTAATACGGAATTTAGAACAGCTAGAACTAGAGGACTTTTAGATAGTATAGAAAAATACTATGCACCTACTTTAGAAGAAGTATTTACTAGCGGTGGTGGAGATCCGTTCTATAGTACTCCTATGAGAGAGTTTTTAGAGAAAATAGATAAAGTAAAGTTTCCTAAGATTAAAAATATTATGCTTCATACTAATGGTATTTTATTTACACCTAAGATATGGGAAAGAATGAAAAATATTCACCCATATGTTAAATACGTTGAAATTTCAGTAGATGCAGCTACTAAGGATACATATGAAAATAAAGTAAGATTAAATGGAAAGTGGGATGTACTTATGGATAATCTTAAATTTATATCAACTTTAGATCAAATAGAACGTATACAGTTTGATTATGTAGTCCAAAAAGTCAATTATAACGAAATGGTTCCTTTCATAGATATAATATATGAGATTTTCGGGACCAAGAGAGACCCAAAAATAGGACGATATACAAACGTTGATATAAACTTTCAGAAAGTGTGGCCCTGGCCCTCAATAAGACAAGAAGATTATGATGATATGTGTGTATGGAAAGGAGAACATCCAGAACATAGTACATTCTCTGAGGTAATTCAACAAGTAGAAAGCTATGCTAAAAAAATGAGGAACAGAGGGAGAAATATATACCATAATTTACATGATCAATTATGAGTAATCTTTTATTAGCAGGATGTAGTCACACTACAGGTTTCAGTTTAAAGGAAAATGAAAAAAACTGGGGGCAGTTATTTGCCGAAGAGTACAATTACGAAGTTACTAATGTTGCATTAGCAGGATCTTCTTTGATATACTCAATCAATAAGATAATAGAAGAGTTAACTGTAAAAAATTTTGACTTAATTATTTTACAACTTACAGATCTAGAAAGAATATCAGTAGGAGTAAATGGCAAAGAGAATTTTATAAAAGGTAGAATACAAGATGAGAAAGAGGTGATAGAGCATATCACAGTAGCACGTTACCTTGAAGCAGTAGAAGAAAAAGAACACGGATTAAAGTTTTTATATGAAAATGTCCGTATTTCAAACTTTTATTTAAATAATCTAATAAATAATTTGGTTATATTACAAAAATATTGTATATTAAATAATATAAAGCTCGTTCTTTTACCTTATGATCATAATAACTGGGAAGAAAATAGAAAACCTAGTATATGGAATTTAAAAAATAGTTCTAATATTGATAAAAAGTTTTATATTAAAGAACCTTTTTTAAAATGGTTAAAAACTAATTATAATTACGATGATTATTTTTTAGATAAAGGATTCCATTTGAATCAGAAAGGTCAAAAATTATTTACATATGAATATTTAATTCCAAATTTAAAAAACTTAAAGATAATATAATGAAACCAATTAAATTAACAGAGCAAGAGCTAAAAAATTTAGAATTAATAC
>Ga0181377_1000420_pt1 | contig 15921 bp, 8 predicted proteins | sample LowvirmetaG_9_FD_130160 | JGI IMG/M metagenome (GOLD analysis project Ga0181377, IMG submission 130160) | Marine viral communities from the Subarctic Pacific Ocean - Lowphox_13 viral metaG | ecosystem: Environmental > Aquatic > Marine > Oceanic | place: Subarctic Pacific Ocean | collected 2015-12-10
CGGGCTCCAAGAGAACGCAGATGGATGGAGCAAGAAACAAGAAAGGCACAAAGAGCCTAAACTCTTGCAATAAGTATCGCTTGCGTGTATTTTAGCTTTGACGGCTAACCGCGCACCGGCCCGTTGGATGTAGTATTCTACTGGCTGGCGCGGCCATAACGCGCAAGCGACCGCCCGACCCTCGGATAACGGAAGCGTTTTGTTGAAACCCAATAGGAGGTATCTGCAATGGCGCAGAACGTCACAACGGCGTTTGTTGATCTTTTCGATTCTGAGGTCAAACAAGCGTATCAAGCCGAATCGCTGCTTCGCGGCACGATGCGGACACGCACCGGAGTAGCCGGTAATACTGTAAAGTTTCCCACAATCGGAAAAGGTGTTGCTACACTTCGCGTTCCACAAACTGATGTCACACCACTAAACGTGACTTATGGTCGAGTAACTGCAACGATGGAAGATTACATCGCGGCAGAATATTCAGACATCTTCCAGCAATCGCACATCAACTTTGATGAGCGCTCTGAGTTGGTTCAAGTCGTATCTAAATCTATCGCTCGTCGTATGGATCAGATTATGATTGATGCTCTGAACGCGGCCACTGGTACATCTACAGTTGCAACAACTGTGGGCGGTGCTGGCACTAACATGAACATTGAAAAGCTACGCGCTACAGCTAAAGCATTGAATGAGAAGAACGTACCTTCAGAAAATCGTAGGTTGCTCATGCACGCTTCTCAGCTTGACGCATTGCTTGGTGAAACTGAAATCACTAGCCAAGACTTTGCTGCTGTAAAGGCTCTTGTGCAAGGTGAGATCAACACGTTCATGGGCTTCACCATTTTGACTATGGGTGATCGTGATGAGGGTGGTATTCCTAAGCCTTCTACTCGCACCTGTTTTGCTTGGCACCAGGATTCAATGGGCTACGCTGAGTCAATGTCGCAGAAAACCGAAGTAAATTACGTTCCAGAAAAAACGTCATTCTTGGTTAGCTCGATGTTCTCTGCCGGTTCTGTTGCAATCGACGGTGAAGGCATTGTCAAAATTTCTTGCACCGAATAATTAGGAGATTAGACAATGGCATTCGCATCTGCAAATTGGGCAACAGTTGGCGCTTCTAAAAGCGGCAATGCTCCAGCAATTTATAGCTATAAGTCATCTGGTGACAACAAAGCTGCTATTGCTGCTTCTGGTTACTTCAATACCGTTCAAGCTCTTATCACTACTGGTGATTGGATCTATACATACGGTAGCGATGGTGGTCAGACCCTTGTTGCTACAAATACATCTGGCGTTATTACAACGGCAGTTATCTAAAGGTTGGGGGGCTTCGGCTCCCCTTCCCCACTAACAGGAGGGCAATATGGCCGCTGGTGATACTTCACTCTCAATCTGCTCAGATGCTCTAATCCTGTTGGGTGCCGCGCCCATTTCTTCGTTTACAGAAGGAAGCGATGCGGCCCAGGCTTGCGATAGATTATACCCAGATCTGCGCGATACACTTTTATCAAGCTACCTTTGGAGCTGGAGCGTTCAAAAAGAACAGCTTGCTCGATTGTCTGCTGCCCCAGTAGACGAATGGAAATATGCTTATCAAATGCCAGGCGATATGCTTTCTGGCGTTATAGCCTTGTTTCAAAGCTCTGGCGTTGGCCAGTTGCCGGTAAGATACGGCTGGGAAATATATCAGGATCAGGTTTATACAAACTTTGAAGAAGTTTATATTGATTACCAGGCGACAGTAGATGAGAGCAAAATGCCTCCCTACTTTATCGATCTTCTTACCTATGCGTTAGCTTCTAAGCTATCTTTCGTTATAACGGATCAAATCTCTAAGGCTGATTACTTCAGAGCCGAAGCATATGGCGCACCGGCTGATTCTGGGCGTGGTGGTAAAATGCGAGCTGCTATGAATATTGATGGCCGAGGAAAGCCGCCGCAAGTCATTGAGGACTACTCTCTAATCAGCGTAAGGTACTAAAATGCGGGTAATACAGTTCCAAACCAATTTCTCGGTTGGCGAGCTTGATCCGCTTATTCGTGCTAGAACGGATCTACAGCAATATCAGAATGCCCTGGAAGAAGCTACGAATGTAATCATTCAGCCTCAAGGCGGGTTTCGTCGCCGTGATGGGCTTCAGTTCATCTATGACTTTGGGGCTACGTTTACAGATTTTAAAATCATTCCTTTTGAGTTCAGCGTAAATGACAGCTATCTTTTAGTTTTGGTCAATCAAAGGATCTATGTTTTCAAGGCTGGAGTGCTGCAAACAAACATAAATGCTTCTGGCAATGATTATATTGCGGCTACTGATATAACTGCCGCGATGCTCGATGAGATCAATTACACGCAGGCGGTTGATACTCTTATTCTCTGCCATGAGGATCTACAAACCAAACGCCTGGTGAGAAACGGCGATACGTCTTGGACGCTAGAAAACTTGCCTCTGACGAACTTGCCTCAGTACGCTTATGCGTTTAATACGCACCAGCCTAACTTTACCATTGCGCCCAGCGCTACTACTGGGAACATTACGATTACGGCCTCAGCAGCAACGACAGACACCGGAACTGCTCAGGCTGGCGGGGCTGAAACAATTACCCTCAAATCTTCATCTAGCTTCAGCTCTGACGATCAGCCAAACGGAATGTTTATTACTTTAACATCTGGTACTGGATCAGGACAAACGCGCCACGTTGAGGATTATGTAGCATCCACAAAGGTTCTAACTGTTTATCCAGCCTGGACTACAGCGCCAGACAACACAACAGGATACAAGGTTGAGCCATTTGCTGCTGCTGCTGTTGGCGAATATGCTCAGGTTATTAGCACCTTTGGCCGCGCTCGATATGTTGAGTTTGTTTCCTCTACGGAAATGAAGGCTGTTGTTGAAGTAAACTTCTTTGATGCCAGCGCCGTTACTGCCGGTAATTGGGAAAGCGAGCATGGCTATGAGGATGTGTGGTCAAACACTCGCGGGTGGCCTAAGTCTGCGGCATTCCATGAGGGCCGGTTATATTTTGGTGGATCTAAGTCCAGGCAGAATACGATCTGGGGATCTAATGTAATTAATTACTTTGACTTCAATCCTGGCACTGGCCTTGACGATGAAGCTGTTGAGGCAACGATTAACACTAATCAGCTTAACAGCATTGTTAATTTGTTCTCAGGCAATGACTTGCGAATATTTACAACGGGCGGTGAGTTTGCTGTAATACAAACAAGCGATGATCCAATCACGCCTTCGAGCTTCTTTATAAGGCCTCAAACAAGGCTTGGCTCTAAGCCTGGTGTGCCTATCGAAGATTTAAACGGCGCGTCTGTCTTTATTCAAAGGCAGGGAAAATCTCTGAATGCGTTTCAGTTTGGCGATACAACAGCATCTTATCAAGTTCAGCCGCTTTCAGCTCTTAGCTCCCACTTGCTAAAGAACCCCGTTGATCTTGCTGCTCGTCGCGCAGCATCTACAGATGAGTCAGATCGCTTGTTTGTGGTGAATGGCACAGATGGCTCGATGGCTGTTTACTCTATTCTGGTTGGCCAGAACGTAATTGCTCCTAGTAGATTTACAACTGACGGTGAGTTTATTGCTGTTGGTGTAGAAATTTCAGACGTTTATACAATCGTTAAGGCTCCTGTTATTGATTGGAATACAACTAATGGTCTTGCTGCGGCAATAAATGAGATCGCTGCCGGTACAAAGGACGCATCTGACGGTGGTGTATATGCTTGGTTGCTGGAGACTGTTGACTCTTATCCCAGGGCAGATCTCGGTAAGAACGGCGCTGTCGGCACTTTAGATGCTGGTTTTTGGGAATCATATGGCAACGGCACATCTACAATAACCATTAATGCAAATGGTGATGTTACTCTGATTAGAATTGTTTACGGGTCTCCACCAACCACTCTTAGCTTTTCTGACGTAACGAGCAATAACTACATCTATGCCAGAATATTATTGTTTGTTGGCGCATTCTGGGATGCTCATGCTGCCGGTGAGTCGTGGGTAAGTAGCTACATTACAAACACCTATCATCTGCAAAAGTTTAATCCAGACATTACTTTAGATAGATCTGTATCTGGCGGGGCTGCTGGAGAAGTTACCAGCACTGGGCTTAGAGATAGAATTGTTAAGATTATACGCGATGGCGTGATTGATGGCACTAAGGTTGCAAGCCATGATGGTCGTGTAGATTTTGCAACCGCTTCAACTACATCCTTCGTTGTTGGTCTTGATTATACGGTAACAGCAAAAACAATGCCAGCCGAGCCGACTTTATCTTCTGGATCTGTTCAGGGGTTCAAGAAAAGGATCATCCAGGTTGATGCAATCGTCAACGGCACTCAGAACATGACAATTAACGGCCAGCAAGTTCCGTTTAGAAATCTTGGTGAAAATGTTTTAGATAAGCCCGTTGATCCATTTACTGGCATTAAAACCGTTCATGGTTTGCTGGGCTATAGTGGAACCGGACAAATAACCGTAAGTCAGAATGTGCCATTAGCAATGACCGTTCTAGGCTTAGAATATCGTTTAAGTGTGGGGAACTGATATGGCTGTTTTAGCTCCATTAGTAACCAGCGGTGGCTTTCAGCTTGCTATGGCTGGGGTTTCTGCTGCTGGGTCAATAGCTGCGGGTAATGCCCAGCGCAGACAATACGAGGCGCAAGCCAGGCAAGCGGAGCTTCGAGGTAGATCTGAGGCTCTTGCGTATAAGCAAAAGGGGGTTGATGCTTTGCGTAATCTTAATGAAACGCTTGCAGCTATTATTTCTCGATCTGCTGCTGGTGGTGTTGATCCTACATCTGGATCTGCCTCAACACTGCAAAAGTTCGCTTTATCCGAAGGCGCAAGAGAAAAATCTATTGCTCAAGACAATGCTCTTATGGCTCTCGGCCAGGCAAGCACTCAGTCAGGCATTTATCAATCTGCCGGTCGCACAGCACAATTAACCTCTTATGTTTCTGCTGCTGGTACACTTGGCGCGGGTGCATATAGACACGGACAATTAGTAGGTTAAGACATGGCTATCCTTCCCAGATATCAGCGCATAGGCTTACAGACCAGACAGCCACAGCAAATGGACTTTGCCGCTACGCGAGAGCAGGCAAGGCTTGGCCAGACCATTTCTCAGCAAGTGGATCGCATGGCTGACTTTGCGTTTAAACAGGCCGCTGAGGGCGCTGCAATCCGAGGACAGGAACGTGTTAGGGAAGAGGGCGCTCGCCCTACTCTTGCGGCAATAGAGGCGGCGGGTGGGCCTACTACAATCGCAGAGCGTTCAGCGTATGCCCTGGGTAGCCGTGTTGCGGTTGCTGAAATACAAAACGAGGCTGAGATCGAGATCATGCGGATCTTGGCCGATGGCGAAACAAATGAAACGCCGTTTAGCGTCATTCAAACTCAGCTTGCCGATATTACAGATGGCTACTCTGCGTCACTAGATACAATAGACCCAGAGGCAGCATTGATGTTGCAGACCAGATTATCCTCTGCGTCTGTAAAAGCAGAAGAAAGATATTCTAATTATTATGTAAAGTTACAAGCATCAAAGGCCAAAGCCAAAGTGAACAGCGCTGCTGATGTTCAGCTTGAGCGTGTTGTCGGTAATGCAATACTGCCTGGTTATAATGCAGAAATGATAAGAAGCGACATTGATGCAAGTTTTGATTTGCTGGCTGGTCTGGGCGCTGATGAAGCAACTCTTACCGCTTTTAAAGAGCAAGCATATAATGCTGCGATAAAAGAAAATACAATTTACAAGTTTAATACATCAGATCTTGATACTCAGGCTGAGATGCTGACTAGCATGGAGGCAAAGCCGGTTGCTGGGATGTCTTTGGGGCAAACTCAATCTCTGCGCAAATCACTGCGAGCTGATTATAATTCTAAATTACAAGTTACTAAAGGCGAGGCTGCGGCTGTTATCTCTGACGTTAATGAGCAAAGCCGCATATTAGCATTGGGCGGTATGCCTTCGCAGAAAGAAGTATTAACGCTGAGAGAGCGAGCTGACGCTGCGGGTGATTATGGTGCGGGCGCAAGGGATGCTGTCGGGCGTTTGCAGTTCAACATGGATAAGGCTGCTGCATTTCGTAAGATGACGCCAGAAGATCTAGCTGCTGAGGTGCAAGCCCTTAGCCAGGGTCTTGAAGGTATGGGCGAGGCTGGCATTGATACGCTCATAGAAGCTGAAACATTAAAGGTTGCACGGGCGTATCTAACTGCTGCTGAAACCGGTGTGGAAAAAGCTCAAACAGCTCGCAAAGCAGAGTTTAAGCCTATTGTTGATAACCTGGCGAATGAGATTGCAGACTTCCAAAAGATAGTTGATTCCGGTCGCGCTGTGGAAAGTGGAGATATTGCAAAGTTAATTGAAGCTGTCAGCAATGTTCCAGAAGATCTAAGGCAAGATCTTACTGAAGATATTATGGCATTAAACATAACAAGCGCTACTGCTGAGGCTGTAGGCAATATGACGCCAGCCGAAGCTGCTGGATATATTAGATCCCTTGGGGCAGGTATTGAGGGCATTGGCGATGCTGGATTAGATACTCCGGTTGAGATAGAAACATACGATCTTGCGAAGAAAATGCTTTCTGGCATGGAGGCAGAACTAAAGAAAGATCCTCTGTCATACGCTATGCGCGTTGGTCTTAACGATGCAAATGGCAATGCTATTGAAATCACACCGATTGATTTCACATATCCAGATGCAACAATAGAAACTATGAAGAAACGCATAAATGATGCGACTATTGTTTCTTCTAAGTATTCAACGCCGGTAACATACTTTACGCCACAAGAAAGATCTATGTTGGCTGAAGTTATGGATAGCGCCGATCGCTCTCAACGTATGTTTTTGATGGGTGGTATTGTTGATGGCGCTGGCCAAGCCGCTCCTGATATGTTGGCTGAAATATCTAACGCTGCTCCAGAAATTGCTGGTGTTGGTGCGCTAGTTGTAAACGAAAGAATGGATGCAGCTAACAGCGCCTTGCGTGGTATGGATGCAATAAAGGCTGGATTTAAGCCAATAGAGTTTACACCATCAAAGACTGATATTCCATTCAATGCAAAGACTACTGAAGCTATGCGCTATCAGCCAAATGCCATTGGGATTACTCGTGAGGTTGCCTCAGCAATCTATGAGGATATAGCTAGAAACAAAAAGGCATTTAATGAAGATCTTTGGAACCATGCCATAGATCTTGCCCTTGGCGCTGATGGTGCTGGTCGCGGTGGCATCCAAGGGGTTCGGGGCGTAAATACATATATACCGCCAGAATTAACCCCTGATGATATTGAAAGCGCTCTGAAGGCAATGACACCGGAGAGCATAGCTGCTGCTTCTGGTGGTCAAGCTCTAAGCACAGAATATGTAGAAGATATTTCTGGCCGTGGAATGTTTAGTCGTGACAATAATTACAAGCCAGTATCATATGGTGGTAATAACTTTATCCTAGCATATGGAAATCCTAGCATTGGCGAGCCTATATATGTTTTTGATGAAATTGGTAACTTGCTAGTTTTTGATATGCAGAAGTTAGTTGAGGCCACTCAATGAACTTTGACCAGCCCGATCCACTAGACATCCTTCCCCAGCAGGGCTTGCAAGCGCCACCTGGTACGCTTGTAGAAAATCTTAAGACTGCGTTTGATGTTGCTCGTTTCAACGGTGGATCTGGCGCAAACAGCAAAGCATTTACTATGCTAAAGGTTTGGGATCCAATAGTAGAGCTAGCCAATCAAAACGGCGGTGACTTTGAGAACCCTGGGCAATATCTTAGCAGCAGCTTGTTTGATACAAGTGCGCCGCGTGTTTATGAGAAGCAAACCCAAGAGCTTTATTCTTGGATGGCAGAGAACAGAGATTCACTGCCGCCAGAGCTACAAGATATAACGCCTGATGTAATCGATCAACGCACTAAAGACTTTGTGAAATCTCAGCAGAATGAATTAGCAGAGCTTGCTAGAACAAATCCTGACCTGGCCAGTGCGTCTGCTCGCTTTATTGGCTCTATGGGTTCAGCGTTTGGTGATCCGGTAACGCAAGCAACAATGCCGTTTGGCGGTTGGTCTAAATCATTTTGGAAAAACGTAATGCAGAACGCTGCTATAAATGCTGGCGCTGGTGCAATTACTGAGGTTGATGTTGCCAAGTGGTATAATGAGCTTGATTTGGAATACAGCTATCAAGACTTTCTGGCAAATGTAGCTATCCAAGGCGCATTCGGTGCAGCATTGCCTGTTGCTGGTCGCGGTATAAGAATGACTGCGGAGCAAGCAAAGAAGGGCTGGGAAGTATTATCTGGAAAAGGCCGCAAGCCTATTAGCCCAGAAGATCAAGCCCTGGTTGATGTCCTCCAAGCACAAGAGGAAGTGGTTGCCACTAATCCGCTAGAAACGCCGCAAGATCCTAATGTGGCAGAGTTTGAGCATCAGAGCCGCTTAACTGCCGCACAAGCAGCGATAGAGAATAATCAAGCGCCAAAGATAACCCCAGAGCCAAACGCGCCTATAAAACCTTCTGTAGCGGCTGAGGCAGCAGATAATCTTGACGGTGTTCTATACACCTTAGATCCAGATATAATTGAGGTTGATGCCAAGACGTTTCAGTTTAAATCTGGCGGTGATGAGTTTGGCGTAACAGAAAGGCTGCAAGGTGTAACAACCTGGGATAAATACAAAGCTGGTGTTGTAACGGTGTATGAATATGCAGATGGCCGTATGGCTATTGCTGATGGCCACCAGCGCCTAGGTCTAGCAAAGCGCATTCGATCTCAAGATCCTTCTCAGGATGTAAAGGTTATCGGGTATAAGCTGCGAGAGGTTGACGGTATCAGCCCAGAAGAGGCGCGTGTTATTGCTGCAATGAAGAATATTGCAGAAGGTACTGGAACATCTATTGATGCCGCTAAGGTGTTGCGGGTTGAGCCTGATAGATTGTCAGAGCTGCCGCCACGTTCTGAGCTAGTTCGCCAGGCTAGAGATATGATGGCTCTAAGCGATGAGGCATTTGGGGCTATTGTTAATGAGGTTATACCGGCAAACTATGGCGCTATCGTTGGCAGATTGATTGATGATCCCGCGCTGCAAGATGCTGCTATCCAGGTCTTAGCTAAGTCTGAGCCTAGTAATGCCTTCCAAGCGGAATCAATCGTGCGCCAGGTGCGTGAGGCTGGAGCTGAAGAGGTAGAGCAAATATCTCTATTCGGTGAAGAGCTGGTAACTGAAAGCTATTATGTAGAACGTGCAAAGGTCTTAGATCGAGCATATAAAGAACTGCGCCGTGATAAATCGGCATTTGAAACATTGGTTCGTAACTCGGAACGCCTGGAAGCAGAAGGCAACGTCTTAGTTAAGGAAGCAAACGAAAGAAAGGCGAATACAGATGGCCAAACGATCGCGCTCCTCCAAACGCTTGCAAACAGAAAAGGGCCGCTCTCCGATGCCCTCAACCAAGCAGCAAGAACAGCCAGAGACACAAACAGCTATGTCGAAGCAACCAGAGGTTTCCTCGATGCTGTCAGAGGATCAATTGAATCGGGCGACTTCGACCGCATATCTTCTGGCGACATTGGACGCGCTGTCGATGGTACGCCGCAGATCGCTCGATCTGAAATTGAAAAAGAACCAGCCCTTGAGGGCTTCGACGAGCCAACGGGGATAGCAGCAGAACGCCAGGCCGATCAGCTTATTGATGATATGTTTGGCGCTGACGAGGTAGATGCTGACTCTATTGCTGGCCTAAAACGGTTGCTTGATGAAAGCCCGACTAGAGATCAGATAGACAATCATCCATCTGTAATTAAAGCGCTAGATGAGATGGAAGCTCGCGCAGAGACTTCTGGCATAGAGGGTTACAACACAGAAGCCTGGCATAACTCTCGCGTTTATAAAATAGATGACCAGGATGTTACCTCAACAGCAGAGGCACTGACGCGGTTCGAGATTGATGCAGAACAGTTAGCTTTTAAAGAGCTAGGCATAGATCCGCAGCCTGTTCTCAGAAATAAAGAGCTTACTATAGTTTTAGGGCCACCCGCTGCCGGTAAAAGCACAATCGCCAATGAATTAGCAATTGCAAACAGATCTGCTATCCTCGATAGCGATGAGATTAAGAAGGCGCTGCCGGAGTATGAAGGCGGTATTGGTGCATCAGCGGTGCATCAAGAGAGTTCTGACCTGGCAAAGATCTTACAATCGTTGATGATCGAGCAAGGAACTAATATCGTTTTGCCAAAAGTAGGCCATACTGCCTCTAGTATTCGCAAAGCAATATCACTATATAAAGATAAGGGGTATAAGGTTCGTCTTGTAAATATGGATGTTACCCCAGAAAACGCATATCAACGTATGATCGGGCGTTTCGTATCTTCTGGCAGAATTATCCCACCGGCATATCTTGATATGGTTGGTGCTAATCCATCTGTTACATTTAGAACATTAAGACAGGAGGGCGCAGCCGATGGCTATGCAGAAATCGACAACAATGGCGGCTTCAATGACCCCAAAGAAATCAGAGAAGTCTCAGGAGACAACCCGTTATCAGGATCTAGCTTCGATGTACCTTCGGGTGGACGAACAGGACCAGACGCTATCAGAGTCGCAGAGCGCGATAGTGCAACGTATTCTCTCGAAAAAACGCAGCCTACCCCAGACGGAGGAATAGCTGACGATATAAATACATCTGACATCTTTGATAACATGGATCTTGAGGTTCCTCTTGGTGAGCGTGTAGATCCTGACACTAATGAAGTTGTGCCAACAACTATGACGCTTAGAGATGTTAAGGCTCAAATGGATCAGGAAGATGCAATGATAGCTCGATTGGAGTTCTGTACAATATGACTTTTAAAAACTGTATTGATGAGGGCGTTGCTGAAGGGCAGATCACTGAGGATCAAGCCAAAGAGATCAAAGGTCTGTTTGATGAGCTGGAAACAAAATATAACCGGCAAATGGGTGGTGCTGCTGCAACAGCCAAAGCTGCGGCTGACACATCTATCTCTGCGAAAAAGATTGCTATAGAACGCAAGCGCCGCGCTATGCTCCAGGCTACAACCTGGAAGAAGATCAATTATGACTTATCAAATTATAAAACAGCTTTAGGCGCACCTGACAAAAACAGAGCGGCCTTGGCATTGTTTGAGCAAGATCAGACATCAAAGTTTAGAAGCATTGTCCAAGTGCAGCAAGCTGTCCAGCGTAGTGCTACGAGAAAGATGGATGAGTTCTTGTCTACCTTTCGTCGCAATCTGGCCGGTGAAACCAGGAACAAAGCGCAACTGAAAAATGTGGTTCGTGAGATCTTTGGTGAAGAAACCGGCGATGCTTCTGCTAGAGAAATGTCTCAGGCATGGAAAGCATCCTCAGAATATTTGCGCACTCGGTTCAATGCTGCCGGTGGAGCTATACCAAAGCGAATGGATTGGGGTATGCCTCAGATCCACGACACTATGCGAGTTCGTCAATCAACATATAAAGAATGGCGAGACTTCATATCTCCGCGTCTTGATCTAAAGAAGATGATAGATGAGCAAACAGGCTTGCCGTTTTCAGATGGTAAACTTGAGTTTGCGCTAAAGGATGCTTACGAAACAATCCGCAAAGATGGATTTAACAAAGTTAAGCCTGGCACAATGACAGGCAATAAGTCCTTTGCTCAACGCAATCAAGATCATCGTTTTTTTGTTTTTAAAAATGCAGATAACTGGATGGAATACCAGCAAAAGTTTGGCAATCCAAATGCGTTTGACGCAATGATGGGCCATATTGATATGATGTCGCGTGACATTGCCATGATGGAAGTGCTTGGCCCTAACCCACAAGCAACAACAAACTTTATCAAACAGACATTGAGAGCTGACGCTGCTGGCGATGCAAAATTAGAACGCGCTGCTAGACGTACTGGAGCATCTATAGATGCCCTATACTCTGCGGTAACTGGATCTATAAATGCACCTGTTGACAGTATGCTTGCATATACATTTGCCGGTATTCGACAGGTATTGCAATCGGCGCAGCTCGGTGGCGCAGCTATTGCTGCAACAACTGATATGAATTTTGGGCGCATTGCTCGATCTATGGTTGGCTTGCCGCAAACCAAAATGCTGAAGAAATACCTAGACTTTATGAACCCTCTTAGCATGGAAGAAAAAGGACGCCTGGCTATTCGCCTGGGCCTAACGGCTGAAGGCTGGTCAACTCTTGCCGCTACTCAAATGCGCTATGTCGGCGATTTGTCTGGGCCAGAGATAACGCGCCGTATGGCTGACTTTGTTATGAGGGCTTCGCTGCTTTCTCCCTGGACAAATGCCGGTCGCTGGTCTTTTGGTATGGAGTTCTTAGGAAACCTGGCTGACAACGCTGGCAAGACATTTAAGCAGCTCGACCCCATGATGCAGAAAACGCTAGACCATTATGGCATTGGCGCTGACAAGTGGGAGATCGTTAGAACAACCCCGCTCTATGAATATGAAGGCGCTTCGTTTCTAAGAGCTGAGGACATCGAGGCCCGTACAGATATACGTTCAGATTTGGCTCGTGACTTAGCAACTAATGTTTTGGCTATGGTTGAAACGGAAACAAACTTTGCTGTACCCAGTTCGTCGCTCCGTGGCCGTACTTTTTTAACTGGTGACACTCGGCCAGGTACAGTTGCCGGTGAGCTTACTAGATCGTTTGCCATGTATAAAAACTTTGGTGTGACTCTGGTCAATACGCATATTATGCGCGGTTTGGCGCAGCCGACACAGAGAGCTAAAGGCACTTACTTCGCAGACCTGTTGATTAGCACTACATTGATGGGCGCTCTGGCAATGCAGCTAAAGGAAATGGCTAAAGGCCGAGATCCTCGCCCAATGACAGATCCAGAGTTTTGGGGCGCTGCAATGCTTCAAGGTGGTGGTCTTGGTATATACGGAGACTTCTTATTCTCAGATGTAAACCGTTATGATCGTGGCTTGTCTGACACTATTGCGGGGCCGGTTATTGGCTTTATTGATGATGTTAATAAATTAACAACCGGAAATGTTTTGCAAGCTATCAAAGGCGAAGATACAAATATCGGAAGTGAGTTTATTAACTTTGCTGGCCGTTACACTCCAGGCTCTACGCTCTGGTATTCTCGCCTGGCATTGGAAAGAATGGTGCTGGATCAAGGAAAGCTATGGGCAGATCCAGATGCCAGAAGCAAAATGCGCCGCTTAGAATCCAGGTATAAACGTGAATACGGGCAAAATTTTTGGTGGCGTCCTGGCAAAACCACCCCAGAAAGGCGGCCAGATGTTTCAAACGTGTTTGAGCAAAGATGATAAATCTGGTATAGAGTAAACATAGATATAGGAAAATGACATGGCTGACATTCCAATAAATCCGGTTACGCGCCGAGTTGAGTTCACAGGTAATACTGGAACTGGGCCTTTTGCGTTTACCTTTAACGTGCTTGCTCAAGCAGATGTTGCTGTTTACAAAAACAATACATTGCTTGCCCTTACGAGCAATTACACAGTGTCACTAAACTCAAACGGCACTGGATCAATAACTCTTACATCTGCGTTGATTGCTACGGATGAGCTGGTAATTATCGGTGACTTGGCATTATCCAGAACAACGGACTTTGTGACTGCTGGTGACTTGCTTGCTTCATCTTTGAATGAGCAGTTTGACAGTAATGTTGTTATGTCTCAGCAGCTCGATGAAAGATTTGACCGTACTATTCGCTCTCAGCCAGGCGATATAAACAAGAATCTTTATCTGCCCCTGGTAAGTAGCAGAGCCAGCCAGCTTCTTAGTTTTGATAGCTCAGGTAATATCACAACCACGAGCCTGTCTAATGTTCCTGATATCGGAACGGTAAATTTAACTGTTAGTGGTGTTGCTTCATTCGCAGATGGATCTGCCTCTGCGCCAAGCATTACAAATATTGGCGATACAAACACAGGTATGTATTTCGGCGCGGCAGATCAGATAAACTTTTCTATCGGTGGCTCTGAGGTGATTAGCGTAGCATCCACCGGCACAACCATTTCTGGGCTTTCAATCAGCAGCGGCGATATATTGCTGACAGATAATTCTGCAACTGCCCTGGAGATTAAAGAGGGTTCTAATAATTATTTAACCTTTATTACAACAAACGGATCTGAAAAACTTTCGTTTGGCAGCACGGCCAATCCGACATTTGAAGTTAATGGTAGTTTTAGACAACCGCTTATAGCTGCGACTACCAGCTTTTTCTCTCAGACTTATAGCGGGGCAACGCTTTCAGCTACCAATGGCGCTGTAAATATCGAGTCATACAGCGCAAGTAAGGCTGGCATTGTCTTAAATGGTAGTGGAGATCAGATAACATTTACATCCCCTACCTTGGGGTTTGTTGGTCTGGTTCAAGTTGTTGGTGCAATTACGACTAACACAAGTCTTAACATTGCCAGCAGCACTACGGTTACTGGGATCTTAGACGAAGATGACATGTCATCTAACAGCGCTACTAAGCTGGCAACGCAGCAGTCTATTAAGGCTTATGTTGATGCCCAGGTTGGTACAGTTGACACGCTTGCTGAGGTGCTTGGCAATGGTAACACGACAGGCGGCACGGATATTGTTGTAAGCGCAAATGATGTTATTTCGCTGGACGATGGCACGAACGCGTTACCATCTTTGACAACTACGGGCGATCTTAACACAGGCATTTATTTCCCTGCGGCTGACGAGGTTGGCATTACGACAGGTGGCACACAGCGTGTTAAAGTTGATAGCACAGGTGTAAACGTAACTGGCACCGTTACAGTAGGAACCCTTATAGATACTCCTGACATTGAAACTTCTACAGTTTCTGCGCGCGATGGTACGACTTCTTTTAGCATTGCAAACAGCAGCGGCACGGCTACCTTTGATAACAGCTTAACGATTTCTCGTAATTCTGGACCAGGCGTCCTGCCTACTCTGGATATAATCTGCACTGATACTACGGCTATACAAAACCAAACTCTTGGCGCATTAGACTTTCAAACCAGCGACACCAATGAGGCTGGAACTTTAGCAAGTATACGAGCGCGCAAAACAAACTCTACTTCTGCCTCAACTAATCTTGCTGCGCTGGAACTTTACACTGGCCGCCCCGGAGGTTTAATAAAAGCAGTAACAATTAATGCCGATCAAACAACAAGCTTTGCTGCAGCGATTGACGTCACAGGCACTGTTACAGCAAATGCTGGTGTAGTCGTAGATAACATAACTATTGATGGCACAGAAATAGACCTGTCCAGTGGTAGTCTTACGATTGATGCTGCTGCCGATATTATTCTCGATGCCGATCAAGGAAATGTATATCTTGCTGACGGTGGCGTAAACTATGGTGATCTTGAAAACTCTAGTTCAAATTTTAGAGTTGTATCCTTAATCGAAGATAAAGACCTTATACTTAGAGGTAATGATGGTGGTTCATTTATAGATGCCCTCACCCTTGATATGGAAAACGCTGGTGCGGCTACGTTTAATTCTGATGTTACGACTGGTGGGAAACTAACAGTTAGTGATGCTGGAAATGCAACCGTGGCGGCTATACGGTTTAACGCTGGGCTTGGATTATCGTCACCTTCGACAGATCAACTTAATTTTATTACTGCTGATGAAACCAGAATGGTCATCTCATCAGTGGGTAATGTTGGGATTGGGACGAGTTCGCCTAGTGGTAGTTTGCATCTTTTAACTCCTGCTGGCTCTAGTGGTAACGAAAATACAAAGATACCTCTTATAGTTCAGGAAAGCAGTTTTTCTTCAGCTAACTTGTTTGAGTTGAGAAATAGTGTTGGAGGTGCGCTATCTGCATTTGACCAATCAGGTAACTTAGGGATTGGGTGTTCGCCAGCATATGTGCTTGACGTTCAAAGCTCAAGTGATCCTGCTCAAATAA